>OKKB01000081.1_pt1 | contig 65170 bp, 45 predicted proteins | sample 1613931 | NCBI WGS metagenome assembly OKKB01 (sample SAMN04436893, study PRJEB24849) | human gut metagenome | biome: human gut; feature: NICU; material: stool | host: Homo sapiens | place: USA: Saint Louis, MO | collected 2012-02-08
AAACTCAATGATGCAGAGTGGTGTCTCGGCGTTATGGTTGAAAAGAAAAAGAAACATGACGAATTGAAAGTCAAAGAAGAAGCGGCAAGAAAGAAACGTGAAGAAGAGGCCAAGAAGAAGGCAGAGGAGGCCAAGAAAGCAGAGGAAATCAAGAAGGCAGAGGAGGCAAAGAAAGTAGAGGAAGCAAAGAAAGCAGAGGAAGCAAAGAAGGCAGAAGAGGCCAAGAAAGCAGAGGAAGCAAAGAAAGCAGAAGAAGCAGCAAAGAAAGCAGAGGAGGCCGCCCCACAAAAGTTTGACAACTTTGACGACTTTATTGGCTTTGACATCAACGACAATACCAACGACGAAGACATCTTGTCCAACATGGACTACGAGGACCTAAAATTGGACGACAAAGTACCTGCCACCACAGACAACAACTTGGACATGAACAACATACTTGAAAACGACGAGCTGATACTAGACGGGTTGAACATGACATTGCTCGACAATGGCGACCACGTAAACGAAGAGTTTGATGTAGACAGCTTTTTAAACCAGTTTGGTAATTAGGGGCTCTGTTCTACAAGACATATACAGATAGTACAGGAATAAGAAAAGAAATATTTTATATAGCTATATATTTCAAGTGTTTATTCTGTTCAACAAGTTCTAACCGTAGATACACCAAATCACCAAGTCAGACATTACTGAGCTAGCTTAACGGGCCAACTACTTTAAATTGCAATCCGTTCTTTACTTGAGTCAGTCGACTCTACAACAACTATCCTGAGGTGGTTATTTTTTGGTGGAAATTTTGACCAAATTCTTAAGCAAAAAGTCTTCAATCGTTTGATCAATTTATATCTTCTACAACATTCTAGAGATACGTACAGATACCTTTATTGCTCTACCCAGTCCTGGTGAAACTTGATGGGTTTTCACCGATAGTGGCCACCACTTCAACTTAGTAAATACGTTCATTGAGCAATGACTCTTTATCTTCAGTTTATAAGTCTAACTCAGTTAAGGTCTAGCCTCCACTCATGTAACAATAATAAATATATTTCTATTATACTCTATGACCAGACTTACATAGTGTTAGAAGCATTCACTCAGATGTGAAATCTGATAAAACGAAATCGGACATAACGCCCAGGGTAATCAAACTGATACATTCGGTTCTGAATTAGATAGGATTTCTTACCCTTTGAAAAAGGGGGAGGAAATCAAACGTTATATAGTTTAGATGAAAAAGATCAATACCGGTAAATCTACAAGGTCTTTTTTTGTTATTGGTTTCCAAGGCAAAAAAATTCCAAAGAGAAAGAGTGTTTATGAAAGGTATATATTTAACGTTGGCGCTGACAAAGACATTTTGTGATAGCTGCAGAGGAGTTGGTCATAGCAGATGGAATTGCAAGTCGGTAAGATATTGTCACAGATGCAAATCTACTAACTCCCAACAGGAAAACACAACCAATTCATAAAACAACAAACCAAAAAACAACAACAACAACAACAACAAAACTCAAAACCCTCAAACAACAACACCACCAAAAGCACCAAAACCAAAAACAACAAAAGACAACGTAGGGATAATCCACAAAGTACACGTGTCGGAAGAGGATTCATTTTGGAAAATTCATCAACCATTGAACCAACACCAAGAACATATGAACAAGAACTTGATAGTTTTGTTCGCAGGAATAAAGCCCAACAACAACAATCACAATCACAAGAAGAAGGGGATACCACCAGAGTCATAGGTCAACAACCAATAGTTCCAACACAAGCAGATGAAATAGTGAAAATCGTTGAAGATGAAAATATGAGTGATGACGAGCCGATCAGGGTCGTTGCCAATGCTAGACAATGAAATGTTTCGCTGCAGTTGAACAATACCAATTGACTTTCTGTTCTATCAATATCGAACGGACCAATAGTACTTCAGTAATGAATACTATTCTTGAAAAATATGACATTATCTTTTTACAAGATATATCCCCAAACATCACCACCACATTACAACTTCTTACCACCAGACTACCCATTACTGTCATTCAAAGTCACTCCAACGACAAGATGGCAATTGCCATCAACCACAAAATGGAAAACTTGATAAAAATAATTGAGACAAACACTTTAAACCTTACTGAACAAGTGAGTCAATATGTCAATGATATAATCCAAATCCAAAATACACGAATAATTTTGTTATCCAATAGCTGATAAAGCACCAATGCAGGTGACATTAACTCAACAACTTAATAATGAGTTACCCAAAACATACCCAATTATCATGGGAGGGGATTTCAACCACATACTAAACCTTGTCACTGATAGACAAACTTATGGGTGTGACAAACAAGGGGAAGACAAATCAAGACAAGAATCACTTGACTTGTACAACAATCATAAACTTGTTGACGTCTTTAGGGAATTTTACCCAAACAAAATCTGGACTACTAACAAAAACTCACAAAACAATCGACGTATTGATCGATTCCATGTATCATCACAACTCATGGTACAGATACCACGATTTCGACAAATCAAAATACCCAAATTGAAATCAACACACGATGCTATAACATTCAGTTATAATCTTGACAAAACACAACTAATCGGATATTGGTCCAGGAAGGTTTATCGTTAAAGATAATGTATTCACCAACAAAAACTTCATTGAAAAAATTGAAGGGTCTGGGATCAAAGATTGGAGTCAACTACGGCAACTCATTCACCGTACGGTTAAAACAAATAACTTTAAAAAAGTAAAACCAACTGAATCATCAGATTCAATCACCACCAATACAACAACATTTGACGACTTAAAAGTATGCTTTGACGGGAATAAACAGCCCAAAAAAATCTATTCACTATCCCTAGTTGATGAGAAAGGGGAAGTTGCTGATACCACAGAAGCTATGTTGAATGCTGCGTCTAACTATATGTCTGGATTGTACAAGAAGGATACCAAAGTTAGACATTATATAGAAAACTATCTAGCCAAGTTCCCAAAAAGACTTGGCGATGATGATAGGTTGCTCCTAGCTAAACCCATTACGCTAGAAGAACTCACTTGTGAGTTAGATGAAGCCCTGGGAGATAAAACTCCTGGGGAGGATGGTATTTCCATGAAATGTTTAAAGAACCTTTGGGGTGTGTGTGGTCCAGCATTGGTTAAGGAAGCTAATAAAATCCGGAAAACTGGTAATCTACCCAAGGACTTTCAAAGAATCATAATCACATTAATACCAAAACATGTATAAAGGAAATCAACAATGTCCGTCCCATTTTACTCATCAATTGTGCATTACGTCTTATAAGCAGTGTGGTAAATAGACGTATCCAAAAGGCAATGATAAATTCAAAAATATGGCACAACAATCAACATAGTTTTATTCCAGGGAGAACTATACAAGATGTCACACAAAAATTAGCCACCACAATCGATGCCATCAGGCGTCATACCAGTAGCAACCATGCGGTTATTTTAATCGACTTCCGTAAAGCTTTTGACAACATCAACTGTTTATACTTGTTACTAACATTAACAAAACTCAACATCGATGACGATACCATACGATACTGTATGGCAGTCACAGCGGACCATTTCGGACAAATTCAACTCAACAACCGGCTTTCGAGTCTGTTCAAATTGGGAAAGGGAGTACGTCAGGAGAACCCTCTATCGCCTGCACTTTTCAACATAGGATTGGAACCTCTTTTCCATAAAATTGATCAAACATTAACAGCAGTGAAATTAGAAAATGGGTACTCTGTAAATGTGTTGGCATATGCAGATGATATAACAATTTTCGTCGACAATGAAGGGGGGGCTAACTTGTTGAGAAAAAACAGTTTTACTCGCACACAAACCAGGAAAATACAACTTACCATTCACAAAGAAACCCATCAATAACCCCGATGTCTACTACTTGGGGGTACCACTATCCATCAAACTCAAAAACGACTTTATCAAGAATTAGAAAACTCGTGCAAGAAACTCCATCATGATTGACCTACCAATTCTACAAAGAGCCACAGGGATAAACACATAATGAGTCGAATCTACCACTTTGACATTCTCCATAGTCTTGGAGACCACGATATAACTGGAATTCAGAACCAAATAAAATCATGTTTCCGTTACATTAGTCAAGAAAACTTAGAAGCACTACCAAAACAAGATGGATTTGGGCTTCTCAACCTCAGAACTCAATTATTGGGAGGAAGGTGTCGAATGATTCTACACACCCTTATCGATGACCAAGATTGGCAATTTGAAATATATTGACTAAAGATACAAAAATTCATCAATAAAATTCAACCACCAAAACAAGAAGGCAACCACCAACAAATTGTGCCATGGTATAAATTTTTGATGCACCAAAACGACGAATTGGACAAGGCACTCTCGGCAACAAGAGTGCTTCCAACTCATCTAAAAACAGCCATTAAGGCTTGGATAGAGTTAAATAAACCAGAAACTCGAACCCCAGAGAATGATCTCTACACTACAATTGACGAATCATACTCACCGACCAAAAATTACATATCCAAGGATTTCGCACCATCAACAGATACTAAATACTACAACTCCAGTTCCAAAAAACTGCAACTTGCAAAAAGGGAGGTACTAACACCACTGGGTTGGACAGAAAGACCAGATATTAGTACTAAACAATGGAAAAGCACATTGGAAAAATTACAACAAAATGGTCAAAAATAATGAAGCTTCATTGGAATTCCTTCATCGGTTTACTTTAGGGCACTTTACACATTACAAATCCAACAACGAAGTTTGCGACCTATGCAAACAACCCTACACTACAACATCTTTGGAACATAGATACGAAAAATGTCCATTTGCTAAACTATTGTGGCAGAAGTTCGCCCCCACTAACATGCGCAATCACTTTAGGTACTACATAGCAAATCTACTACTAACATTATCACAATCACAACAACTTTCAAAATTCATTGCTGCCATAGCTGCTATGGAACAGAAATGAAAGACAGATCAGCCAGGTCCTCCTCTACTGGAGAAGGATCTAAAAGACTGGATCCCACAATTCTCACATCACTACAACTCTAAGCTACCCTATAAATAAAAGAAAAGGGGAAAAATTCAAAAATTAACTTTTATTGAAAATATTACTTGCTAAATTAATTTTTTGGTAACAAATCTATTTCCACTGGGTAATACTCAATTCCTAAGAGTCAGCAGACCTCTTTTGATGCTAAATACCAACTTATAGGTAGAATATCGTTTGTATATAGTGCACTGGTGTATTATATATAGTTCATATATGCCTTTTTCGTTAAAAAAAAACACCAAGAAGTTAGACAAACTCGTGCCCCCCTCTTGGCCACGTATTTTTTTGGGTGAAAATTTGACCAATTTCGAGAGTAAAAATCTAGTTTCTATCATCACTGTGTTAATGTGTATATATTAGTAATATAAATATATTCTTTTTTTTCTCTTTTTTTTTTTTTGAAAGAAAAATACTCCTCTTCTTTCTATCACTGCTGGTGGCGGTGAACGGAATAACCACTAAAAGACCCCCTTGAATGATTGGTTCTTTCTGGCACTCCCATCATTATTCAAAACAGCCTCACAGTTCTGGTAACATCGTTGATAAAATTCTTTCTGTCGGGAAATTTTTTCATAGTTCCTTTTAAGTTCTTCATACCGTCTTTTCATCAACTCCAAGTCATCTATCACATCCTGTTTTTCATCATATACCCTATCCAAATTATCATTCAATCTGTCCACCTCGTTTTGAGAGGTTCTCAAAATTCTTTGTAATTTTAAAACTTCACCTTTGGCTTTGTAAAGTTGGTTTTTTAAGGAATAGCTTTGATTATTTGACATTGCAAACAGTATAGTCAAGATGCACACAGATTGGACCTGAAATTATTCCTTCGCAAAAACTTAAAATAACCCAAATATTAAACATCCACTCGGATTCAAATACCTCAGCACTCTTTTATAGGCACTTGTATAATTTGTTATATGAATCATTTCCAGCTTCCTTGTAGAACCGCCAAATATTTGAATCACATGGGAAACAGATTTGACCATCTAACTTTCATGGTTCTTATGAAAAAGATCTGGAAATGGTGATATAGCTTGATTATCTAGCATATTCAGCGATTACCCTATTTTGTGGTTGCCTGGGATAACCCCTGGCTGTTGTTGGAAAAGATTAGTGGACCATTTTTTTTGGCCACGAGTTTTTTTATGACTGCGTATTTTTCTGCTTACATTTTCTCAACTCGTCTACTTATCCTCCTTCTATTAATCAACTAGCTTGCTATTCCCTACATACACAACCTCCATTCTTCTCCCCTGGTTGAGTATCACCGACTTGTGGCCGTACCGCTCAACCCCCCACAACACACCATCAACCTTATACTCGTAATACTCGGCTTTGCCACTCCCCAAACTAACCACCATAAGCTCATACTCCTTGGCTTGCTTGACTTTCCTATTTCTTAACCCACTACTCTTCTGTACCACCCCGATCATCAGATTGACAGAGGTTACTTCATACCCCACAACATTCTCATACCAGTTGACCTTCTCCTCTGCACCACCAAACCCAACACATCGGATTTCCCTGGGATCTCTCTCAACTCTCAAGCATATGGCTTTCTTATCAACCCTGAACGTGTGCACCACTACCACCCCCTCAATCTCATACACCACACTGAACGATGAGATCGCAGCACTCCCACAAAACCGACAATGCAGCGGCTCAGGATACGACACCCTCAACGAGTTCACCTTCATATTCCCGACCCCAAACAGTTTGATGACCACCCCCGTGTTCACATCTATAAGCTGACACTCTAACCCGTCAACACGTATAAAGAACCCCACAAACTCAACCGGAAATATCCCACACAGTTTCAGGGGCGCCACCTCTAGCTTTCTGCTCTTCATGCTGTTGTTGACAATGTTCACCACAATAATATCCAACTCCTTCGTCTGCACAACAATTCTATCCATCACCCTTGGTGTTCTTATCTTTATTGCACAGACCAACTGCTGCTTCACATCATAACTCTGTACTTTCCCATCATTACACGACACAACAAGTATCTCCCCACTATCCATGACCATCACAAACTCTTCCCTACTAGTCCTCTCACGTTGTTTCTGTCCAAACGATTTCATCTGTATTGGTGGCGGAAAGTTCGCATTGATCAGCGAATTTACCGACGACATTGACGCATCACTGCCCCTCCTCTTTCTAATCATTTTACGTGCTAAAAACCCCGGCACAGTTCTCCGCCTGAAAAACGACTCCAACACTTTACCTCGAAAGTGCACCGACAGTGTCCACTTCAACTCCCGCTTGTCATAACCCTGTATGACACCCTGTCTAGTACTCACCAACACAACCATACTCCCATCATCATTGAGCCCCACATGGCTGACCGGCCACATCCGACACGGTATGGGTATTGGTTCAGAATTGCCTTGCGGGGTCCAGTACAACACTCGATGATCCAACAACGTCGTAACAATACTCGATGTCTTCGGGTTGGTAGTGATCCTCAATATATCTGAACTCGTATCCATCACAATAGTATTATAACTCTTTTCTTCTGCAAACTCAACTGGCTGGGTTTTTGCCGGAACCACTAGTGCAACCACCGCAACAATAAACACCACCAACAAAAGATATTCCACATAGTAAATGTACGTGTTAGACTGGGTGATGATGACAGCTGTTTTCTCTGGCATCACCACTGTCCAATGGCTCAACACGCCAATCATCAACAATACCCCCAACGGAATCACCAAGTTACTGTTGCTTCTCACTCTCAATAGTTTGTACTTCCACCACAGTATCGCAGTTGCTCCATCTAAATCCACCTTCCTATCGATCGTGACCACCCCCATAAAATAGGTCAACTCCATAAACACCTCCATCACCAACGCTAGACTCACAACCCAGAACATGTTAATCAACCGGTGGGCCAAGTACCGTTGTAGCTCTCTCGTAAATACAAGAACCAACACCAAACAACATACTACAACTGAAGCCACCACCGCCAAATTCACCAAAAGTATCTTGACCACCCTCGGTAGTCCGTGCCACCCCGTATAGTACCCCACCATATCACTTCTATCAATTCCTATATTCCTTGACGCAAGAATAACCACAACCAAAAAATAAGCAGCCTTCGTAAACGTCGTCAGTGGCTCAAACACTAGGTTCCACATTGCTGCACCCTGAACTTTTGCAACTAAACTCACCGACGCTAAACAGCATAGTCCCACACTCACTAGCCATCGCCACAACACTCTAACCCTGTACCTATTGGAAACATACATCTGTAGTATATAGCATGTGATCGCCACACCTACGACCAAATTGCTGATCCAAAAAAAGTACCACCCCTTGAGTCCAGCCTGTATGGCATAATATTCAAGAAATTGCTTGGCCAGGTACGTCCCCACCTCATCGTCTATCACATAAATCTTAACTGTCTTTGCTGTATTTATAAAGTGGTTGGAATATGTCATCTCCCCAAGAAACAAATGGGCTAGGGGTATACTCATTTCGTTAAAGTACCGTATCATCGACCTCTTCAGGGAAAACTCCGTGGCTGGCGCAATCACACACCCATACTGCCGCCTAATCTCCTCTACCTTCTTTAAAAACTCCATATCCAAAACATTTTCGCCCAGCAACACTATCTTCGTAACATATTTCCCGGTACATATATCTGGCACATGTCGAACTTTCTGGACTCCATATAAAAACACTGAATTGAATTGTTTCACTGTAAAGTCGTACAATATGTCATACGAGAGCGTAAACACTATTAGCAATGGCAATTGTATAAACAACAACGGATGCCTTAGTATTGCCCGTATATACTGTTGCACCATACTTGGTAAAAGAACGTTGTGTTTTTCTTGGGAAAAAAAAAATTTTCTGTCGAATTAAAATGCGCCTACTCTCCTTTCTACACAAAACCTACTTTCCTAAAGAAGTTATACTCAAACCTTGCATTTGTGCCAACATATCATCAATCTTGCCGTCCAACAACCCATTGGCATACTCGTCTCTGGACGCTGGGTCCAAGTACTGTTGGATCTGTGCCAATCTCGAGTACCCCTCAGTACAGAACCTCAACTGGATCTTGACCAACGCCTCAAACGACGGATCGTAGAAAGGCACCCTCAATGCAATCAACTGCGGCAACTCGGCCTTGAGCTGGTCATTCAACTCGTCGTAAATCTCTTTGGCCATCGACAATTCCTTCTCGGCGCGTGGCAACTTGGCCGCATCTTTGGCAGGTTTATCGACCAACCGTCTAACTTTGGCTTTGCACTGCTCATAGTCAATCTTCTTGTGTGCTCTCTTTTTGATCGCTTCGTCAATCTCACTAAAGTAGTTGGAAAACTTTCCAATTGGATCCAAAACAGTCTCCCTATACGGGCCATCAATCTGTTTCACAGTCTCCTCATCAAACTCCTTGACACTCTGCATGTAATAAGTCCCAACATTCGAGTAGAGCGATTGTCCCTGCTTCGACTCCTCGTACAAGTTATAAATAATCTCGGCAATTGTGACTTGGGAATTCGTGATTGCTCTGATGTTGTCCAAATACCCCTTGGCAGCTTTCTGTAAATTCGTCCCTGCAGTCTTTAACGTCTTGTACCTTCTCTCCTCCACATCAAAATCCTTATCCATAGTCTTGTCAACATCCTTGACAATAACAGATGCGCCAGCTCGATTGATTGCTTTCTTAAATCCTCCCCAAGACATGTCTAGTTGAAGAAAGAAATGTGCGAGATAAAAGAAAAAAAAAAATGAATGACAAAAAAAAAATTCCCTCTTTTTCTTTTTCCACATGTCTGACGCCCAAAAAGTCCAGGAGATACTCAAGCTCCAGGAAAAGATCAACTTAATGATCCGTAACATCAGAGACTCAAAAACCATTTGCGACAAATACGAAAGCGATATCAAATACTTCCAGGATTATATTGGCCAGTTGATGAAACAATGAACAAGCACACTGTCGACACATTCCCGCTTGCCAGAATCGACTCCAACGTCTACGAAAACTCCCCCAACATCATCCAGCACCCACACACCATTGCTAGAGTAGAGCTCAGCGGTTCAAGCAACGACGAGTTTTACGAGGCGTCGCCAGTTTATTTTCCTACTTTGCTAGACGAAACAAATTACCCGTTTGTGGCGGTAACCACCAAACCACACATGACCCAGCCACTACAAGAATGTGAACTAAACCTAGAAGGCGTTGCCACCACCAACTTTCATGCGTTCCCGTTTGGAAACGATACAAGAACCGCCGACGAACGAGCACTCACCAAAATCATCCAACATGAAATGTGTCACCCCCACCGCCAATCCTGGTGGTCACCACCAAATCCGTGGTCAGACTACATCGACCACACGCCACCGCTGCCTACCTCATTCACACAACCAGATGTATATTTAGATCAAGTATTTAGCGAAATATATCTTTCCTAATCTCTGGCCAACCTGTAGCCACTTCACCAACGTACAAAGAACACGCTGTCCAGCACCCAACTGTATCTTTGGCGGTGATAACGTTTTCCTTCAAGGTTTTGCGTACATGTATATCGCTCTTCTGTATAATCGAATGTATACCCACGTCCATGCCATACACGCCAATCTCTCGTAAGTCCACCACTTTATGTATAGCCCTTCGTGTGTGGTCTACCCATAATCCATCTCTTCGATTGCTCCCCATCACAGCCAACGCACCTCCCGGGACAAACACCACCGATTTGGCCCTATACTCAAACAAGATCGAACAGATCGCCCTTTTCAGTTTTTCCGAATACCGATGATCAACAACAAAGCACCGTCTGGGGTTGACTGGCAACTCTGAAAATGCACCATGCACAAGCCTTTGCAACAAGCTATACAGCACATTCTCCACGTCCAACCACGTCCCCAAGGACTGGCAGTATTTTGCAAGTACCCCCTTATCCATCTCCAGTACCACTGCCTGGGCTTGCTCTTTCGTCAATGCATGATCCTCCAAATACTGCACCTCCCCTACCCACTCATACTTTACTGGCACAACCACCGGAGTAACCTCTCCAACTACACCCACCCTTACACAATACTTGTCAATTTCAAGAACAATATCCATATTGCTATACAAACTACAAAAAAAAATTTTTTTTTTCTCGCTCACAACAAATCTAAATCCTCCTCATCAATATCCATTTCGTCTTTTTGAAACTGCTGTTGGTACTCCTGCAACTGCTCGATATTCCATATCGATACCCCTTCCAGGTCTTTCGGGTTAGTTGGCTGCGCCAAACTACGCAAAAACTTTTTCGCAGTTGCAAGCGCCATATCTGTAGACAAGTTCGTATCTGAATCATTCAACGCCTGCGCAATCCATTTCGGCAACTGGTTCTTCTTCCGTGTAAACCTTCGATCGGCCAAAACCATAATCCCATAATCGTCTTTCCCTCTCAAAACTCTCCCCAAACACTGCGCTGCATGTCTCATCGCATCGAACGATAAAAAGTCATTCTCCTTGATTTGGAAATGGTCTCGCATAAACTCTAGTCTTGCCTTCAAGATCCTCGACTCGGTGTACTGGAATGGTATACCAATCATCAATACCGTCCTCCCATAGTGGTGGTCAAAATCGATCCCTTCAGAAACTTTACCACGCGCAACCGACAACAACACTGCCCCTCTTCCGTTGGAACACGCCTTTCTGTATGTCTCCAACGCCAACGATGTCTCCTGCGCATCCGGCGTCTCCACCAAGATCAACTTGTGCTTCCACACCTCGTCCAAAACCCCCATACTCTGCCACATCGAAATAATCGACTCCATGTAAAGATACGACGGGAAAAACACTACCATACCGTCTGGAGTGATCTTGGCAAACTCAATCAACAACGACCCATAGTTTCTCACCACCGACGGGTCATTCCGAATCTCAAACCTCGACGATATCGACACTTGGTCAGACCCTTTGGTAACAATCATTGGCAAAAACGAGCGACGCGCCAACGTCATGGCATACGATTCCTGGATAACAGTTTCAAATTTCAACATCTTCGGATACATGTCCAATGGCGAAATAGTACCAGACGTAATAATGACCGACGAAAACCTGTCAAACACCGGCTTGATTGCAATCGACGCATCTAAACACGTAAAATGCAAAATGGGATTCGGCACAGTACTCCCCTCAGTCTCATACGGCTCTAGTATCAACTGGAACCCACTGTCGTACGTCGACACCAACGTGGCAAACGTGGCAATATCTTTCAACGCATTAAAGTCGTCAATCTCCGTCACCTCCAACGTTCTCACCAACAACGATAATCTCTCGGAACAAAACCGTAACGGTTTCCTCTCAATATACGTCAACTCTTTCAAGTGCTGTAAAAAACTTGTTGGGGTCTCGCTAATAACATGCAACACCTTCATCCTCGTCTTTAAATACTCAATGAACCGTTTCAAAAACGCAATAAAGTGTTCACCCTTTCTAATATTCCCAGGTATAGCCTCATCTAACAAGTCCTGCGGCAACACCGGGTTCGCCATAAACAATTCCTGGTCTCGTGCAATCTCGGCCTGTCGCAACCCTTCCACCAACTGCTCATACTCATTCTGCAACTTTTCACTATCCTGTGCCTTCATATCCTCAATGGCCTCGCCCAACTTATTGGCACCACGTGACGCCTTCTTCAAAGTCTCATCAGTCAAGTCCAACGACAACGACTCAATACAGACATTGTCGGTATTATGCGCCTCATCAAATATAACAATACTATCTTTTGACAACTCACGCGAAACACGTTCAGCAATCTTGGGATCAAGCAAATAATGGTACGAATAGATGATTATATTGCAAAACGGGATCATTCGTCTTACTGTAAAGTATGGACACGTTCCTTCTTCCTTGCAATACTTGATCAATGCATCGAATGAGTAGACTCCCGGCGGCACTAAATTATGAGGCTCTAAATCGTACAACTTTTCATGGAACGAACACAAACTATCCTCTGTAGGCACGCCCTTTTCAATCTTTTCCTTTAGTTGTCCATTGGTGATTCTCCTGCACTTTTCATCCACCACCACCCCTTTTCGTTCTTTTGAAATCGTCGGGTGAAGACAAAGGTTCTTTCTACTTGTCAACCCCAACCCACGAAAATCTTCCACCTCTCCCAACTCGTTGGCCCTAAACTCCATCAACTTGTGCAATTCAATCAACGCCTTCTCAATCTCCGACATCGTACGCGAGCAGTAAACGATTTTCCTATGCTCCGGATAATGCATCTGGTACGCCACCGTAAGCGAAAGCAACGAGACCGTCTTCCCAGTCCCTGAAGGCATTTCCAATATACAGTTGCCACCCACATCTAGGGTCTTTTTGATATCACACATATACGCATATTGCTCTGGGTATATTCTGGGGTATGGGAATAGTACAGGTAAGTCGTCAATAAAGAACTTCATTGGTGAGTTATAAAAAATTTTTTTTTTTTTTTTGGGGGCTACATAATTTTATCTACTATTAAATTCTCCAACTTGGGGTAGATTATATCAGAAGTGTCGCCACTAACTGTATACAACAACCCTTGCTGCTTGTAAAACACTTTGAGAGGCTCAATCTCCTCATTATACTGGTCCAACCGTTTTTGAAACACCTGCGCAGTATCGTCTTGGCGTTTGGTCAATGCCTCGCCCGTAACATCATCTTTGAATGGCACTTTCGGCGGGTTATAGTCTAAATTGTACACCCTCCCACTAGCCTCATGGATCCATCTGGCCTCAATTCGCTGTAAAATAACTTTCTGGTCAACATCCAACTCAACCACCAAATTAAAATTAGCACGATCGTGAATCACACGATCCAACTCCCTTGCTTGGTTGACAGTCCTAGGAAACCCATCCAATAACCAGCTAGAACTTTGGGTTAACCACTTTTTCTTTTCCAACTCTGCAGTAATAAGACCAACCATTATAGTGTCAGGGACCAAGGACCCATTTTTTATATACGTCTGTGCTTCCCCGCCAATTGCTGACCCCAGACGTATTTGATTTCGCAAGATATCACCAGAAGACAACGATTGTAATTGGGTAAACCGCTTTAACAACCTCGACGTCTGTGTGCCCTTGCCTGAGCCTGGTGCACCCAAGAGTAGAATTCGAAGCGGGTTCATTGGTGTGGGGCTAATTTTTTTTTTTGTTGAACTTTTTTTTCTACTTACTTATACACTCACTCTTCATCAGAATCAATAATTCTTCTTCTTTTCCGGGTTTTCTCATCCTCATCCTCGTCTTCAGAGTGTCTTCGGTACTTGGCAGCACCTTCTTCTTTGAGTTGGGTTAGCCTCTCTGCTCCGCGCTCAAACTCCTCTTCCTCCTCATACTCTTCAATCTCTTCTTCATCGCCAGCAACAAAATCATCATTCTCATCATACCCCTCACCCTCATAGGTTCGTTCAAACCTTTCATATGAACTTTCTTGTGCTCTAGGACTACCGCTTCTCTCCCACTTCTCTTCCTGTAATCTTCTTCTCGACTCCATTTGTCGTTTCATCTTCATGGCCTTACGCACATCTTCATCTGCAAGTCGCTGCTTCTCCAACGGATCAACATCGGTAATGGTATTCAAAATCTTTTCTTTCTTGGTGATATTCTTAACAAGAATCTTTCTGTGACTCGACGATGCCGGCAAAAGATTGATCGACTTGGAAAGTATCGAGTCGGCTTGCAAAACTTCAGCTGCTTGGTGGCTCTTCACCAATAAATGATCAAACATGGGCAATTCCCTCACATCATACACTTCATTACCCACTTTCAACGATACCGACCCATCACTCCATTCCACAAAATGTGCATTAGACTGCTTGACAATCTCGTCATTGCCCGCATTATGGTACCTCCATCTGATCGTGTTTTCGTTCAACAACTTCTCTGTCATCTGCTCGTTGTGGATTTCCTTAGCAGTCAACCCCCTCTCACGTCGTGCTTTATTATTGCTTTCTATCTGTTCTTTGAAACTCGAAGGGTCAAATGGGTGTGCTTCGATGTTTAAAAAGTCTGGTGTCTTCAATAACCTCACATCCTTTTCCATAACCAGCACAACTGCATGGCGCGGTAACGACAAATCAACTATCTTTTCGGTAGTTTCTTCCCCAAACAAATCATCTATCTCTTCATCGGACATGGTTGGTAGGGAAAAAGAGTTGTTGTGTTTTAGCTGGTTTTTTTTTTCGTTGAAAAAAAAAGTTTGTTGAGACACGCATTTTTATTTTACTATACAAAAAAACATTTACTTATCCAGTTGGTGAACGGACAGCGACGACGGCGGAGAAACTACTATAGCTGCAGGCATTTGTGGCGCTGGCGGCGGGCTTGATTTAACTGGGGACCCATCATTCAACTTTAGTTGCTGGAAATTCAAATCATCTAAGTCAGAACCAATATCACTCTCTATATCTGAATCAAAGGGAATCGATCCGGTCACATTATGCTGGAATCCCGCCACTAGACTATCTTGGGGTTCAGAAGTCACCGACTCGCGATGTGGGTAATTCTCTTTTGACAAGTGTGATTCTTCATTTAGTGGTGTAGTACTGGTAGATGTCACATCGCTTTCGTCGCGAGCAGCAACCGGCGACTTTACAGCGGGACTGGCAGACACTGTGGTCGGCAACAATTTATACGAGTACTTTATAAGAAACTCAACCACAGCCTGTGACAATGCATACTCCACCGGGTCCATATCGTGGTTCGGGTGTGATAAAATCGATGGCTGGAAAATCGCCGCAAGGTTTCTTGAATTCATTAAATTCTCTTTCGATTGTGCTTGCACCATGGAAAGCAAGTCCAAAATGTAGAAAAGCAACTGCTTCGATGCCAAGGGTAACTCGTTCACTAGAAGTTTATACTCGTCAATGGCTTCGTGGATATCATTAGTCAACTTCTTATAGCTCTTTGACTTCTTCTTGCTCTTGGTGTTGACTTCCTCTTCACTTAATGGCATTGGCGCACTCTGCGAAAATACATTGGACGATGATTCAGAATTCTTTCGTGGGGCAATATCGTGATTCAACTTGCCGATATTGGCTTCAGTTAGAGGCTGGCTCATATCGGGGAAATACGAGTTGTTGTTGTTGTTGCCATTCGCTCTGGCGGTGTGCGGGTTGGGACTGCTGATACTCGATGTAGCAACTGCTGCCTTATACTTCATATAATTGATTATCCTGCTCCTATTTCTGAGCGGGTCACGGAAAACTTCATACATCTCTAGTGGTATCAAGGGTTCTGGTAATGCATTCAAATACCTCCTCAAAATCGTGGCTGCATCATGAACAGTATACCCCTCCCAATTTAGTTTCTTGCCAAAATCAGGTGGCGTGTTGAAGATTATCTGCAATTCTTTTAACCGTTTAGACGACCCGCCAACTCTAAATATCCCTTCAACGGTCAACCCATTTTTCTTTAAATAAACACCACATTTGGCAACGACTATTGGAATCTTGCCGTAGTTCAACCCGTCAGGGTTGTTGTCGGTACCCAATATCGATATCTTGGCAAAACCTTGTTCTAAAGCATTATCTAATGTCACTCCAAAATATACATTTTGCTGGCGCACACTGGTTTCTGATGGGTTGAGTGAGTTTGATCGAACACGGCTAATACCGCTATGCACAGCATTCAAATAACTATTGCCCGATGGTGTCGATGGTTGTTGATGGGGATTGTGAAATAACGATGGGTTTTGTGGTATAGGTATATTCTGCGGTGGAGACGTGCTCATGGGACTCTTGGAATCATTCTCGTTATCACTTACATGCGGTAACGATTCGTTGGACAAGACCATTTTCAAATTCCTCGTAAACGTATTAAACAAGCTCTTGCCTGTATTCGGTGACGACATGATGAACTGTGTTTGATGGAAAAGAGCAAAAGAAAAAAAAAAGTAGAAGTAAACAATTAAAAAAATATATATATTGTGAGAATGGAAAAAGGAGGCGGGGGAAAGAAAAAAAAAAATGTAGAGAAAAAAATTTTTATTGTTGATACTAACGAGTGTGTAGTCAAGTGGATAAGTAGTGCGTAAACTCATTTTATTGTTACATGCACTGGATATTATACTACTGGACATACCCAGTTCCATGACACCCTCTCCAAAGGTTTGGAAACACTCGACCACTTTTATTTGGTCATGCAGCAATTATAGATGGCTAAATTTAGAACAAACTGTGTGTGTCAAAATATCCTTGCTCTTTGTCTTTAACGCGACTAATTGTCACGCCTGACCAAACTAAAAGTTTTCAATTCCGTCTCTCCAATTTTTCGTCGGAAATTTGACTAAATCTTGACGAAAAAGTTAGAAATACGATACACAACCAACTACAAAAACTGGATATCAAGCACCTACACATTTATTTGTCTTGTTTGGATATCAGTAGCAGCTACCTAGCAGCTGCCTCTTCTCTGGCTAAACCCAGTACAGATCAAAATCTAACTACTGAGTTCTAATCTGAAACGACAGTTTATAGAGACTACCAAAATGGGATGGTTACACAAAACAAATTCGTTAGGTCTAGACTTTTTTCTGTCTTCCTATTTGGGTGAATTTACAACTATTTTAAGAAATACCGAGGCTAAAACAAAAAAATTATAGTATTAACAAAACTTTATACATATAGTAACCGAAAACAGAAAAAAATAAAATTTATCAAGAAAATTATAAGAACTTATTATACCTCTTAAATAAAGAGACCAACAAACACGAAACTAGCGACCAACAACGACATTGTGCTGGCAAACTTGGTATTTGCCATATTAGCAATAGCAACTGAATGTGTGTTAGCAGCAACAGTAGCTTGGGAAACACCAGTCTCCTTACCAGAAGAAACTGTCTTGGTGATGTTAACAATTTCAGTCGAAATTTCATCACCAGCTTTAGAAGCTTCAGCAACAGCAGTTTGGGCAACTTCAACTGCCTCAGACGACTTTTGGGCGTGAGCAGCACTTAACTGTACAGAAGCAGCAGATGATTGTACAGCAGCCAACGAGGTTTGTTTGGCAACTGCAGATTTTTGAACTTCAACTAAACTAGAAACAGTCTTCATAGCTTCAGATTTAGCAGAACTCAAAGAGCTTAATTCACTTGCACAGCTAGCAATAACCTCAGTCTTATGAGCAGCTTCTGCACTTGTTTTGACAGATTCAATAGATTGAATAGATGACTCACACCAAACCACACTAGTAATGACCTTAACTTGTTCTGATGAAGCAGAAGCTTGTTCTGATTTAGCACTTGACTGTTCTTCACATGCTGATGATTGAACAGCAGCAGCAGAAGTCTGGTCACAATATTCAGAAACATGTGTAATGATTACTGTAGATGTAAAGACAATGCCAGACTCATTGGTTATAACCTTGTCTGTAGTAATTGGACCAGTAATTGATGCAGCATCGGATTTTGTAGAAGTAGATGGTTGTGCAATGGTAGAGTTTCCGTAGCTTGATGGTGCAACACTTTCAGAAATAGCACTAGATGAGTTGTTAGATGGAGCAGCTGAAGCAGATGAATTGTTGGCTGATTGTGATGGAACAACTGAAGCACCAGATGAATTGTTAGATGGCGCAGCTGGAACACCAGATGAGTTGCTAGATGGAGCAGCTGAAACAGACGAGTTAGATGGAGCAGCAGAAGCAACTGAGTTGTTGGCTGATTGTGATGAAGCAGCAGAAGTTTCTTGTGGAACTTGAGATGCGGATTCGGAAGCAGAAGCAACCTCAGATGCACTATCAGAAGTTGCAACAGCAGTGGCAGCGGCATTCAAACTGCTTTGCACGTTAGCTGGAAGCATCCAGTATGGATCCCATACACCAGCGACGGAACAAATAGAGCTACCCAAACTTGTAGCAGAAACAACCTCTTGTCCTTTACATTTCTCAGCAATACAAGACCCAATAGCACCAGCAAATGTTGGCATAATACACAAACATCCAGTATCCCAGTATGGACATGGAGTCACACCAGTGTTTTGGAACATACATGGCTTGGCACATTCTGGTAATTGGTCGTAGATTCTGTCAGCAAAACCATTGATAGAAGCAGTCTTGGCAACACTTGGGTAGATGGTGTATGGGTTATCTTCAGGAGTTGATGGGGCTGAAGTGATTGTAGAAGATTCTTCTGATGAAGTTTCAGCAGGTTGTTGTGAAGCAGTTTCTGATGGCTGTTCAGATGAAGTTTCAGATGGTTCTTGGGAAGCAGTTTCAGATGCACTGTCGGAGGTTGGCACTGCAGTAGCAGCAACACTTAAGCTACTTTTAACACTAGCTGGAAGCATCCAATAAGGTGCATTAACACCGGCAACAGAACAAACAGAAGTACCCAAGCTGGTGACAGAAACAATATCTTGACCTTTACAACTATCGGCAACACATGAACCAATAGCACCTGCAAATTGTGGCATGACACATAAACAACCGGCATCCCAGTATGGACATGGTGTTATGCCAGTATTTTGGAACATACATGGTTTAGCACATTCTGGTAATTGGTCGTAAAGTTTATCAGCAAAACCATTAATGGAAGCAGTTCTAATAAAAGTAGATGTGGTTGAGGAGCTGCTTGTAGCGGAGGAGTCTGGTGCTGAAGTGATACTTGAAAGTTGTTGGGAAGAAGTTTCAGATGAAGTCTCAGATGGTTGTTCAGATGAGGTTTCAGCAGGTTGAGAAGATTCAACAGACTGAGAAGATTCAGCTGATTCAGAAGATGTTTCAACTGATTGTTCGGAGGATGATGGAACAGCAGTGGCAGCAGCACTTAAACTGCTCTGGACATTTGCAGGCACCATCCAGTATGGATCCCACACACCAGCAACGGAACAAATGGAAGTTCCCAAACTTGTAGCAGCAACAACGTCTTGGCCTTTACACTTCTCAGCAATACAAGAACCAATGGCACCAGCAAATGTTGGCATAATACACAAACACCCAGTATCCCAGTATGGACATGGGGTCACACCAGTGTTTTGGAACATACATGGCTTGGCACACTCTGGCAATTGATCATAAATTCTGTCAGCAAAACCATTGATAGAAGCAGTCTTGGCAACACTTGGGTAGATAGTATATGGATTATCTTCAGCGGTTGTTGTTGGTGCTTCTGTAATAGATGATTCCGCACTCACAAAGGATGCTAAAACGATTGAAATAACAATGGATGGAAGCATTGTTGAGTATATCCCTGAGTGTTTCACAACCAAATACATTTTCAAATCCTGGGGACCAGGGCTCTATAAGTAGTAACCCAAATAAACCGTTGTCGAACTATACGGGATTTAGTGCTATCCAATCATTGTATTATCCCTTCTAAAATCCACAAACCAACATTTAAATTATCGTAAGTTTTCGATATTTCCAGACATTGTAACAAACCCGAGAACACCTATGGCATTGATTGGACAATCGGAAAATAAGTTGTTCTTTGTTGTGGTAATTAATTTACGCGATAAATCGCCTAATGCATTGTTTTTAAATTGTGCAAAGTTGAGCTTTAATTCTAGCCAATCACCTGTGTGTGCGACAAACAAGAAAAAAAAAATTTTAGTGCCAATACTAGAAACTACCAAGCGAAACCCAATACCAGCGTTAACTCCGCAATAACCTTATACAATTACCTATAGGAGCATCTACTAAAGATGACAATCACATCTTACTGCACTCTATTTAGCTTATTGTGTCGACATACTAGCAAGTTTAGTGAAAAAAACTTTTACTGATGAATCTGATAAGTTTAGACCCAATTCCTTGGCAAACTCAATTTATTGGTCTCTTTTGGGCTGGTATATTTTTCTTGGTTCCAAGAGATCCAAAACGGCGATATCGGGCTTGTAGTAATACCAACTGTCTAACCAATGTTTTCTCTGTCAAGCCAATGGTCTCGAGGTTAATGGTGAGCATGTTGAAAGACCCTTGTCATTAGTTTCACAGCTGAATGAATCCATCTATCGTTCTGTGGAGATGCAAAGGGGCTATGTAAAGATTTGCAACATCAAGAATGTTCCAAAACCCAAAACAAAAAATAAAAAAAACAAGAGGGCTGTATACATTTTCTGGGCATCTTCAGTACTATTTATCTAACCATGTAGAACCTAGTTTTTGAAATTTCTCTTCTTTCTCTTCAACTTATCAGTCATGGACGAAGAACTTCAGAAGCATTTAGAAATTTCAAGAAACACCAAGTACCAGTGGATTGCGTGCATTTTCAGTTTAGTTATATTTCTTGCCAACGGCATTGTTTTTTACTGGATTCCTAGACTTCTTAGAGATAAACGATTTGTCAAAACAAACAGATTCAAACCGTATTTTGCTTTCGTTGACATTTGGCAAACCATTAATACCCCGTTCTCAATTAAAGTCGGAAAGAAAACCCACTACTTCAAACCCAGTCTACTTGCCTTAGGTGCATGTTTCATTTTATTAAATGGCAAGCTATGCTACATTGAGACCGACGATTTGGATTACAAACCCCGCATATTTATAATTGGGAAACGATGTGCTAGAATTGCTTTGGGTCAGATGCCAGCAATGTTTTTATCAGTTACCAAAGGTGATTTCATTACCGCCCTTACAGGCTTGACATATGAACGTGCGGCATTCTTCCATGCCTGGTTTGCTACATTAATGTTCCTGATGATGACAGCACATGTGGGGATAATAGGGTTTTATTGGGCTCATCCAAATTACGACATTGCTCCTAAATATCCAAAAAACGTTTATGGAATTATCGGCTATGCGTGTTTTGTGTTTTTGGTATTTGGCAATGTGGCCTTGATTAGACGTTATGCGTTTGAGTTTTTGATGATAAACCACCGGGTCCATTCATTCATTATGTTGTTGATGGCTTTCTTACACAATGACAGAGCCAAAGCCATGGTCATCCTTGCTATCCATTTGCTTGTGTTGGACAAAGTGCTTGGCAGAATCTACGGTATCGTACACTCTTTAAAATCTCCAACAAAAGGGTTGTCAGAATTTGAGATACTCGACGATGAGACTTTGCGTGTCAGTATCCCCGTGAAAACATCAAAGACTGATCCAACACCTTGGTACAGATTATTTCTATTCAAATATGGCACTTGGTTAGCTGGCCTGCATGTTTACTTAAATGTAAGAAAAGTCGATTTCTTCCAACACCATCCCTTTGCAGTTGCAAGTTTACCTGAATCTGGTAAAATTACTTTGGTTATCAAAAAGAGAAACGGGTTTACAAAGAAATTGTACGACAAGGTCAAAACAATGCGCGACCAACAACTCGACAGCGAAACTTCCGAAACCGACCCCAACATTGTTAAATTAAAAGCTGCTTTCCGTGGTCCATCACTGGGTAAATTCCAACCATTAATCACATTTGACTCAGTGGCATTTCTCGCCCAAGATTATGGCGCATCGTTTATATTGCCACTTTGCTTGGACTTGTTGCAGACTATTGAAAAAAAGGAAGTGGCTAAAAACTATTTGGGCCGACCAGCTCACCCTTATTTGAAAGTGTATTGGTCAGTAAAGAGGTTAAACAATATCTACTGGTATGAAGATTTGGTTAGAAAATTATTGCCATTCATCAATTCAGGGAAACTTACCATGAATGTGTTTGTACAAGAAAGTGTTGAACTCGAAGCTACTAAACTGGTGTCAACTAAAAAGTTGGATATTGTCTCTGTTACCAGCGACCCCCTGTCAATTACAAACTCAGAAATAAAGTTTATCTATGAAGAACCAATGGAGGTATCACAAGTCATTCAATCACACATTTCCAGTATGCATTTCCCAGAGGAAAAAGCGTTCAAGTCGCTTGCTATAATGAGTTGCGGAAATGACAACTTTGGAAGCCAAGTAGAAAGCGAGTCACAAAAGTACAGATGGGTTAAAGATGCACCAAATATTTATTTCTATAACGAGTCGTACGAAACATAGGTTGAGCAATATATTTACATCCCAAAATGGATAACCACAATAGTACAAAGTTTAATTTTGCGTAGGGGGTATACATAACCTCACAGCACTCTCTGGGTATAAAAGCCCATTGCCAGTTCTCTGATACTCAATTTCTCTTCTCTTATCAACCACGCCATGATTACCGAAAACGAAAAGATATCCTTACCCAAGATTGATTGGGCTCTTGATGCCTTGGAGCCATATATCTCTAAAGAAATTAACGATTTGCATATCAACAAAGTATGTTCTGCCATGCACCGAAAATGTACAACGCCAACTTACTAACCAAATAAAAACTAGCACCATGTTGCTTATGTAAACGGGTACAATGCCGCTATTGACGCACTTGAAAAAGCTGTTGGCAAGAGGGATCTCAAGTCGATAGTTGAGATCCAGCAAAATATCAAATTTCACGGTGGCGGACACACCAACCACAGTTTGTTCTGGAAGAATTTGGCCCCTGTATCTAAAGGTGGTGGCAAACACCCTGATACCAGTTCCGCTTTGGGTAAACAAATCGCTGCTCAGTATGGGTCTGTTTCAAACCTTATTGATATCACCAATTCCAAATTAGCTGGTATCCAAGGATCAGGTTGGGCATTTATAGTCAAAAACAACCAAAACGGAGGGGCTTTGGATGTGGTCACTACTGCCAATCAGGATACAATCTCTGCACCACATTTGGTTCCAATTATTGCCATCGATGCTTGGGAACATGCGTACTACTTGCAATATCAAAATGTCAAGCTTGATTATTTCAAAGCAATTTGGAACGTGATCAACTGGGCTGAGGCAGAGTCAAGATACTCTGCGTAACATTGTGTGTAAATACGTATTATAGTGCGCCAAAAAAACAAAAAAATACACAAGTTTATGATCTTTCTTTCTTTATCAACCATGTTTGAAAAAGCAGTGTATCCGGCATTAGAGGAGTTGCAACAACCACTCTCACAAGAACAACTTAGAATCTTAAAGGATCAATTAAATTCAGAAGAGCCAACGCCCTCCGCACAAACAAAGTTCAATTATGCGTGGGGGTTGATAAAGTCTAACCACCACAAACAGCAAGAGTATGGAGTACAGATACTTACTGAGCTATACAAGAGCGAGAAAAGTATGAGAAGAGAAGTGTTATACTACCTCAGCTTGGGGTCTTTAAAGATTGGTGACTATACCAATGCCAAGCGATATGTTGAGGCGTTATTGGAAATCGAACCAGAAAACCAACAGGCCAGAGGGTTGTTAAAAACCATAGACGATAAAATCACTACCGAAGGGTTAATTGGTATTGGGATTGCTGGTGGCGCTCTTGCAGTTGGGCTTGGATTGATTGGAGCTTTGGTTAGAAAAAACAGAAAATAGGCGGAGAAAAAAAAAAGTAGGCGTAAATATAATACACGTATTCATTATGAGCAATGAATTGGGAAATGCTATTGCAAGCACAGTGATTGATACATTCAATGGACTATCCATAAAATCAGGCAAACCGGTTGTTAGGTCAAATGGGGTAGAAGAGTGGACAGTGCTTGCTAGTGTAGTTGCAATTACCAACAACAACATAATGCCTATCACGTTGGCAACGGGAGTGAAAACTTTACCAGACAAAGTTAGATCCTATTCAAATGGTTTAATGGTACATGATATGCATGCAGAAATCTTAGCCCTTCGTTTATTCAATTATTATTTGCTTGAAAAGGACTGTCCGTTGGTTGAGCACTCGGGTCTAAAACACGATGTAAAGTTGGCACTTTTTATTAGTGAACCGCCATGTGGCGATGCATCGATGTCCTACATTTCCTCAAACCTAACCAACAACGAACCTTGGACTCCACAAAAGAAACAGTTAAATCGGGGAAGAAACAATTTTGGCGAATTAGGAGTTGTCCGAACCAAACCAGGAAGGTCAGACAGTTTGATTAGTTACTCCAAATCATGTTCAGATAAATTGTGCTTAAAACAGTTGGTTGGCATATGCAATGCTACAACTTCAACTTTGTTCAAGGATAGCATTTTTCTTGATTATCTAGTGACCAAAAACCTTCCTGCCAAAGATTTCCATCGATGTTTTAGAACAAGATTCGATCTACCGGAAGTAGCACACCCCTTGCACTTGCTAACTTATGACTGCGATGGCTATGAATTTGTCAAAAGTGAAGAGAAATCGCCGTCACCATTGAGTCTTCTTCATATTGTGCTGTTAAACGTAACTCAGGTTTTGAACAATGGGGTGAAAAATGGGTCCTTTATAAAAAATAAACCCCCAAAGAAAGGTGGTGAGAGTATTATATGTAACCAGAACTTCATAAACAGGCTTAAACAGATACGTGAGGTAGACTATCCAGACTACGTATCTTTCAAACACTCCAACACGGCACGTCAGGCACTAAAGATGGCAGGCCGGAAAAAACTAAAAGACTGGGTTTCGTCTACTGCTGACAATTTTGTATTATAGAGTCTATATTGTTATATACAACCTAATCAGAGTCTGATGCAGACCCTTCATCTTCAAACTCAGCCAACTGTTCAGCCTCAGTTGGCTCCATAGAAATCGCATACTCTGCACTCTCCAACAACTCAATCAATTTCTCGTGATCACTGGAAACATAATCTTTGGGCTTTAAGTTGTGTTTGTCTTTGATTCTTGGATCGGAGCCTGCGTCTAGCATATTGTCAACAATAAAGTATCCGTGTTCTGGCTCTTCGTTGTTTGTATATTTTACAGCCAAATGTAATGGGGTTTCTCCGTCTCTGTTTTGCGGATCAATCTCAACGCCTTCTATGTCCAATACTATATCTATAAACTCCCAGTTTCCCAATTGACATGCTAGGTGCAAAGGAGTATTGTCAGTTATCACTTCTTTGGTGGTATTGATCAACTCTGCCAACTTTTCTTGATCATTGTTTAACTCAACTTTGATGGAAAGTAACAATTCTGTATTATTTCTTCTTGCAGATTCCAATATTTGCTCTGAATATGAAGCCCCTTCAGTTGGAGTATCTGTCATGTTTGATGGTAGGGTGTTTTTCAAGAAAAAGAAAAGAAAAAAAAAGAGGTGTAGCTTTTGAACAACGAAAAATTGGCAGTGCTAAAAGAGGAACGCTAAGCGATAAGCCAAACATTGGCATTTGAATTTTACGTATTAACAAAGAAAATACCACTCACCACTGACCATATAAACTATGAAATCATCTACTTTTGGTTTCCTACTGGAAACCAAAAATTTAGTAAAACCTTAGTCGACACCTCCTATCCAACCATACCGCACATAAAACAGCAAAAAAAAAAAGTTTGTTGCTGTTGTCCCCTTTTTTCCTTCTTCCAACATCAACATGGTTAAACCAATTATAGCTCCATCAATATTAGCTGCTGATTTTGCAAATTTGGGTTGCAATTGTAAAAGAGTTGTCGACACCGGGGATGTTGAATGGTTACATTTGGATGTGATGGACGGACATTTTGTTCCAAACATTTCCTTGGGTCCTCCTATTATCAGCAGTTTAAGAAAACAGTTTCCTCGTGAAGGCGATAAGCCAATTGTTTTTGATTGTCACATGATGGTTTCTGAACCAGATGAATGGATTGAAGAAATTGCAAAAGCTGGCGGTGACTCGTACACCTTTCATTTTGAGGCCACCAAAGATCCCGCAAGAGTCATAAAGAAAATTAAGGAGCACGGTTTAAAGGCAGCCATGGCTATCAAACCTAAAACCCCAGTTGAAGAGGTGTTTCCTTATGCTGAAGATTTAGATATGGTATTGGTCATGACAGTTGAACCTGGGTTTGGAGGACAAAAGTTTATGCCAGACATGATGCCAAAGGTCGAAACATTAAGAGAAAAGTACCCCAACTTGGATGTTCAAGTTGATGGAGGATTGGGAAAGGATACAATTCAACCTGCTGCTGATGCTGGTGCAAATGTCATTGTTGCTGGGACCTCGGTGTTTAAACCAGAAGACCCGAAACCAGTTGTCCAACATTTAAAACAAACTGTGGCCGATGCCATTCAAGCTAGAAATAAGTAGATATATATATATATATATTTAGAAAGACTGTATACCTAAAGTAGTTCCTTCTGGATCAGAAACAACTGAATACCCATTCTTTTGATGGTTCTCAATAACACTCCATAGTGCCTTCTTGATTTGATCTAACTTCGTTTGCTTCTCTTGTTCTGATGTGTTGTCAACTTCCATGGCCGTTTCGTTTTCCTTGAGTTTGTTAGCAGCTAAATACCGCTGGTTTCTGGCAATCTTTTTAGCTCTTTTGTTAGATAATGTCTGGGTTGTCATGGTCGAGGTTGGCTGAGGAGCGTTTCCAGTATATAAAGCAACTGCTTTGGAGTCTGTTGGTCTTGGTGCAGTGGTTCCTTTGGCGGCATATCGAGAAGTGGACGATCTTGTAGCCGTAGTTCTACGTACAGCTCTTTTTCTCCCTAATGATTTAGCATGACTCTGAGCATGGAGTTTGATTTTTGGTTTATTTATAGCGTTTCTACCTGCCATTGTTGGATAGTTTGGAAAAGAAGATGTTGTAAAGGCATCTCAAAAAAAAAAAATTATCTTTTGTGAAGTAGTTTGGAGAAGAAGCTAATATGCAGGACCACGACTTTACCGAACTTCCTTCAGTGCTTGACTGTATGACGAATAAGCAAATCATATGTCCACCTTAGATCTAAACTAGTCTCTGAAGAAACCTTGATTGGTTAGGGGAAAGTATAATTGTATTTGGAGTTTGGAATTATTTCTGACGAAATTAGGCCAAATTTCTTACCAAAACCATACAAATATTAGTAGTTGGAGATGCCTACTATGCCAATGCATCAACCTATGAGAGTCACATTACTTTGTACAACCCACCTTTGCATATAGTTGTAAAACATGATCTGGAATATTTTATATGTAGTTATTTCTAATTCAATTCAGAGAGTTCGTTGAATCCTTTATCGTTGCTATCATATTATTTTATTTTACTTTTCAACAACGGTCAGACTTTTACTATCATTGTACACAATAAGTAGTTTTGAATCTATATAATGTTACCACATACTATCAGCAGTAAGTACTAATTAACAAAGGCTAGAATTAAATCATTGTAGTATTTTTATAGTTGCTAAAAGGTATGTGCACATATTGTGGCGCCAACTCACGCACGGCAACATAGATAAGAACTGAAATTGTTGACCCGATAATAATTTTTTCTCCACCACTTTTTCTTAATAACGATATGTTGTACGAGAAAAGAGTATTACCTCCTAAAAGGAGCTATCAGAGGAACCCAATTGTCTGGGCATTCTTTGTCTTGGCTATTCTTACCATTTATAAATTACCCTTAACTTTGTTTCCTCAAGAACAAGATGTTATCGACCCTAAAGCTGTTATTCTCAATGCCCTTGAAACCAATTTAGCTGGTAATTGGTCACGCAAGTACACTGCTGAGCCACATTTGGCAGGCACGAACTACGGTTTGGTTGCATGGACTGAACTGAAATTTAAGGAGTACGGGCTTAAGACTCAAGTTGACACTTATGATATTTATGTTAGTTATCCAAAAGACCATGACTTGAAGTTGATTAATAAAAAGGGCCACGTCGAGTACCAACCATCATTAAAGGAAGATGTCATTGATGAAGACTCAACTACACATGGAAATGACACAGTCCCCACATTTTTGGGATATGCTGCCAATGGGAATGTAACTGCTGAATACGTTTTTGTCAACTACGGGACTAAAGACGATTTCGATTTTTTAAAGGAGCAAAAAGTTAATGTTACTGGTAAAATCGCCATTGCTCGTTATGGCAAAATTTTCCGTGGCTTAAAAGTCAAATTTGCTCAAGAACATGGTGCTGTTGGTGTTTTGATATATTCCGACCCAGGAGATGACCAAGGAATCACACCTGCCAACGGCTATAAACAATATCCTCATGGTCCTGCACGTCAAGAAAGTTCTGTTCAAAGAGGGTCTGTACAATTCTTGTCACAAATCCCTGGAGACCCTACTACCCCAGGTTACCCTTCCAAGGGAGACGTGGAGCGCAAAGACCCTCATGAAAGTATTGGTAGAATTCCTGCTTTGCCGATTTCGTATCGCGAAGTCAAACCCATATTGGCCAAACTCAACGGATTTGGTATACAACCAGACCTGTTTGCCGGCGAGTTAGAAGGATTTGACTATTTTACTGGACCAAACCCAAAATACACGTTAAACTTGTACAATGACCAAATTTACAATATTACACCATTATGGAATGTTTATGGAGAAATTGAAGGTCAGAACAAAGACGAGGTAATTATAATTGGTAATCACAGAGACGCATGGATCAAAGGAGGCGCATCGGACCCCAATAGTGGCTCTGCTGCTTTGTTGGAGATTGCTCGTGCTTTAAACGAATTAAAACAGCAAAATTATAAATTCAAACGTACAATAATTTTGCACAGTTATGATGGCGAAGAGTATGGACTTTTGGGTTCCACCGAGCAAGGGGAATACTATGCTGAAAAGTATCAGCGCAATGTTGTGGCATACTTGAACTTGGACGACGCTGTTTCAGGAAAACATTTCAAGTTGAGTGCATCTCCAGTATTAGATGAGGTATTGTTAGCTGTTGCCAAAGAATTAGAATACCCAGAAAAGGGGGCCGCTAGTTTGTATGACCACTGGTTGGCCAATGGTGGTAGAATCAAACCTCTTGGGTCTGGGTCCGATTATACAGTTTACCTTGACCATCTCGGTATTCCCTCAGTGGACTTGGGTTTTGCTGGTGGGAAAGGTGACCCAGTATATCATTATCATTCCAACTACGACTCTTACCACTGGATGAAGAAGTTTGGCGACGAGGGGTTTGTATTCCACAATTTGTGTGCCAAATATGTACTGTTGCTTGCATTACAGTTGTCAGAGAGAGAAGTCATTGATTTCAGACTTTCCAGCTACTCGAAAAAGTTGCAAGAGTATTACAACTCCACTGTTTCAACCATTCCCAAGTCGTGGTTGAACAAAACGGTAAAATCCTCACACACAGACTGGGAAGAATATAATTTTATCAATAAAGCCACCAATGGTTATTATACAGACGAGATTCCAGAGGGCAAACAATGCAGAATGATGAGACGTATCCATCACCACAAACACAAAACCACTTTGCAAGAACTAGTAGCTGCAACTTTTGACAAATTGGAGAAATTTGATAATGTCACCCAATCCTTGGACCTCACCTCCTTCAAATTGCAAGCACTTTATGATGATTACGACAATTTACCATTGTGGGAGAGAATCAAATTACATTTCCGTATCAGACACCACAATAAATTGTTACAGTATTTTGAAAGAAACTTTCTTCATCAAAAGGGATTACACAACAGATTCTGGTTCAGACACATTGTTTATGCCAGCGGAAGATACACTGGGTATGCGGGACAAACATTGCCGGGATTAAATGAAGCTATTGAAGATGGTGATTTCGATAGATTTGTGCATTGGGTCAATATCTTTGCCAGAACTTTGAAGAGAATCAATAGACATTCATAAAGGCATGTGATTTGAGTTAAGGTTTAAACTTTTTTTTTTCTGTACTGACACAAAATTGAAACTATTACTTCTCCTCCCTTATATTTTTTTTTTGATTTAAAAATTAACATGATTATCCCTTTTTTTTGTAGAAATTTCTCTACCACTTAAAGTGTTAGACATGCGCAAACTGTTCCACTCTCCTAAAAAGAGAACTTCCACCTCAACAAAGCTTGAATCTATACTACCTTTCCCAGCAGAGACTAAAAAGTATAATAACATTAAATGTTCGTTGTGTCAAGAACTACTAAGCTTGACGTTGCCCGGAGAGCTTATTGTCCTGTTAGAGTGTGGCCACATGTCCCATAAAAACTGCTTGTCTTTAATACAATCAGTGCCTGTTTGTAGTGAATGTAATGTGATGTCGAATTACGACTACCCTCCATTCACACCCGTGGACCAGATTCAGTCGCCTGCCAAATTAAACACTCAATTGGAAACACCATCCTTTACCTCGAGCGACCAAACCATCTACAATCCAAGAGTAACATGTACTAGTGAGATTTCCGAAGTAACTTTAACCCCACCATATGAAATAGCGTATGTGTTGAATGTTCAGGCTCCACTTATTTTTAACGCTCATAAACCCACGCTAGAAGATTTACAGCTAAAAGAAAGGGTCGAAGAGTTTTTGAAGGTGCAACTTGACACCGATAAGGATGTAGGACAACTTGTTATTTTTGATATACTTGAAGTTAGTGTTACGGGCAAGAGCTGGGACCTGGCATTGGTGTGTCTATTTGAAAACTACTTTTTAATTTATGAAAACGAGCTCTTGGTGGGAATAATATCTGTTCAGCACGATATAAGCAGTGTTGACGTGGATGAGGAACTCATTCTAAATCTAGCAAAAGATTCACTTCCAGAATTGCGACTCAGGCATTCAAACAAGCTTGTGGTCCAAAAATGGGGTACTCTACTACTTGAAATAATAGACAATGAGAGTGTCGTCACTAACATTTACCAATTGACTAATACATATTGGACCCACTTGCCCCCAGAGATTTGTGTACCACAAAATTTAACCAAACTAAACAATGCAATCTTATCCGGAACAACCATTTCAAATTCCGATATCGCAAGAATACTACCAACACCTAAACAGCTACTGTTAAATTTAATTCTTGCTCTACCACTAGTTAACCAAACATCTTTAACCGATCTAGAATACAAAACACAGCTCCAACAAATCTTTCAAAAAACTTTACATGCACTCAGACCAAATGACAAGTTGGGAATAATTTTTCTTGGAATAGACGGGTCAAAAAAACCGTGTGCCAAAGGGTCCTTTGTTGGGTGCACTGAACCAAGCTGGGGTGAGTGGAAGCAGGTAATACGAGACATTACAATAGTTCCAAACTCATTTCAAAGTAACTTACAGGAAATAAATGTTGCTATAGAAAAGTGTATGGAGCTATACCCTTTTATTCCACACACAACATCATCAGTTAACAAGTTTTTAATACTCAGCCCAAACACATACTCACAGCTGCCAAAAGACGCACCCAAATCCAAATTTATTGACGCAATAAACGAAAAACTATCTTGCACAATTGTTTGTGTCGGCAGAACATATGGCAACTACCAACCATTCAAGTCTATTACTACATTTGGCACTCCTTTCCTACGATTCGAGTCTCTCGCAGAGTTTGGCAGCTTACTAGTATACTATATCAATGAAAACCTCCACAAAATATGTATTCCAAAATTGACATTAACATTAAAGGCATCGCAGGGTTTTAGGTTCACTGATCTTGATTCCAGAGGGGCTATTGATGGAAGTCAGTTGACACTTACAATTAAAGATATTGTCCCACAGACGCAAAAACTGATTGTGCTCAAAGTGCAAGCAAACCCCCAATTTGTTGCTTCCAAATATCAGACGCTTCCAATATTTGAATATGATGGGTATTGGCTATATGAGAAATACCTCAACACCAAGTTGATAAGTACGAGAGTCAAGATAGGTGTCAGCCAGCAACCACCGACACCTATTGATGCAGAAGCAAGGGGAAGCTTTACGGAATACTATTTAGACATCCCATTACTACCGCCAGTGTCGCCAGCGAGAGATACTGTATTTGCCAAAAGACAAACTGAGCTAACCATAATTAACTCATTAAAGAAAAGCATCGCGCTGGGTGAAAGCCAAGTGTCACTGGATATAATTAAAAGCTGCATATCGTTAGCACACGGATTGATACGTACTTCTCTTGAAGGCTCTACAAAATCACACACCAATGAATCTAGCCCTGAGTGTGAGTATAGTATGTTACAGTTGCTAATGGCAGTAAGATACACTGACAAAGGCAATGTTGAGTATATTGATTTCTTGGTAAATCATATGAAAAGTATTGCCAAGCTACTAGAATCGGACCTCGATGCAGGTAAATTACGATGTTCCGATTTGATAAATAGTTTAATATAGAAATGTTTTTTTTTTGTGCTGGTGCAACCATCATCGTGTCGTGCAGACATGATAAAACACCAAATAATAATCAAGATGGCTGGTTAGTTGTCAATTGACATAATCCCTCCTTACTAAAATGATCTGTACCGAATCAAACAATTAGTATATAAGATCAACAATGGATCCCTTCTTTTTTGGTTTTTCTTTTCCCACCATTCGTGATAACAACTCATAATCATGTCATTACATATTAGTCCTTTTTCCGTGGCCACTAACGCCCTTGTCCTTTCCTTAGCTGGTATAGCTTCTGCTCAAAATCTTGGTGGTCTTGATACACCTCCACAAGCAAAGACAGACACCACCAAAGCAACAGAGAACACTAGCAGTATATTGATCAAAACAGAGGAAAATTCCCAAGACACCACCAACGAAAAAACCACTGAACCAAATACCACTACCCAGGAGACCACTACCCAGGAGGCCACTACAACACCAGAAACTACAAAAGCAGAAACTACAGATCAAATCAAAACTTCACAAATAGTCCAAACCACAAAGATAACTCAAACTCAAGTAGAAACGTCAACTACTCAAGTGGTGCAAACCATCCAAGCACTGTCAGGGGGCACTACACCACAGGTATTAACAAAGCAAAGCACTATTACTGCTGCTGGAACCCAAACAACATTAGTAACTCAAACTCTAGTAGTGGTTGATGGCCAACTGCAAGAGCATTCTACAGTTACTTTACAAAGTGCAAGCACAGTGTCTCCTATTACACCAAACGAGTCAACAACTGTATGGTGGACACCTTCTACCACTCAATTGAACAGTGGTTCCTTAGGCAAGTATGGTAGTGCTACACCTGTTACTGAAAACGAGTCAACGACAATTTGGTGGACTCCGAGCACCCAAATCACATCTTCAACCACCTCTGGCAAGGCTCTGGATACCACCTCACAAAAAAGTGATACTGGCTCTAACACCAAATCTTCTGGTGGATCGAGTGACACAAAAAGTGTATGGATCGCTACTACAGGTTCTGATTTTGCTTCTCAATCAAATTCCGATTCAAGCTCAACTGCTTCACGCAATAGCTCATCGAGTGCTTCACGACAAGCTGTTATAATAGGTAGCAAAGACCTTACGTGGAAAAAGACGTTATTATGTAGTGGGGTTATCGGTGTTAGTTTGTTGCTAAATTTATTGTAGATTATATAGAGAATTGCGCGCACGCACATCATTTAATGTCAAACTTTTTTTTTTTTTAATTTTGTTGATTTTTCTTCTTCCTCCAACAACGTACACCTGGAATGATGACAGGCTTGCAAGACCCACAAGACAATGGGAAAAGTGGAATACATATACATTATCCAAACAATAAGAAACCTACATATGAGATTTCCAAAGAGCATCTACTGGAGGTGACATCACACTTGGAAACGCTACCCCAGTTTCAAACACTTGAAGATGAGTCACTGGCCCATCATATTATTTACCAAAGCATGGTAGATAAATACGCTAATAATAATCAAAACTTCAAAACCAATCCTCGACTAGCAGATCCAAGAACGAGAAACAACTTGCTTGAGTTAATGAAAGATGTGTATGGACGAAAATCGATATTGTTTGCTCTTGACGTCGAAGCATGGGAGCTAGATACAAATATTGTAACGGAAATAGGGATTGCAATTTACGATCCTCGGGGCCAAGCCGATTCCCTAATACCAGCTACCATTCAACTTCATATTCGAATCAAAGAACACCTAGCTAGAACCAATGGGAAATACGTGCCTCATCACGCACACAATTTCAATGGGAATACTTCTTATATAATGAGTGAGCGTGAAGCAGCTACATTGACACAAAGTTTGATTAATTTCTATTTCATCTCAGCAGAGAGCAAGGGTACTGGGTGTTATCTAGTGGGACACGATCTAAAAGGAGATGTGAAATGGATGAACTCGTTGGGTGTGACGTTCCCATCACAATTCAAATCGTTGGACACAAACTACTTGTTCAGGATATCGCATGGGAAGGAAAACATAAGTTTAAAACGTGCACTTGCTTTTGTCCACATACCTTTTGCGTATCTACATAATGCTGGGAACGACGCATACTACACACTATTGTTGGCCATGAAACTATGCGACCCACACTCGAGGGTTAGGTACAGATTGGATGTCTTGATAAATGTCGAGACGTATCCAACATTGACAAAGGAAGAGAAAAAAGAGAGGAAAAATAGACGCCGTCAAGAGAAATTGGAGGCAATAGCAAGAGGTGAACATGTAGAACAAAAACCACCAGCACCAAAACAAACAACGAAAAAGTCCAATAGGAAAAAACTAACATGTGAATCTATTGAATTGGAGAGCGCTATAGAAGTCTTTGATGCTATGTTTAAGTAATAATACTATTAGATTGATCCATTATAGTTCTCTCTAAACTAGACTCTAGTTTTTGTAATCTTAGCAACAAGCCAGCAGCAACACTCTTTAGTTTATCATCAACCAACAACTCCCACGACACCGACAACCAGTTTTGAATGAAGACTATTTCGTCATTGTGATTAGTTACCAAAAACTCGGGGTTGGATACTTCACACACTATCAAGACACCAGTAACTATACTCTCGACCACAGGTGTCGCTTCCAACGAGATCTTCCGAAGAATATTGCAACTCAAAATTAAAAACTCCTTAACCATATCATTTAGTTGGATTGACAGAGGGTACGCACAGTGTATCAACAACGCCAAAGTCTTGATATAATGGCCAATATAAACTGGCGAGTAGTGCCCGATATCTATGGTGCCTGCTTCGTACCATACATTAAGCAACGGGAAATAGAATAGCTTGCCAATAATAGTATAAAAACCTGCAGTTGGAGTCTCAGTCGATTTTGCTGGTCGCTTTAATCTTGACGATACCCTAACTACCTTGCCAGACCCCAACAATTGGTCTTGAGCTTCAGCTGATGCGTCGGCTAACAATTCTTTCTGCACTTCATTTTCAATAAAATCAATGTATTTGGAACCGCCCTCCAACTCAAGGTATTTTCGATGTAGAGGTTCCGGTAGCGTCTGCGACGGGAAATTTGTTGGACTGAATCCTCTCAACTGTCGAGCTGCCATCAATGTTGCAGATAAGATTAACACTCTCTGTTGTAACGAATAGTCTCCAGTCAATAACAAATTAAACATAAACGTGGTAATGCTAGGATTAGTAACAATTACAGCAACCATGTTATTAAGCTTCAACTCGTTAAAATCTTTATCATCAAAATGGTTGTCTAGCCCGATCAACAAAGCTAGCAATTCTTCCAGATAGAAATGAACTTCTGTGCCATAGCGATATTTCTGGTGGAGCAAGGTGGGTCCTTTGAGTAATGCCTTTCTACGCATTTCGTATGCATTTTGATTGCTGGTATCGACACTGAAGTACTCTATCAATTGCTTGACATATATTGGATCAGCAACATCGGTTTGCGGTGGTAAGCTGTCGTCGTCGTCGTCGTCTAAGTCCTGACTAACATCCTGCTTGCTTTCAATCTTGATTGGGGATGTTGTTTCCTTAAGCTTTAATGCCTCCCAACAATCGTGGGCTGGTAATTCTGTGATATCCACATTTGGTACCATCAACGAAGAATATGTATCTACTTCTGGAGCCAATGAGAATATCTTTTTTTCCCCATTGAGTTCACAAACGTAGTCGACTAAAACCACACCCAATGCCTTGATGTTATTTGAAAATGACAGTAGTCTGTTATTAATGGCATTCAAAAATTGTTTGTTTGTGAGCAAGTCTTTGGTTAATGCTGAACCTTTTCGTCGCGATATTAGCTGCATGATCATAAATGTTCTTGATTCTTGGATGGAAATGGGTTCATTTTTTATAACTGTGCTGTTAGACCATTTTGTGATCAATTTATTTACCAAAAAATCGTAATCGTCACTCTTGGTGAGAATCATGGCAACGACCTGGGTTAGACTTTTATTGGCAGTTTGGATAATGGATTCTATCACCATTTCATCAAATACGTCAGATGTAAAACTCAACAAATTAAACAAGGCATTTAAGTTTGAATTTGGGGCAATGCGTACAATATAATTATTAAATAAACTTTTTAGGTAGCCTTTCTTTTGAAACTTTTTCATGGACTGAAAAGATTGAACAAAGTAGTCCCAGCTGGATTCTCTGAAAAATATTTCATAAAATTTAATCACCGACGCATCTCCAAATTTAAGAGTCGAATGTAAAAACTCTTCAATTATGTCACTCCTGGTGTTGGACAGATAGAGTTTTAGCAATGAGTTGGATAAATACTCGACATAGCCACCAGTACTCTTAAAGCATTCACTAGTAATTTCAATACTCGATAGAGTTGTTGCTTCATTGACCACCGCCAATGCCTTGCCTTTGAAAACAAGCTTATTGATTTCTCTTATTTCAACAGGACTGGGGTTACCTTTAACCAAATTTAGTGCCAAACTTTCATCAAATACACATTCTAAGATACTTATATATAATTCCGATTGTTCTTGTCTTGTAGAGATTCTATTCAAAAGATTTCCTAACCCAATCAATGTTTGAAATGTTTGAATCAAGATTTTGGAGTCTCGAATTGAATCAAATAGCTGGGGAATAGTAAATTCAAGCAATGCAGTAATGTACGGGAAAGAAGGAGTTTCCACATTAGCTACCAATATCTCATGAACTCTCTCGATGCTTGGACAATTCTTTAACTCGGTGATATCTTTTTCCATACTGGTGACGTATACCAACAAGGATTTAAAAAATTTGCGAGAAAAAAAAAAATAATTACAAATATTTCATCATTTTTGTCACCAACCATGTTTAAATCCAGTCCATTCAAAACATTTGTGAGAACCAAAGTTGAATATGTGAAAAACACCAAATTTAAGCCTGTAAAGTACTCAAAGTTTATACCCAAGACATACACGTTTCACCCCTATGAGCCTGCCAAGAAAGTGGAAATTACATCGAGCTTGCAGCAATTGAAGAACCAAGTAAAGTCTGGGGATGAGATCACCAAAGAGCAATATCTCAATAGCCCTCACTTTAAATTCCAAGAAGGTAAAGAGGGGAATTCATTGGCATATCTAAGACAGTGCATTAGTTTGATAAATTCAGGGAAGCCATTGATTGCGATGGATTGTGAGTCGTACGAAAGAAACCATCTGCAAGTGACAGAAATTGGAGTAGCGATTATGACTTACCGAAAGCTGACAGTACCGCAAATCAAAACAATCCACGTGGTTGTAAAAGAACATTTTAAAAAGCGAAATACCTTATATGTGCCCGACAAGAAAGATCAATTCATGGGTGGGTCGTCATTTGTTATGACTGAAAACAAAACGCGTATATTTTTACAAAAATTGCTTGATAAGTACGTAGATGAGATGGACGGTGTATTTGTGGGACACCAAGTGTCGTCTGAGTTGAAATATTTCAAGAGCATTGGTGTGAACTGTAAAGCAGACGTTCATACTATAGATACCATGAAACTAATGCAGTTGAGCAAGTCTGGGGGTAATTCTCTATGGGCGACATTACGAGAACTTGAGATCCCATACGGACATTTGCATAATGCTGGCAATGATGCTTACTTTACATTGTTAGCAGCGTTGTCGTTATGTGATCCTATCGTGAGAATCGATAAGAATTTGGACATATACATGGACTCACCCTATAAAGGGAAAAAGGCAGCACATGATGATAGTTCGACGTATTTTGTAGTTGAAGATATTGAAAAGGTTATAGAGAGTTTATAGAGCAAATATGTGAGATTTTGTGTAATTACTATTGTTTGTTTATTTTTTCCTCTTTGGTAAACAAATTTAGGGTTTTAAAATTCTAATTTCGTCCATCTTCATACCTTTTTTTTTTTTAACGAACTTGCCAAACTACTTTTCCACATCTTCTTTAGTATATCATGATTGAGGAAGACGAAAATACTTCTTTACTTTCTAGACGTCCGTCTCACAGCTTTCTTGACACTCCAATAGGCTCTTTCAAAGGACCCAACTCATTACACAACTTTGCAAGTTCTTTCACCAGAGCCCAGTCCTTTGCTGCCAATAAAATCGATAATTCGATTCATAAGAAAAGATCTTTCTTTGTTAGTGGTGATGGCGGAACTGTTGAAGATGACGAAACTTTTGACCCTGAGTTATTAGTTCCCTCGTATCGTGGTGAAAGGTTAAGCACGGTTATGCACGATATTCAGAGCAGAAACCAGTTATTCATGAATCCTCCCAACCAGTTGGACCAGAGTGTTTCTCCCAACAACGATGTGTTTTTCCATGATGATGTAATGAACGCATTAAACGAATCCAGATCAAGACAAAATTCGACTTTTGGCAACTCACAATTTAAACACAGAATATACTCGGCCCCATCCTTTTCGAGTTTCAGATCTTCAATCTCAGCTGCTACCACACCTTCAATTTTCCAGGTGAGAAAAATAGAAGATGAAGAAGGTAATGTGGTTACTGTTTTGGCTGGTCAGTCAACTGCCCCACAAACAATTTTCAATTCCGTTAATGTTTTGATAGGTGTGGGCCTTTTAGCATTACCTGTGGGATTAATGAAAGCAGGATGGGTTTATGGTATTCCCATTTTGTTAGTTTGCGGTTTGACGACCTATTGGACAGCATGCTTGCTCTCAAAGGCAATGGATACCGACGACACTATTATGACATATGCTGATTTGGGATATGCCGCATATGGTTCCATGGCCAAGTTGGTCATATCTGTACTTTTTTCTATTGACTTGTTGGGTGCTGGTGTATCATTGATTGTTTTGTTTAGTGATTCCTTGTATGCATTATTGGGGGATGACCAAGTCTGGACAAGGACTCGTTTTAAAATATTGAGTTTTATTGTGCTTACTCCATTTACATTTGTGCCCTTGCCCATTTTGTCAATTATATCCTTGTTTGGTATACTCTCGACAATTTCAATCACCATTTTGGTAATGGTGTGTGGTTTGCTCAAGCCAACTGCACCAGGATCATTATTGGAGACAATGCCAACGAACTTGTATCCCAAATCGTTACCCGATTTACTTTTGGCCATTGGGATCTTGATGGCACCGTTTGGTGGACATGCCATTTTCCCAAATCTAAAATCTGATATGAGGCACCCATACAAGTTTACACAGACACTACGCTCTACATATTCAATCACATTACTAACTGATTGTTCAATGGCAGTGTTGGGATTTTTAATGTTTGGACAAAACTGCAGTAACGAAGTCACCAATACATTATTAACTACTGCAGGGTATCCGAAATGGTGTTATCCCTTGATCAGTGGGTTGATTTGTTTAGTCCCACTAGCTAAAACACCATTGAATGCCAAGCCCATTATTTCAACATTGGATGTTTTATTCGGGGTCGCCAATATTAGCACAAACAAGATCAGAGAGACCGTCAATTCATTAGGAAGATTTGTGATTAGAATTGGTGTTAATGCTGTTTTTGTCGTGTTGGCCATTTTGTTCCCTGAATTCGACAAAATCATTGGAATGCTCGGAGCATCTATTTGTTTTATTATCTGTATTATTTTGCCATGTTTGTTTTATGTTCGATTATGTGGCTCCAAAATTAGAGGTTTCGAAAGATTTATGGTTTATTCGGCTATTTTCATTTCGTGCGTATTAGCAAGCGCGGCAACTTGGGCTGTCCTCAATTATTGAGAAGCGGCTAGTTTCACAAAAGCATCGCAAACACCTTCCTCATTCGGTAAGTGTTTACCATTAGAAATTTGGCCAGTGACTAATAGCATCAATTTCATTTGATAAGAAATTAATACATACAAAAAAAAAAGTACATACATACATAGCATTCTTGTTAGAATATACTTGCATAATTCATTTCTCAATTATTAGTTCGACTTGCCCATCCCCAGAACAAGTATAAACACTCCTCTCAACAACTGCAGTTCCCAATAGCCAGCCAGTTATGTATATTCCAAAAAAATACTTACAAGAAGATTGGGAACAGGTGGAATACTTGATTAAAAACTATCCCTTAGCAACAGTTGTCACCAATGACGAAAACGGAACAATTATTGCTAATCACATCCCCTTTGTTTTGAAAGAAGATCCTGAATCGGGTAAGAAATACTTGATTGCCCATATCGCAAAGACAAATCATCAAGTTCCAACTTTAGCTGATTCCGATAACGTCTTGGTGATTTTCCAATCGGCTGATTCCTATATAACTCCAAATTACTACCCAGGAAAACCAGAAACCCACAAGTACGTGCCAACATGGGATTTTGCTTGTGCTCACATTTACGGAAGCTCTAAAATAATCGATGATTTTGATTTTGTGAGAAGCCAAATCACCCACTTGACTGATCAACAAGAAGCCGGTAAGCCCGATAGCTGGAAAGTTTCAGATGCTCCTGAAAAATATTTGAAAGTAATGCAAAAAGCTATTGCGGGCCTCCAAATCGAAATAAAGTCCACTCAGTGCAAGTACAAGTTTGAGCAAGATATGAAAAGTGCAGATATTCAAGGGGTTGTTGATGGTTTACAAAAGGATGGTAAAAGTCAAATATCTAATTTTGTTAAAGAGTCTAATCTTACAAAAATAGGGTAGGCTTGTAAACCATTTTTTCTTTTATAGCTAATAATACACGTATAGAGAGCAGTTCCTAGAGTTCGATCAGTCTTCTATTTCTTTGTCTAACCTTCATTTTGCGGGGTTGCTATCCATCAACAATGGCTTTAATGAGGAAAAGCCTCGACTACTAACTTCAAACGTCACTTTGCTTTCTCAATATGGGTTAAATCTAGGTCCGCCTCTTGCGCCTCTGAAACCACCTCTTCCACCTCTGCCACCTCTACCTCTACCACCTCGGAAGTTGCCTCTGCCTCTTCCAGGAAAACCTCTTTTCACACTGATACCAGGAATATTTGTTCTTTTTGCCAGAACCTTCAATTGACGTTCCCTAAAAGTCGACCCATCCAACGTAGCAACAGCTTTATTGACTGCATCAGTGTCTGCAAATTCCAAATATGCAAACCCTTTTGGTTGACCAGTGAATTTGTTTGTCAATATTGTTACTCTGTTAACAACCCCGGCACTTGAAAAATGTTGTTGCAATTCTAATGGTGTTGAACCATAATCAACGTTACCTATGTATATGGATCTTGCATCTGTGTCCCTCTTTTCTTCATCGGTAGGATGAGTTACGCCATTGGTAGACTCTGAACTTAATTGTGAATGAAGTTCTCTCAACTTGGCAGTTTCTTGTTCCATTTCTTCCAATTTATTCTTTACTTCCTCTGAATTCTCAGAAAAAACTTGTTGGTTTTCAACTGGTATTTGATCAGACATAATGCTTAAATTGTTTGGCACAGCAAGAAGGATTCCCAAAGTTTTTGGTGTTTTTTTTTTTTTCTTTTGTTGTTTTCAAAATCAAGTGCTAAAACATTTTCACACCCGTTTTTACATTTACAGTTTCTATGCAGTCTCGGATTAAATCTACTTATCCTATAAACCACGTCAATACTGTGAATAACCTGGGAGATTTCTTTCACGGTTCAATGTGCTTCTGATATCGCCTATGTCTCTCGGTAACGTAACACCATTACTTCCCTGTTTTGTAGACCCATAATCTGGCTTTTTAACACGCTTTTTTCTTTTCATGTGACTGGGAAGCAATGCATCAGTTTCTGTTCGCAAAACGTCAACGTCTGTCTCATAGCCTCTATCGTAAGGAACGTACTCGTCATCATCTGTCAAAACACTCATGAACCCGGAGTCTGGTCTAGGAAACTCGAAATCGTCTTTATTGTTATTTTTTTCTCTTTTTCCAATACAAAACATCAAACCAACCATGACACCACCAAATATTATTAATCCTAAAATGACACCCACACCAACACTGACCAATCCCAAGTGCACATGTAAAAAGTTGTCTCCGTTTTTGGGGTTCTCAAACCAGTCAAGGTTCAATGGCTTTTGAATCAAGAATACACATGATAATTGGTCTGTTCCACTTTGATATTTCTTGGTGCACCCATGACTAAGTAATCTCACCTCTTGATCCTTGTTGTAAGAAACAGTTGATGTTGTGTTTAGTTTGTGCAACTGTAACATTACCTTGTTTGTTTGAGGTTTGTGTTTACATGTTAAGCCACCTTCTGATAAGTTCGTTTTGATAACAGAATTATTATATCCCTCTCCTGATATGCAATCGAGAATTTTTGTGACTTCACTGTTTGGTATCAAATGAAAGTCAATAAATCGCAATAGATCCTTCATTGAGGTGGTGATATTAAAGTCTTTCAAAGACTCTGCTGTTGGAATCAATAAAGAATAAGGCTGCTTCCCGGTAATCACCTTATTTATATTGGGATACATTTTTAAAATATCCCACATAAAAAAGCTAGGGAAATTTGAATCATATGTGGTCTTGATCAATTCTTCAATTGGGACCTCAAAATCATCAGGGAAAAAAACTTTGTTTGTCACATGGATCACACCTTGTTGGAAGAGCAAGTCCGAGTTCAACGGGAAAGAAAGTTGAGTGTTGTTCAACGTAGCCTCGTTTGCATCATTTGTGATATTGCGACTTTTGAATTTAACCTGGTTTCCGTTCAAGTCTTTTAGTGTTTTATGTGAAGCAAAATCTGAATACACCACTCCTTCCATAAACATGCTTTTGACTACCATTTCGAGCATATGAGTATTTCTCTCTAAATATGTTAAGATCAACCCCAAATCTTTCCATGTACCCTTTGTGTCAGTGGTGCCGCATGGCAAAAATATAGAATACCCTTCATCATTATCACGCAAAGAAGACAATCCAAAACGGTTGATGTACTCCAAAGTTTTCAAACAACTGCCTTGGTCAATTTCAATATTCTCCAAATGTCTATGTACAGCTCCACTTGAAATCAAGTCACCCAAAGAATGTTTAAGATTAACTGGTGGGGTGATTTCTCCATTGGCCACAAATACAACACTCTCATTTGCAATCGGGGTATACGCTTGAATGTGTACCTCATCATTAACTGTTATATTGTTCTTCCCGTTTGAAATTGAGAACTTTAACTTGAAGCACCCACCTATTTTCTTCTTTGAACAAAGTTTGGTATCAAGCAAGGAATGCATAGTATCATGAATCGCTACTTTACCGTCAACAAATTGGTACAATATGTTTTGTTTGGAGCTAAAGGAAGCCATTGACGCTTCCACGTCATCGTCTTCAACATCATCCCTCTGATTTACATCAAGGAAAATGGATTGGTTTTGGCTCGACCCATCGACAAGGTGGCCAAGAGATCGGAAATAAAGCTCATCAACAAAATTTGAGTAATGCAAAGCATACAAAGATTTCCTTGCAATCATCTCCGCTGTTGCGATGTTGAGCTGTTCAAAAAGCAGATCTGTCTCCTTGAAAATATGAATGACACCATCAGCAGAGACATGACTTTCAGTTACTGCCACTTTATCAACTTCCACATGACCGTCTTTGAGCTTGAATTTATGGCTACTCCCCAAATTTGATTTTATTTTAGAATTGGTGTTATTGGAACCTACAATCAATGCAGGAAACATAAGACTTTGAAGTAAACTCATAACATCGTGTTTAATTTCAAATACCGCGTCTGTGGTAGTTGCATACCTTGCAAAATCACTATTTGCTAAATAATACTGTAATTGTATATCTGTCAACGAATTTTTCAAAACCTTGTTGGATGGCACCAATATGGTTCCTGTTCCATTAAGAAACTCTTTGCATGAGTTGGGTAAAGGTGGTAATTTGGTCTTTTTAGGTTTCTTGTGTTTCTTCTTCTTCTTCTTCTTTTTACTCTGTAGTTGTTGCTCGTCAGTATCTATAAATAGCAGTTGAAAAATCTTACTGAATAACGATATTTCAGGGTTGGTGTTATTCATTAGAACATCACAAATAGTTGGTTTTTCTGGTAACAATTGGTCGATGCCTTGAATATAAGAATGCTGGTGTTTTGCATAGATATCTTCTTCCACAATATAAGACACCTCATCAATCACATACTCCAAACTCTCAAAATCTGGACTTACTGCTATCAGATAGTTGGTATTGCCCACCCTATATAATGTTTGATAAACTGATTCTGACTTGCCCAATAATCCAACACGAAGTTTTTGATTGACAATATACCTATTTAAACTATTGTTATCCCAATCGATACTTTTTTTTCCAACAAATGCCAGATTTATTGGGGCTAATAAAGTAATATTTTCCATTTGGTTTAGTGTCGGTATCATTCCTTGTCGCTGTAGAAGTCGAAGAAAATAAGAAAACTGTGGACGTTCTGATAGTATGTCAACTAAAGTCGAAGGTGTTGGTGCAGGTTCCATCGATGATGATGTGGATGTAGTAGATTCATTGGCACCAACACTACTTAGTATAAATAGAAAAATATATATCCAAAATGGTTTCATGATTGTGCATGAATGTTCACGATTACTTGAGAGCTGGTGATTTATATTATTATTATTATTTTTTTGCTGTTTAATCACTCACCACCAAAATATTGCTTATCAACTTGATGTGTGTGTGAAAGCCGAAAAAGTTCTCATCACCCGAAAAAAATTGAAGCTGGAAAATTACTCATATCTTTTACTATATACTATCATTCTTTAGTCCAATATACATGGTTGCACCACTTGTATCTGAATCGCAAAGTTCTAGTATAGAAGAAACCGATGAGCAACAGCAACAGTATCAACAGCTTGCAAGAAGACGAACGATACAGAGTGATTTGGTAGATATTGAAGCTGAGTCAATTTCCAGTGCATTGCCTGAGGGATTCAACTATGAAAAAAAGACTACGGCAACTCGGTTTCTCGACAAAACTCAAAAATACTATCCAGTCATACTAAATATAGTCCATGGCGCAATTTGGGGTGTGTTAGTTCGTAAAGGGTTGATGCTGCTTACGACTTATAGTGGGTCTTTCCTATCTGGTGTGATTTGGGCCAATTTTGCAGCATGTGTGGTTATGGGATTGGCCATTGATGGTGAAGTTTTTTGGATTAGGTTGTTAGAGGAGAAAGATTATCCTAACAAAGGAGCAATTCCTGTTTACACTGGTCTTACAACGGGGTTTTGCGGAACAGTCTCGTCGTTTTCCTCGGTAATACTAGAGGCTTTCAATAAAGCAGCAGACACTGATATTGGTGTGCGCCATCACTATCCCAATGGTGCCTATGGTATTATGCAATTTCTTGCCGTGATACTAGCACAATTTGGATTGTCGATCATGGGGTTCCATATGGGGAAACAGTTTCTGGCCGTTGTGGATAATTATTTACCACTAGTTACCAAGCGTATTTACAAGGTGTTGGAGCTCACCTCAATGATATTGGGTGTTGTTCTTGTGGTGATAACTTGTATTTTAATTGGGGTTAAGAAACAAGGTAGTTGGAGAAGTTGGACATTCTCGATGCTTTTCGCTCCGTTTGGCGCTCTTTTAAGATACTACTTGTCCAAGTTTTTGAATAATAAGGTTTCAAACTTTCCGCTTGGTACATTTACTGCCAATTTTCTAGGAACGTTACTACTTGCGGTGTTCACACTTTTGGCAAGAGGTAAATTGCCTGGCGGTAAAGGACATATTGTCACTAATACCATTGCATTACATGTTTTAGAAGGATTAGATGATGGTTTTTGTGGTGGTTTGACGACTGTGAGTACATTTGTGGTAGAGCTATTTGGGTTGAAAACGTTATTCAGCTATAGGTATGGAACGATATCAATATTGGTTTGTTTTGCGGGTGTTGTTCTTATTTTGGGTTCTTATAATTGGAGTGTTGGACTTGACTGAAAATATGTGCTTCGACATACCCAGTAGGACTATGTGTTATTCCAGAAAATATACGAAGCTTTAATTGTTTTGAACAATCGATCTACATGGATAAACTACTTACCCCACTCTATCTAGGACTATTAGTGTAATAAAAAAATCTAAGGCTTATCTCATAATACCGGAAAAACGGACGTCTAATTCAACATCTCTTTATGGAAATGCATATACGCAACAAACAGGTTAAGACATTTTTCGATACAAACGTATGATTGGATAAGATTAACACAACATGAGGTATTTTGGTTTTTGTAGATTTTGTGGAATATTCTTGCTCGTGTATATTGCTCTACACGGAAAAAAAAAATTTTTTCTGCACACTTGGAATTACTATAATCCGAATGAGAAAAAAAATTTTCTTGGTGATTTTTATCAATGCGGAGAAACTTGCTGCCCATCCTGCTCAACAAAAACTAGGGTCAAAATTTTTAGGGAAAATATATCAAGTTAGTTACAGTTTAATCTTGTAGTATTATCAGGCTCTGGTTAGGGTATTGTAATTCTGTATAGATTTGGTGAATCTCTCAATACGACGTCAAAAGTAAACTTTTCGTAAATTTCATTTTTTTCCGACATTAGGAAGGAGAATGAATCTAGCCAGTTGCATATTGCATTTCGAACCACAAAAAAAAGATTGGTATACTCAAGAATTATTGGGGTTACGGATTAACTCACTCTGCAGTGCGGGTGAACCAATAAATGATCACGACTTTTTGTTGATTATTTTAGCTTGCCACCCCTCAGCTTGAATTGTTCGTGTTTTGAACCTTTGGGGCTGGGGATTAATTTTTATTGGCAAGAAGTTTTTCCATGTTATTGCTCATTTTTTTTTCTTGATTGGCTATGTCTCCACATTAGCTTTTTAGACAATGGCACAAAATTTAGTTTAGGATAATTGCAAACGTTTCAAGTTAGTTTTTTCGACAACAATGAAAGGAGTGGTTTTTTTTTTCTCCCCAATTCCTCCAGGGATTAGGTGATTATTTCAGAGGACATTTGTATGACCACTTCAACGAGGCACTAGTTTGTGAGTGTATGTTGGATCGAACAATTTTGTATCCCCATTTTTTTTTTGTCAAGTGCCGTTCACCCCGCAATGTAATTTATGTGGTCTGGCATAAAAAACTTTTTCCAGCCTTATGTTATGAGCCAACTGTACGGATGTCTAACTAAATAAACAATTTAAATTGTTCTCTCCATAAAAAACACAAAACCCAGAAATTATTCAAATGAAATTTGGTAACGACATTTCGTTGAGCATCGTACCATTTCGTTAATGAAAAGAGGGGTTTGGTTTCAGCCTCCTCTCCTTACATTATGTATTTCGAAAAATTAAGAGAAACCATTTACAATAAAACCATAGCTTTTGTCACTGGCCTTCCATTTGTAGTACTTTGTTCATCTCTTGCTCTGGCCTAAATCTAATGGTGGACTGGAAAAATTTTTCTTCGCCAACTTGAAGGCTGAACACACATTACACAAAATCCCCAGTTTTAATTTTTCCAGAACTTGGTGTTTGTGTAACATGTTTGCTGGAGACATTTTTTTAAATCGTTATTGCTTATTGGCACCACGACAATTTAAAATAGACTTGAATGTTTATTTTTGTGTACTGTCTCGTTCTACTTACGAACAAATTTTTGTACAATATATGTAAATCAATTGACTTCACAGAAAAATGGACTCAATTCCGAAGTGGAGAAGGCAGAATAAATGATAGACACGAAATTGCCTTCATTGAATAAATAAAAATCTATAAATAGTTGACCTTTTCCTGCCACTGAAGGAACTGTTTTGTTTCTATTCCCACATTCATCTGAAGTTCTCCTTCTATTGTTTATACTTCCATTATTTTTACAAAGATGAGTGCAAATATCCAAGCTCTTTTGAAAAGTTATGTCAATTTTGACGAACACACTTCTGGTTCCGCTGCCAGAGGTATTTTAATCGGTATGTTTGCTGCTTTTGGTGGGTTTTTGTTTGGTTACGACACTGGTACTATTTCTGGTGTATTGTCTATGGACTACGTTAAAGCCAGATTCCCCAACAACAAAACCGATTTCACTTCTGGTGAAAGTTCCCTTATTGTCTCCATTTTATCAGTCGGTACTTTTGTTGGCTCCTTGATTGCCCCATTGTTTTCCGATAGAATTGGTCGTAGATGGACATTGATTTTATCTACTTTGATTGTTTTTAACTTGGGAGTTCTTTTACAAACTGTTGCCACTGAAAAGAAATTGCTTATTGCAGGTAGAGCCATTGCCGGTACTGGTGTTGGTTTAATTTCATCTGTTATTCCTAATTATATTTCGGAAACAACACCAAAGTGGGCTAGAGGTGCTGTCACTGCTTCATACCAATGGATGATCACCTGGGGTCTTTTAATTGCTGCTTGTGCCAACAAGGGTTCACAAGGTAGAAAAGACTCTGGTTCCTATAGAATACCCATTGGTATTCAATTTTTGTGGGCATTGATTTTGGGTATTGGTTTCTTGTTTCTCCCAGAAACACCAAGATACTGGGTTTCCAAGTCTGAAGAAACTAAGGCTAAAGATTCTTTGAGAAGAATTAGAAACTTACCTGTTGATCACCCAGATTTGGTGCTGGAATACGATGACATTAAAGCAAACTTTGATTTCGAATCCAAATATGCCACTTCTTCTTGGACCCAAGTTTTCAAAAACGTTAACAAACAACACCACAGATTATTCACTGGGGTTGCCATCCAAGCTTTGCAACAACTTACTGGTATTAATTTCATCTTCTACTATGGTACTCAATTCTTCAAGCGTTCTGGTATTGAAGATCCTTTCCTTATCCAACTTGCCACTAATATTGTTAATGTTGGTATGACTGTGCCCGGTATTATTTTGGTTGAAACCTGGGGTAGAAGACCATTGTTGATGGCCGGTAGTGTTGTTATGGCTGTCTCCCAATTGATTGTTGCCATTGTTGGTGTTGCTGCTAGCAGTCATGCTGCAAATCAATGTTTAGTTGCTTTCAGTTGTATTTTCATTGCTGGTTTCGCAGCAACTTGGGGACCTCTTTGTTGGGCTATTTGTGGTGAATCCTTTGCTTTGAACGTGAGACTGAAATCAATCTCCTTGTGTACCGCAAGTAACTGGCTTTGGAATTTCGGTATTGGTTATGCTACTCCTTATATGGTTGATTCAGGTAAAGGGAACGCCGACTTGGGTTCAAAGGTGTTTTTCATTTGGGGTGGATGTAACGTCATTGGTGGGTTGTTTGCATACTTTATGGTTTACGAAACCAAGAGTCTTACATTAGAACAAGTTGATGAATTGTACTTGAAAGTTGATCACGCTTGGCAATCTAAAGGATTTGTTCCTAGTGTCCACGCATTTAGAGATGATGGCGATATTGAGCACATCTCTTCTGATGGAAAAGCCGAAATGGTTGAAGTTGATGAAAATTCCGTTTAATGACAGTTTATAGTTTTTAGTTCTACTTTATTACTTATTTTTTAAATAAAGATTATTTTTCATAATTCGCAGTTATATTAATGTAAAAGGATAAAAAGTACTGGAACCTAACTATATGGCCCGCATTTTAAATGTAGGAAAATGTATATTATAAAATATAAAGGTGAATTATAAAATAGTCTGGGATATTCAGAAATTTGTCGACCCTGTATTAATCCAGTTCTACATGATCTATATGTTCTGTGAATGGTTTTTCAACATCCTTTGTGAAGTCACGTTTCGGTGTCTCTTTCTCTATGGCAACAACTTCCCATGGTTTCCAAATTGGGGTCTTACTGAAAATTATATCCAATTCTTCCAATGTTCTTCCTGAAGTTTCCGGGTAGAATATATAAATCATTGGTGCAATCAAAATGTTGATACACGCAAAAATCGTATAAGTGTAATAACCAATATTTTGGAAAGCAACTGGAGTAATCATAACCTAGAAAACGTTAGTATGCTGGAATTTAAACCTTGAACAAGAAAAAAGAAAACTTAATACATACAACCATAAAGTTGAAAAGCCAGTTGCACGACGTTGATAACGCTGCCGTGGCTGCTCTTAATTGTAAAGATGAAACTTCAGTTGGCAATAACCATGTGCCTCCCAAATACAGCACTCCAAAAACAGAATTAAATACAAATAGAAACACAGCTGCAGCAATACCTGCGCCAGTCCCACCTCCGTTTTCTGCTCTTTGTTTATCTGCTTGCCATGTAGCAATGGTCAATGCCATCATAGTCAAAGCTTGGCCAATGGCTCCGAAAAACAATAACTTCCGTCTTCCAACTCTTTCAATAAAAACAATACCCAATAATGAAGCCAAAAAGTATTCAGTCCCGTTACAGGCCGCTAAAATTCTAGCATTGAATGGCGACATGTGGATGTATTTTTCAAAAATAGTACCGGCATAGTAGGTAATCAAATTTATTCCAGATATTTGTTGGAAAATCTGTGACCAGCAGGCCAAACTTAATCTCTGAAAGTTTCTTGTTGGGCCCTGTTTCACCAATTCCCTAATATTAAATCCAGCAGACTCGACTTCTTCTAATTCTAATGCACTTTGAATCTCTGCCAATTGACTGGTCACTTCGCTGTCATTTTCTGGCAAGTTATAGATTGCAGAAAACACTATTCTTGCTTCGCGAACTCTTTTCTTGGACATTAACCAACGTGGAGATTCGGGTACTTTGAAAATAACACTTAGCAACATCATTGGGAAAATTACTTGTAATATAATTGGAAGTCTCCATGAAATACCTTTAGGGTCGTTCTCACTGACAAAGTAAAAGCCAAAATCGACCCAATAAGCAGTGGCTACACCTGCAGTGATCAAACTCCCCATCAACATAATAAGTTTACCTCTAGTGGTTGCTCGGGATAACTCAGACTGCCAAACTGGAACTGTCGATGTCATAAACCCAGTACCAACACCAGTGACGATTCTAGCAACAATAAAATGACCCACTGAAAAAGCACTAGCTTGGAGGGCAGCTCCGATGATTATAATGATACACCCAATAAGCATACACTTGATACGTCCAAATTTGTTTCCACAATAGATTGTTGCAATAGCTCCAGCAAAACATCCTATTTCATAAATACTCACAACAGTACCTTGGAGAACACCATCGTCGGGACCCAGAATAGAGGGAAACGTTTCTTCAAAATTGGGCAATGTTAATAAACTTCCAATTAAACTTTGATCGTACCCAAATAAAAAGAATCCAACACCAGCAAAAGTAGATATAATAAAATTTAATCGGGTACCCGAGTATCCCAAAAATGTGTGTACCTTGTTAGACAAAGTGGAATCATCAAATTCATTTATCGAGGAATTTCTCGAATTTTCAAGTGAGCTTTCTTTTTCCATTTTGTTGTTGGATTCCATTCTTCCAGCAAGAAATCTGGCATGATGGTGGGGTTCTTCAGTGTACTATTTATACTTTAGAAAATTACCATTGCTGGAATAGCATTTGCTTTCATATCCTGTAGGGCAAAACCAAAACAAAGTCTTGCATAACCTGTTTACTTAACAATGCTTCCCAAAACTTTGCAGTTATTACGTCAGTACGATTTCCAAACACATTTTTTTTTTTTTGCAGACTTGCAGGATGGGGTGGGGGGAAGATATTGACTTAGAAATCACACAAAGGTGCATTCACAAATACCACGCTTACGAATCCTCGGCAATAGACACCATTCAAGTACGCTAAACTAGTTGGGCCAACCAAATTTTTGGGGTTATTCCAGAAAACAGGTTTGAAACCGAAGTGTGTCTGACGAGTGTTCGGATTAAATGTAAGGTAAAATATTTTTTTTTTCTTTGCCAACATGACATGAAGCAAACACTCTTAAACATTATTGTAACATGGTGCCATTGGAATTGCCTTGTAATTTGTTTGTACCTGTGGGGAAATTAAAGGGCATGAACTTCTCCCCCACATTGTTTTGAGTTGGTTTGTTTAAACACTCTGCAAGTCTAAATTAGTTGTCAATTCCACTTTTAAGATCTAGAGAGCAAACAAAAAAAATAAGCATTATTCGCTCTTTGTTTTGCTTTTGCTCTTCCTGTCATACGTCTTAATTTAATTGTTTAGCAGAGACAAGACAATTTCGTGATCGAACGATTTTCGTGATTCGTCAACTTTATTTCGTGTTTTACAGTGGGAAAAAGTCATACCCGCTAAGACATGAAATTGAATATTGAAACAAGCTCACTTTTCTCTATTGTATTCGGAGGTGACCTATTGTTGCTACAACTTCGCGAACTGTCCCTGATTGGTTGACTTAGTTCTTGTTGTCACAAAACACCGCAATGACGTAAAATACAAATAGTCCGGTTTTCATAGAATGATTTGCTAGCCATGTATTTACGAGCCGTACCAATTTTTGTTTTGGGATGGCTATTCACTATAAGCTACTTAACAAAGTCCATGAGCTTTCCACTCCCATCACTAGTGGTATTGTGAGTGGTACTTACTTATTTTGGGCTTTGCACGTAAAGCTACTTTTATAGCTCATTATACGATTTTAAGGAGCATGAAAAAAAAAAGATTGATCACTACCACAATTTATTCAACCACTTGAAAAGCATGGTAAAATCAATTGCAGTATTTGGTGGAAACGGGTTTCTTGGACGTAAAATATGTGAGGTGGGAGTTCGAAGAGGCTATGATGTGACATCTTTTTCCAGACATGGTGAACCACCTGAAGCAGTAGTACACCAACCATGGGTTGCCAAAGTAAATTGGGAACAGGCCGATATTTTCCAGCCATTGACATATCAAGATAATTTGAAAAATTATAGTACCATTGTTCATTCAATAGGTATATTGTTTGAAAACCAATCATATAAAAAAGCCATGAATTCAAACTTTAATTTTTTGAGTGATATCCAAAACTTGGCAAACAATGTAATGGGAAGCAACCCAATGCAAAAAGATAACGTGAAGAGTACATACGCTGCAATTCAGCGTGATTCAGCAGTCGTATTGGCTGACAACTATATTAAATCCAAGGCTGAACCTCTACGCAACTTTGTTTATGTGTCTGCTGACAAAGTTCCCCCATTAGTTCCTGAAGAATATATCACTACGAAAAGGGAGGCTGAATTTGAATTAAGCTGTAAAAAGGGGTTACGGAGTATATTTTTGAGACCGGGAGCAATGTATGATGAAACTCACGAGGGTGGAGTAACAACAAGAGATGTTTTATTACGGGGTTTGAGATTTGGTGTTGGGTTAAAAGAATGTATTGTTGGGAAACACATAGCAGGAGACCTCGTTAGGCCAGTGGTCTCAACTGAACAAGTTGCAGAGTCTTTATATGATGCATTAGACGATAAAGAGTTTGAAGGTGTGGTCACGGTTGAACAAATACAGAGTAAAAAATAATTGTGATATCTCATGCATAGATTATTCTAAATACTATATATATTAGTCTTCGAGTTGTTTCAATTTCGATTTTAAACTGTCCAACCAATCTATATCTATTTCGTCTAAGTCTAGTTTTTCAGGAACAACAATTTTGTCACTTGAAATAAATATTGTCTTTATTCCTGGCTCAATCAGTATACTGTCGGGCTTTTCTTTTGACTCTTCTTCAATGTCAGCTTCAAGATCGTTTTCTTTTTTCCCACCTAAATCAGCAGGTGTCCACCAGTATACTGGGTAACGCCGTATTACATTCCCGGTTATGCATGCAACAGATAAAATCAACACACTTGATACTAACTGAACCGGTAGAAACCACCAGCTCATCTCACGAACCTGCTCATCGATGCTGGGCAAAAGAGCTGATGCGCCTGCGGGCGGGTGTATGCAGTTTCCAATCGACATTGCAACACTTGAAACAGCGACACTTAGTGCACCACTCGCCCAGTAATGATCCTGTCCGGTTTTGCTTAAACTAAACAACTTTTGGATGCAGAGCCCAATCACCGAGGCAATAAAATGGCCAACTAGTACATTTCGTGGTTGTGCTAAAGGTACTTGCGATGCATTAAAACATAAAATTGCCGAAGCACCATATGAAGCAAGTATCATTGGAGCATGGTGTCGGTCTCTAAATATATTGGGACTCTTAAATACCCCTTCCAAAAGTGCTACACCGGCAAATGTTCCAATAAGAATTTCCAACCAAATGAAATAGTCGGCTGCGGGTTTATCTTTATGTGCACCTAGTAAACGAGCTATAGGACGAGGAAGTCTTGAAAGTCTGTTGCGAGGAATGTATTTGTTAAGTACATTATCTATAGTGAATTTGAAAACCATTGTAATGACTGTGTCAGTCGATCAAAGAAGTCGGTGATGTCTATAGTGAAGCAAAGAAAAAAAACTTCTGTTGCATGTTAGGACCTAGATGTGGATCTCTATATATAGAAAAAACAAAACTTGTTTTGGCAAGATAATTTCCGGGCATAATAATTCTCGGCAATAACTATTTAAGCCCCACGCAATTACAACATAAGCGTAATTAAATATCTCGGAAAAGAAAATGTTTTTTCCAATGCAGATTCTTGCTACTGATTGAAAACCTCTGGGTTTGATGATGGGTATTCACATAGAGATGTGAGATCAAAACAGCTTTTGTGGGTTACAAGATACTACAATCCCCTCTCCGCTCAAAAATCGATACATTATTATTTCTTTTTTTTTTTCTAAACTCCCTGTAGATTCCCCAAAACCTTTCATGGAGCCAAATACAGTCTATCTATTTATTCATGTTCACCTCCTCCCTCCTGCAAGCTATACACCATAACTATAGTTATTGGTATACACAGTTTTCCTTCTACGTAACCACTTTCTAATTTCATCCACAGCAAATACAGTACTTGTCAAAATAACCAAACGCAAGATATCTCCAAAGCTTAGAGCCTCTGTTTGGAAAATGCCTTGGAAAAAAGGCACATAAACGGCACAAAATTGGCCTATCAATGATCCAAGGACAGCAAAATTAAACATTTGATTAGTCATTCCCAATTCGAAAATCAGCTTGGAATAATGACGGCACGACAAGGCATTAAACATATCAAACAACACAAAACACGTAAAGGTCATGGTGGTGTCTCTAGCAGTAATCACACCGTCAGTCATCTCTTTAATGAACACATACATGGTGCCAACAATGATAATGGCAGCAGATTGCAAAACTCTTTTGATAACCTGTTGGGTAAGAATCACATCGTTACGTTTTCTTGGAGGTTTATTCATAACTTCGTGTTCAACTGGCTCGACACCAAGAGACTGAGCTGGAGGACCATCCATCAAGATATTAATCCACAAGATTTGCATAGCATTCAAGGGGTTAGGCAAACCGAAAAAAGTAGATAAGGCAACCAAAGTCAATGCAGCAATACTGGTACTCAATTGGAAAGTAATGAAATTCTGTATGTTGTTGAAAATACCTTTACCTTCTTCAATAGCACTAAGAATTGTAGAAAAGTCGTCATCTGTCAAAACCATATCTGCAGCTTCTTTAGCAACATCTGTACCATTTTTACCCATTGCTATACCAATGTCAGCCAATTTCAAAGCTGGTGCGTCATTCACACCATCTCCAGTCATAGCAACGATATCGCCTCTTCTTTGCAAAGCTTTCACAATAGTGACTTTGTGCTCCGGAGTGGTTCTCGCAAACACCGAAACATCGTGAATAGCTTTGGTAAGGGCTTCTTCACTCAAACTATCAATTTGGTCACCTGTCAATACAGCATGGTCTCCAACCACAGGGATACCGATTTGTCTGGCAATGTTCACCGCAGTTGTAGGGGAGTCTCCAGTAATCATAATAACATGCACACCACCTTGCATTAACCTTGCGATCGATTGTCCCACTTTTGGTCTTGGTGGATCTTTCATACCAATTAAACCGCAAAACACCAAATCTGTGGGTTCTGTTGTCTTTTCGTCAAATTTCTTATTGTTTTTAGCAAACGCTAACACTCTCAACCCATCTCTTGCCAACGAACGAGACTTTTCGTGAATGGACTCCTCAATAGCCTCTGTCAATGGTTTCACCGATCCGTTTTCGTCATAGTAACGATCACAAAGTTGCAATATTTTCTCGGTGGCACCTTTAGCAATGGTTTCGGATTTTTCAATGTCGCCAGTATGCACACAAACTGCCATGTATTTTCTATTTGAAGAAAATGGTAATTCATAAAGTCTTTGTTTCTGTCCTCTCATATCTTCCAAACCAAAATGGGGCAAGCATTCAACAAGGGCAATATCACTTGGGTTCCCAACGTATTTCTCACTCTCAGTAGAATATCTGGCGTTGTTACAAATATTACCACACTCTAAAACTTTGTGCATATTGGATGTAAGTTGATGATGCAAAGTATTGTCATCAAGTCTTTCTACTGCCAAAAAGGGGGTGTTGAAACTTCCTTTGAAATCGGCTGTCCATATTTTGGTGACTGTCATGTGATTTTGGGTTAATGTACCGGTTTTGTCTGAGCAAATAACATTGACAGATCCCAATGTTTCAACACTTGGTAAACGTCTAACAATTGCCTTTTGTCTGGCCATACGTAACACACCCAATGCTAAGGTAACGGTAACAATAATAGGTAACCCTTCAGGAATAGCAGCAACCGCCAAAGACACAGAAATTTGAAACATGTCTAGCCACGAACGGCCTTGGAATATCCCAATGAGACAAATTATACCAATAACAATAAAACTGAAAATCGACAAGTCCTTCCCCAATTTATCCATTGCTTGTTGCAATGGGGTTTTGGGCTTTTCAATGTCGCTCATCATTTCAAACACTGACCCAAACACGGTTTGACCTGCTGTTGCAACAACAATACCACTACCATGTCCGTCTCTGACCAATGTACCCATGAATGCAATGTCAGTTCTTTCTGTAACTGCTGGATCAGAAGAGTTAACCGTGTCTACGGTCTTTTTCACGGGCCTGTTTTCACCAGTTAAATTACTTTCATCAATGGTTAAATGAACCGCCTCTGTCAATCTAATGTCTGCGGGGATTCTGTCACCTTGTGAGAAATGGACCAAATCACCTGGAACTAAAACCAGGGCCAACACACTGGATGTGCTTCCAGTTCTTGTTAACTTAGCCTCTGCAGGGACTAACTTGTTTAATGCTTCCAAAGACTTTTCAGATCTATATTCTTGAACAAATCCAACAGTTACAACTATAGTGATGGCTAATGTGATCGATATGGCGTCATCCTTATTGCCCATCCAAAAACTAATCACAGCAGAACCAATCAAAAGCAAAATCAAAGGATCTTGGTAGAATGATGAAATGAATTTCCACAATAGGCTCTCCTCTTCATCTCCATTTAATTCGTTGATTCCATGAATGGATCGTCTATTTAACACGTCCTGACTATTGGTTAAACCCAATTTGATGTCGGTTTGTAAGTCTGCTGCAGTTTCTTCAATTGATTTTTGAGAGTACTTGAGTGATGGGGTGTTTGCACGTTGTGGTGGTAACTTATGCTCTATATCATATGGATTAGCACTCATTGAACTGTATACAATATGTCTATAATAATTGGGCTTTGTATAAAGAAATTCGAAAAAAAAAAAAGGAGAAGGCTTGGCCTGAAAAAAAAAAACAACTTTGAAAATGTGTTCGGTGTTGACAATCAAACTGTTAATGAAAAAAAAATAGAAAAAGTTATTAATAAAGAGATTAAAAAAAAAAAGAGGTCTGCGTGGTGTTTTCTAGCAACAAAAAAAATTCTACAAACTTGTCTTTGGTAGCTTGAGTTATTCAATTAGATTTGTACTTTGTCTCGAAAAGGATCTGCAATGATTCAGACATTCTAGCAACTTTGGCTTGTTGAAGAAAATGCCAGATCAAAACTTTCTTATCTTTTTGGTTGTCTTTTTTTCCCCTCCAAAAACTTAGTGTTTCGCACTTACATTGCCGTGACGTCTTGACTTGTTTTTCCGCTTCACAATGAGTTAAGTTTCAATATCTCTATTTCTCTATAAAACGTGTACATCATTCTATGCCTCCCCTCCATTAACTACTTCCATAGCAGCTTTGCTTAATCGATTCATGACCGCTAGTCCTTCGTTTGTTTCGTCTATCCCTTCGACAAATATCAATTCCACCTTGTCCTCTTCATCCACTTCTCTCAAGTATTTAAACAAATTATGAGATATCTCATTCCCTGTAGTGCCTAGTCTTTTAACAATAAAGTGTGGGTGATCCTCGCCAAAGTGTTTCGATTTCAACAACGCTATCTTGGTGGTACTGGCATCAAGTTTGTTGTTGGTCAAATAATTTTCAATGGCATTTATACCATCTCCACAATTGACAAATAGTACCACTTTTGCTGTTGGTGAATAATGTCGATATTTCATCCCTGGCGTCTTTACTGGCTCTAATTTTCCTGCTGTCTTTTTCGCCACAACAATGTTTTCCCATAGTTTGCCACCGACGCGTTTAATGTCCTCTAATGAAACACCCCCTGGTCGCAATAGCATTGGTGGGTCAACTAACCCGTCAATAACCGTACTTTCAACACCTACATCGCATGCTCCACCATCCAAAATCAAAGGTATTTTACCATTTAGATCGTGGTAAACATGTTCAGCCAATGTCGGACTAGGTCTGGTTGATGCATTAGCTGAAGGGGCAGCAATTGGTGTATCACTCATTGCAATCAAGGCTCGTGCAACTGGGTGATTTGGCATTCTCACCGCAAACGTATCTTGGTTGGCAGTTACCAATTTTGATATCGGACTATCTTTGGTTATGGGCAAGAGAATGGTTAACGGACCAGGCCAAAAATGGGAAATTAAATCAAGGTAGACTTGTGGTATTTCATAATTGATCAATTTGCGTTTTAATTGTTCGATCGATGATATATGTACAATCAAAGGGTTATCTGCCGGTCTGTTTTTGGCTTTGTATATAGATTTGACTGATTCATCGGATAATGCAGACCCAGCAAGTCCATACACCGTTTCTGTTGGGAACCCCATGGCATTATGTGTAGTTGTAAGTTCTTTGGCAGCAATTTCTAAGTTTATCAAGGTTTCATTGTCGGAGATCTGAGGTTTATCATTCACAAACTGTATGCTTTCGGGTCTGACTTTTAATATTCTGGTTGTAAATGACATGGCTCTTCGTAGAGTAAACAGAAGCATTAAGAGATGAGTCTCTAACCCGAAACAAAAAAAAAAAATTTTTTTTCTGTGTTATGAATATCTTGACTATACATTACTTGATCTTTATTTACAACCTAGAAAATTAAGTTTTCAGTGATCACTTTCTTTTCGTCGTCACTTAATTCCTCGTAGTATCTCTGGAAGTCTCCTAAGTTTTTAGCTGTGCATTCACGGAAAAATTGTGTCAACAAATTCTTCAATCCTTCATCAGCCTCATGTTTTTCGTCATCGTTGATATAACTTTTTAGTTTTTCAAAATTAGGAACTCCAATGTCGTCCATATCCTCCCATCCATCGTCATTGTCGTCTTCTTGTGCAGGCAAATACTCTTCAGCGTTAGGTTGTTGACATTGAAATTGCAATTCACTAACTAACAATTTCAAGATTTTTAACGATGCAGATATTTGAGTAAACTTGTCGGGCATTGTCTGTGTCATTGACCTTGTAATGATCAAATCACCATTGTAAGGGATTATATCACCATTAACCACTAAATTCTCGACTCTTGCATCTCCCAAACTGAATATTTTACCCAACGCTAATGAATTCTGTTTGATTTGCTCGTATCCTCTGGTAACTTCGTAACTATCAAACCAAATTGGAAGCACAACCGCTAATCCAGACTGTCCATGCAACTGCATATTGCTTAAAAAGTCAATCATTTCCGCTGGAGATTTTAAAACCAACTGGCAAAACACCATAACCAAATTTTCAATGGTTGCTGTCTCCTTGGCAATGACTAATCTGTTGGCGGCACTTTCTAAAATTTGAGTCAAAAAATCCGACAGCAAATAATTTTGGAATTGGTCAATCAACGAAATTACAATGGATCCACACTTGTTGGCAGCGCTGTCAGATAATTCTGGTGATAAAAACTTGGACACAATTTTCAACATACAATCAATGCCCGACTCTTTGGTTTCTGGATCTTTGTAATCAAGAAATGATTTGGATCCCTTTTTGATCAACTCATTAAACACTTCACCCCCACTTTGCAATATCTGATTATCAAACGAGTCGAGCAATATTTTTTGCAATATTGGGAATGCATACAGGAAAATTTGCGCTGGTAACTCACCTCCAGGGCATGATTTAATTATGATGCTTAGCAATTCCAAAGACAAATACAACTCAGGAGTATAATCGCCATTAGAGGATTGCATAATATTGAAAATAAATGGCAACGATTTTTCACAGGCAATCATATAATCCTGGACACTTGTGTTTTCCAACAGGGCTGTCAAGCATTCCGAACTATCAGTAATCAATTGTACATTACCAGGATCTTTGAATGCAATTTTGAATATTAGATCAATAACATTGATACCTTGGCTGATGCTAACTGCCGAAGCATAACTAGGGTTTATAGTTATGGTATCACCAATTGCCTCTAACAAAACCGGAAGACCGTCTTCTTCACATTCTTCAATCAAAGAATAGACAATTTTGAAAAGCTGAGGTTGAATTGATTTATCCAAGGTAGTCAATTCCATCACATGCTTGTAATATGTGAAACTAATGAGGGATGCTACCTTAATTCTTGGCACGCTTCTTGCGGCAAATGTTATCATATCAACTAGTACTCTCTTTGCATTTGGATTGGAGAATTTTTCAAAATATTTAGGCAATAATAAGAAGCACCTGGAAGTGATTACTGTGTTATGGTTAGTGATAAATCTTGTGAATGCAGACAATCCTGGATCTTCCAACTCCTCGTCGTTACCAAGTAACCCTTCGAGAATGGCCAACTGTGCTTCTAATTTTCTCCAATTATCGTCATTGAGATGCGAGGATATGGATTTGAACCAAGTGGCAGCATCACTAGGATTTAATTCAGTCAACAAATCATAGATTGAATCACGAACAGTTGGGTTGACGTTTAAACCAGTTGCGTCGCTGACAAAGGCATTCAAGTCGAGGTCGTATTCTTCTAATTTATCATTTGGTAATACTGCACAGACAATCAAATCTTGGACGAATTGGTCGTTGTTAATAGGGATATCGTGCTGGATGGAATTGATAGTTTGAAATAATTCGTCAAGGAGATTGTTGAATACTGTTGAAACTTCCAATTCGGAAGACACGTCAAATCCATGGTTCCCATTCAATGCAACTTTGCTATAAACTGGTGCAAGGTAATGGAGGTCTTGAATAGCTAATGTCAATATCGTTCGCTTAACTTCGAGAGCAAGTTTGGAGTGGAATTGGCTAATGATGGCAGCAAGGATCTTGTAAATGAAACTTCGTAAATGTAAGTCAACAAGATTCAATTCTCTTTGCGAAAGCAATTGGATCAAAACTTGAATTGTAGATGTAATTTCATTAAGAACAAATTGTTTTCTTTCGTCGGTTGTAAACGCTTCTGGGCTTCTTAAAATAGCCAACACACTTTCGTATAACTTTATTGCCTGGGTCTTGACTTCAGCAGCCAAATTTTGACTCAAGATATTATTCAAATGGCCAACTACTTCTTTACCGACACCGCCTTCCCAAAATTGTTCTTCGGTGATCAAATCATCAAATAAATCAGTCAACACTTGTAATCCACCAAGTAAAGCTGTCTCGTTTTGGAATTGTGTAGTGGCATTGTATAATTCGTTTATCAATTCTGGCCATTCATCGGGATAATCGACAGAAGCAATCTGAACAATAGCATAGGCAGCGCCGCTTCGAATTTTCGACTCAGGGGCAGAGGTGGCTAACTGTAATAGTTTTGATCTTATTAATTGTTTTGTCTCTTGATTTACTGGAGGGCCAATAAACGATTCAAACCCCATTGACCAATACTGAGGTACTAATCGTTTCAAATGTAATAAACATGCCTGTCTAACGTCTAGTGGAAGCGATGTATCGAGAGCCAGCTCCAAAATTGTTTGAGTTGCATTAGATGGATCTTGCTTGACTATTTGGCTGAATTGAAGTTCTGCATTCTTTCTGATCTCATTATCTGAGCTAGTCTGGTTTAGAACCAAATCTATCAAGCTTGACATTGTGGTTGCCAGTTATTCCGTAGAGAAAGGAAGAAGTGGAAAAAAAAACGTGCTCATAAGGAGACTCCCAGAAGATCCACTAATTTTTTTTTTAGCGTTTAGCAAGGGAGAACAAGAAAATTTTAGACGCGACAGCTACCAGTAGTAGTTAACAAAAATCAATCTATATTAATGTACATACAACTATAAACTAATGACCAAATCTTTTTCTAAACATTACAGACTCCTCGTCCTCAACCTCCTCTAAAGAAGGATGCTTATGTAAGTTTTCATTTGAGTTGTGTGATTTAGAAGATTCAGGTTCTTCTGTTTCCGGCTCAGAAGGAATGGATTCCTCTTCATCTTTTGCTTGCTTAACTGGTTGAGTTTGCAACTGTTTTGGTTTTGGTGCTACTTTTGGCTTTTGTTTTTTGGCTTGTTTAGCAGCAGTGTAAAAAGCATTGGCACCATCTTTAGTGGGGATAGCTGGTCCTAAATTAAACCCGAAAAACTGTTTAAGGAATTCTTGTTGTTGTTTAACAAATTGATCGTACTCCTTTTGTTCCAAGTCTTCTTTTTCCTTTGCTTTTTGTTGTTCCGCTTCGACCTTGCGTTTTTCTTCTTCTAATTCTTTTTGTTTTGCAGCTTCATGTAACTTTACAGCTTCAGCTTCCTTTCTGGCAATCTCTTCAAGCTCTTGTTGAGCCTTGACAATCCTATCATGGGCGGCTTTTCTTTGAGCTTCAAGTTCTTGTTTGGTTTTTTCTAATGCTTCCTTGTGTTTAGCCTCAGCAGCAGCTTGAGCACCAGCACTCAATGCGTTAGCCTTGCCATTCAAATCCTGTTTCACTTGTTTGGAAGAATTCTCTGTGGCTTGTTTTAAAGCGTTTGCAGCCTGTTCAATTAAATTTTCATGTTCTTCAATTGAGTCTTTAAGATTGGCATCACGACTAGCAAGGTTATTGTTGTTGTTGTTGGCAATTTCTTTCTTCACTTTGGCAAATTCTTCCTTCTTTTTAGGACTGGTCTTGGCTTGGACATCCTTCTTAGTTTGTGGTTTACCATATGGCTGTTGGTTTGGGGCTTTCAAAGCACTACTAGCATCAGCATCATTGCAGCCTAACAAGCAATTGAGGATATCTTGAACATTCAGATGAACATAATGGATTCTCTTGGGTATGTTCAATACCAATACGTTTTGTTGCTTGTACCATTGCCAATTGATATTATCAATATCAATATAGTTGACATTGAATGGCAAAACAGTTTTGAAATTGTCTTGGACGGAGCTGATAACGACATTGACAATAGGAGGATTGGATTTAACAACATTCACTTCATAATTGTTGTAGTTTCCGTATGGTTTATAAATTTGGATTTGGAACTCGTCCTCGGTTTCTAACTTTTTAATGACTCTTGGACGGGTGTTTTCTTTATAGTAGAATTGATGTTGATGCAACAAATCGAAAAGCGACTCGAAATCGATTGGTTGGTCGTAGGAATAATCACCGTTGTAGAATGGAGAAAACATTTGCAATTAGATAGTTTGATAATTTATGATATTTTGTTGATGAATAAAAAAAAAGAAAAGTTTAGGGAAGATGACATTTTAAGAATATTCCTTGCTATTTATAGGGAAAAATGAAGGGAATGTATGTTTATGTGTATTAGTAAGGATTGTTCGGCAGAAAGCCAAAAACGGGGGTTAACACCATTTATTTTTTCGCAATCGAATGTTGCAGAAGAACGAAGAATGGTGTAGAAGGTTCGAGAAAATTGTAGATTGCCTGCGAAAATTTGAAACGTATGATTATTAGTGGAGCGGGAAAAAAAAAACGCACTCATTGCCAGCACCATGCTTGCTAAAGATTGGTTATGCATAGCCGGAATTGAAGAGAACCATATAAACATTTATACAAATATCGCAACGAGTATCACCCCTTTGTATTGCAAGATATATAGAAACTGTACCATTCTTGTACCGAAAACAGCACTCTATATGGCTTGTATTATGGCACGCACTATAACGTTTCATTTTTCCGTGGTAAAATAACTGCGAGAAAAATAAAAGGCGTGACGTGTGGGGGGGGGGGGGCCCACCACAGGGGGACGGACACCAACCCAGAACCAAGCGACGGGAGCGGCAGGAGGGGACGGCGG
>OKKB01000082.1_pt1 | contig 64779 bp, 36 predicted proteins | sample 1613931 | NCBI WGS metagenome assembly OKKB01 (sample SAMN04436893, study PRJEB24849) | human gut metagenome | biome: human gut; feature: NICU; material: stool | host: Homo sapiens | place: USA: Saint Louis, MO | collected 2012-02-08
AATTATCTTAAATTAACTGCTGAACGTACGCACTGAGATTTGCTACGTCGTGACATGAACCTGTATTGCATATAGTAATCATCATCTCATCTGAAAAAAAAAAATGTTTGAGCTGAAAATAAAAAGACTTCAACGGATAAATCGTACACAATATCTCTCAAATGTCTGAAGAAGGAGCTCATATTGATAAAAAAGCTAAAATAGAAGATACAGACATGTCTGAAGAAAGTAACCAACAAGTGTTTTCCACTGTGGGAGAACAAGCTCAAGAAGTCGATAACGCTATTAAACAAACCGGAGCTGCCGATGCTGAAGGACACCCAGTTCAAGAAGTTGAATCTTTATGTATGAACTGTCACAAGAATGGGGTAACAAGAATGTTATTGACAAGAATTCCATATTTTAGAGAAGTCATTATAATGTCATTCGAATGTCCTCATTGTGGATTTAAAAATAGTGAAATTCAACCAGCAGCACAAATTGCTGAAAAGGGGGCAAGATACGTTTTAAAAGTTGAAAACAAGAAAGATTTCAATCGTCAAATTGTCAAATCCGAAACTGCTACGGTTAAATTCACTGAATTAGATATTGAAATCCCACCGAAAAGAGGTCAATTAATCAATGTTGAAGGTATTTTACAAGAAATGATTGATGATTTAGAGTCTGATCAACCACAAAGACAAAAAGTTCAACCTGAAGTTTATGAAAAAATTGATCAAGTGATAAGCAAAATAAAACTGTTCATCAATTGTGACCCAAATACTGTTCCATTAACGGTGACAGTCGATGATCCAGCAGGTAATTCTTGGATTGAATATGTCCCAGGTGAACCAACTCATAAATGGGCCATGTACGAATATAATAGAACTGCTGAACAAAATGTGTTTTTGGGATTGATTTCTGCTGATGACGTTGCTCAGCATAGACAAGCCGAATTAGCCAACAAAAAGCAAGCCACTGATTCAAACATATCATCAAACTTGAACAAAGAACAATCACAATCACAATCACAATCACAAGAAGAACATTCCAATCCTCATACTACTGGCTTCAAATCTGATGCTTCGGAAATTGAAAATTTCAGTAATGAAGTCCAAACATTTGCTGCCACTTGTTCCTCATGTTATAAACCATGTGAAACCCATATGAAAACAGTCAATATTCCTCATTTCAAAGATGTTATTTTAATGTCTACTGTATGTGATCATTGTGGTTATAAATCAAATGAAGTTAAAACTGGTGGTGCCATTCCAGAAAAAGGTAAAAGAATTACATTAAAAGTAACTGATCCAGAAGATTTAGCTCGTGATATTTTGAAAAGTGAAACTTGTGGATTAAATATTCCTGAATTGAATTTAGATTTAACTCCAGGAACTTTAGGTGGTAGATTTACTACTATTGAAGGTTTATTGACTCAAGTATTAGAAGAATTACATAGTAGAGTTTTCACTCAAACTTCAGATTCAATGGATGATGAAACTAAAACTAGATGGACAGGGTTTTTCGCAAGATTACAAGATGCTATCGATGGGAAAATTGGATTCACTATTGTTATGGAAGATCCATTAGCTTCTTCTTATATACAAAATGTCTATGCTCCTGATAATGATCCAAATATGACTATTGAAGAATTTGAAAGAACTTTTGACCAAAATGAAGGATTAGGTTTAAATAATATTAAAACTGATTAGACCATATTAAATAAATATGTATAGGTTATAATTCTAATGTTTTATTTTTCATTAAAAACAAACAAATACTATATTAAAAATCATTTATTCTTCTATTATAATCTATAAAAAAAAATTTTTGGTATTCTTCAGAGGAAAGCTATTTTTTCCTTTTTTCATCAGATTTTAATTCATCAAATGCATTTTTCCAAGATGACAGTTCAAGAATCTCCTCAATACTACCAACATCAACTAATGAACCACTGTTTTTACTTTCATATTCATTAACCTCTTCAGGATCCATAAACGGTGACACTTTTACTTCATCTTCAGTGGTTACAAATTCTCTTTGAGGCTTTTGTGATGGAATTTCAATAAATAATTTCGGATGAGAATGTTTCACATGTTGAGAATGATTAAGTTTAGCCACTGGTGTACTAGGATAATATACACCACTGGACATACTATGCTCTCCATAAATCACCGAGTTTCTTTCTGTACTTAAAGACGAGGAATCTCGTACATTTATATCACTCAGATTTCTTTTTCCACCTTCATCAGTGACAAATATAGTTGGTGGATTCTTATTAATCAAAAGTTGATCATTCCGCAAATAACTGTTTCTGGCTAATTTTTTATCAAAGGCAAGATTTGTATCCTTGATACCTAATCGATTGTCCTTTTTAAATTTCCAACGACAAACATATGTAGCAATGGTTTCATAGACTCGCTTGGTATGTAAACGCTTCATAACTTTTTGTATCAACAACCTTCTATCCAAATAATCAATCAAATTAAAACAATTACTTGTATCAAACGATGTGTACAATGGCAATTGCAATAAAATTCTTGTAAAAGATATTCCCGGATCATTATTCAACTCCATACATAATAATGCCTCTTCAATAAACATTTCGTATGCTTTCCGTCTTTCTCTAATTTTGGGGATATCCATTTGTTCCATAGTATGTTCAATGGCCCCATAATTAATCGTCACATCGTATGGATCATTCGGATTATTTCTAATAATCCATTTTTTGCACAATTCTGGAATTGTTAACAGTCCAGTGTAAAAATGGAAAGATAAAGCACCTTCAAGTGAATGTAACAATTTGGGTAACTCAATTGGTTTGATATAACCTGTTCCTTGAGGATCAAATTTTTGCCATGTTCTTTTGAATTTACGGACTTCTTCTCTTTGAATCAATTGATTATAACTCTCTTTATGTCCAATATAATCAAAACTATCCAAAATCAATGAAATAAACATATTCAAAAATATATACATTGATATTATGTTCCAGGCAATGAATAAAATATAAGCATATTGTTTATTACCACAATCACTGTTATCAAGGTTATTCTTACTGGTACAAAATGGTTGAGTTAAGGCAAAATCTTCCATAATATAATTCCATCCTTCTCCAAAACTACATCTGAATAAAAGAATCAATGCCTTGGGAACTGATCTTAAATTAATGTTCCCAGTAGTATTTGGTCCAAGTCTTGTCATTCCAAAAATTTGATTCATGGCAATTGCAAAAACCAAAAACACTATAATCCATGTAAACACCAAGGAAATCAAAGAGGGCAATGACGCCGAAGCAAATCTTAAAAGTTGACTCAATCTATTACTTCGAGGAATCACAAACACTAAAATAGCAACCAAGAATAACTTGTTAATATTTATCAATGGGGAATTAGGATCCAAAAAGTATGATCCGGTTGTTGTTCCAAAGGCACCTAAGGATACCACCAAATTAAAAATGTTCCATTTGTATTGCATAAATGTCGAAAACCCTTGTCCTGTGAAAAGCATGATTGAATTCACAAAAAACATACTGGATGCAATCATATAAATCAGAGTTCTAAATTGATTCAAACTATCATATGATGGGAAACATTCCAACAACAATGCTATGACATGCAAAACCAAAACACAATTCAAGGTTCTTGTCCAAACAGGATTTCTTTCAACGGTCATTCTGTAGCAAAATCTTCTTATAAAATGAAGATTTTCAATATTCTTTCTTTTCGAAGGTTTTACTTGCACCAATATCTTCTTAACTCGATACCATGATATTTGATCAGTTGTCATATAAGCTCTTCCAGTTGATCTCGAGTAATTACTAATGATAACAGATACAAACAATGTCAAAATGAAAACAATACTGATGAAATTGAAAAGAACCACAAAAAATCCATTGAATGGTGTTGCATTGGTTTCTTTGGGGGTACCGACCCCTGTACTAGCCATGACGTTGTTTAATAAGTCGACCCAACCTTCTAAAGAAACAATTTCAAACAAAGTTGCAAATGACGATGCAAATCGATTGAATTCTAATTGAGGATTGGTATATACGTTCGGACTAACAACCTGCCAATTGAACACAGTATTTTGATATTCATTGTAACAAGAGCTCATGTCAGACAGTCCGTCAACACAATACCCAAGTCGTCCATTAAAAATATTTAACCCCCAAATCGAAAATGGAAGCAATAAACAGAGGGAAATAACCGCAGCATTGATAATTTTCCAAAATCCAGCAATCATTGTATTATGGAAATTAGCTTTTGCTGTATCACTAACGGTTAACAATCTTAATGCTCTCAACGCTTTCAACCCTCTAACAATTCTTGATAATTTCCCGTCATTTTTCATATATGCAATTGTTTCTATCCACAAAGAAAGCAACACCACAAAATCAATTAGATTCCAAGATGATCGAGTATAAGCATTAGGGGTAAAAATAAATCCATCAGCAATAACTTTGATAGCAAATTCAACAGTGAATACCATTACAAATACAAATTCAGCCCAAAATACCCATGCCTCACCAGCATGATCCATACGGAAGATTGGTGTCATATAACATGCAATTACAACTAATGTGACAGTTGCAATGAACATCAATACAACCATGGCTTCTGCAACTGGCTTATAAGGAGCAACACCATCAATTCTTTCCCCATAACTTGGTTTAACCATTTTTTGACACAACCTACGAAGTGGATGATGAGGCCCAATAACATAAAACACATAATTGTATCGTGGATTAGCTTCCAAGAACTCGTTTTGTTTGCTAACAATGTTTTTTCTTTCCTTAACAATAGTTCTGGCAAAATTGGCTGGATTAAAATTCTCCAATGATACTTTCCTCCCTTTGGCCTTATTTCCATAAAATGGGTTGTTTCTGAACAAATTAAGGGTACGCCAGTAATTTACGCCTAACCATCGTTTCCAAGTCGATGCAGGCAACGTTCTTATTGCTTCTTCTTCATCATCAACTTCATTGCGAGCATCATTTTCCAAGAAATCGTTCACAGCAGTCCCACTCAAAAGTAAATTAACAACTGCTTCTTCTAGTTCATCTTTTACTTGTTTTCGTCTGAACAATTTCTTTTTGATTTTGGATAGCAACCCGGAATCTTGTTCAATATCTTGTAGCTTGTTTGTCATTGTATCAATGAATTGCAATAGTTGCTGTTTCCGCTTGGCTTCTTCTGAGACCTCTAACGTTTTAGCAATAACAGCAATGAAAATATTTAGGATAATCATATTAGACAACATAAACCATCCAATCAAAAAAATTGATCCAAATGATCGAGATGATGTGGTTGTGGCATATTGTTGCATACCATAAAGTATTTCTGTCCAATTTTCCGTTGACGTTATAACATACAAAGCAATGAAAACCCCGGGTAACGTCGTCATTGGAAAATCAAGATCACCAGCTTCATCTTCAGTAACCACTCCTTCAAAATATCTAGCCAATATTATGCTAACCAAAAAAAGTAAGATGAAATAGAACAATGCTAAATCAAAAATTGCTTTGAAATTTCCCATGATTTTTAACCACAAATTTCTTGTAATAGAAGTCCACAACACTACTCTATAAGCTCTCATCACTTGAAAAACAGTTAACCAATAGTATGCATGTCCAAGAGCAGCTTTGATTGGTCCGATAATAATGATGGTTGTGATCACTGCTAAAAACAAATCAAAACAGTTTCTTTTCACTCTGAAAAATAATCTCCAATTTGGAAAATAGAAAGCAAAACGCAAAATAATTTCAACCATAAAGACACCGGTAAACGATGCTTCAAAACGATATAATAAATGTGCCCTACGATCAGACATATCTGCTCTTCTGAAGCATTGCACAAATAAATCAATGATAACACAGATCACAAAAAAGAATTCGAGATTATAATACCATTTCAAAAACACATTTTGATTCTTCAAAAATTCGAGTCGTTCTTCGTGCATTTGGACATCTTGATCGGCGTATCCAAATATTTTAAAAATCCGTCTTCCTTCACGTTTCTTTTTCTTTTCTTCTGCCACCTCCATTCTTGTAATATTGAATGATGCAACTATAATGGCAATAAATACGTTAATTAACCAAACTGTCATCACAAATATACATCCAATGAAAAATAAACAGGCTGCCATATTGTCTGTATCCATAGTGTAATACATAATATCAGTAAAAGTATTTGCACTCATAATAACAAATACAATCTCTAACGATTGCAATATATTGTCAAAGTTTAGTGTCCCATTGTAGGGATTATCTCCTGATATACATTGTGAATACATGGGACATCTGTAGCCCTTTATAACATTGGATGACAGACCATCTCTCATTAAATATGCCGCTGGTTCTCCATTAAGACCAATATAAGATCCACAATACAGACCTGAATTTACATATGTGTCACTTGGATCGTCAGGATTGGTCCATACACAATGTCTGGTTAATGAAGACTTGAAAGTTTGTACACCTATTATACCAAAGAATAACCAAAAGCAGGCAATAAAAATTGAAACGTCAATCAATTGCGGGATGGCTATCTTACATGCTGTCAAGATAGTGGTAGTACCAGTAGTCAAGTTACAAAGTCTCAAAATACGGAGACAACTGAGTGCTCTAAACAACATAATGTGGTGATCCGCATCATAATGATTGATTGATAAAAATAATGAAATCCAAAAACAAACCATAGATATGAAGTCTATTCTTTGCCAACTGCTTCTGAAGAATGCTCTTTTCAAATTTAGTTTTTCAAAAGTATGGGGTGCTGGTTTGAAAAAAGTGTTTTTGGCCTCTAGCATTTGTTTAGGTGCTGGAGTAGTTTCATCCAAATTATCAGGATCATTTGCTTGTGATCTGAGGGGTATATAATTACGATGATGCAGGTCCATCTGATATTTATCTTTCAAACTGAACGACCGATTTGCCTCTCCTAGTAAATCCTGCCTACTATCATTCAAGTCAATTTCTCTGATTTCACTATCTTCACTAGAGCTTCTTTTATCATTATCTTCAGATATAAACTTTTCTTGCCTCTTCTTCTCCACTCGAGACTTGAAGAATCCTAAAGATTTCAATATTTTCGAAATGTAATTTTTACTAAAATATTCCTTAGTAATCTCATTTTTGGGATATGGCAACCCTAACTCATCAAACATTATGTGGTCATCATAAAATCCGTAAGCTATAATTTTTCCTATGACTTCTGCCGTGTAGATGACATTTATGACCATGAGCAAATAATCTGCCCAGTTATATCCCTTGACAAAATATCCATTAAGTACTAAAGGATTCCATTGTCTATAAGTCAATAAGGCAACTTGCAAAATCAAAATAATCAAAAGAAATGTGTTTATGAATTTGTTCTCGCACACGTGATAGCAAAATTGACGAACTTTTGATTCAGGAGTAAATATACCCAATGATTTCCCAAATAAATACATAGTGTCAAACTCTTGGTAGTTTGTTTTGTTGTTTTGATGCAGCTTTTTCGGTAATCGGAGATAATCTGTCACTGGGACTTCACGTGAGTATTCGTGTTGTGTTGTACCTGATATTTGCAGTTTGTTAGTTTGTTGTAGATACAACCCCAATCCATCTATATTCGAGTCTGAATAAGCATCTCTGTCGTTTCTAATAGATGTATTGGCAATAGATGTTTTGTCACTTTTGTTGCTGGATTTATTGTATTCATCAAAAAACGTAAAATGTTCACTCATAGGTGTTGGTAACGGCAAGCTTGTTTGCGACTCCACTGCACTCAATCTATCTGTACTTTCTTCATTTCGTCTACTGTTACCCCCTGCACCGGCAATACGATCTGAAATTCTTGAGATTGCATTAGCAATTCTAGGAGAAGCACCACCCCCATCTTTGGGATATGGTGACATCAACGAGCCTGTTTCCAAAAACCCTGGATCAACATGCAAGCTTGAATTCGGTCTAGTTTCGAAGGGGGAATTCACCAAATACTTTAATGAAGTGTCACTTTTGTTTTTGTTTGTGTTTGTGTTTGTGTTTGAAATGTAAGGAGATAAATCATTCAATGGAATATCTGTTGTGTAATTCACAAAGCTAGAATTTTCATCGCCTGAATTCTCTTCCCTCGAGTGGGTTGAGGACTTGGCCAATTTATTAACAGGGAACCAATTAGCTTCATTTTCCTTAGTACCTAATGCATAATTCAATCCTTCTTTTAACTCATCCAAATCTTCATCCTCAATCGCATGGCCTAGACTTGGTGTTGATGTACTTGAATGAGGTGACCTGGGCGAGCTTGGTCGGCTCAAATGTAGTACATTAAGTATATCACGTCCACTTCGTGAAGATCGCTTATCCGAATGAGCCAGTAATGAATCTGGAGCTCTGTCTTGAATTTGGTGTAACTCGGGTATCTCTATACTGGCTAGATCGTCTTCATGGTGTGACGAAGACTGCCTTTGCCAGTACTGTGAATCAGATATATATGTTTTATTTGGGTCGTAATCTTCGTCATAAGATGCCTGCTCTTCTTCGGGAATATGATGTACGTTAAGATTTGATTCAGTTGGGGGATTTATTATTATTCCAGGTCTGCCTCGACTTGAATGGGTATTGCTGTTATCCATGATTTATTGAAAAGTCTTGTAAATTAGTTGATTGGTCACTATTCCATGCAGGTGAGTCTATTAAAAAAAGGAATAGCCAACTCTAGATTCAAAGGTAGCAGTATCAAAAGCAAGGAAATATTGAAGAATCACCAATTTTTAAAAGACTAATGTTCCAAGATTCTCCGTTTAAACTTGTCAGTTATGTCTTAATTATAGACACGATTCTGTTTATTGTTTTTAGGTGTATAAGTGAATTTTAGTGGTGCTGTCTGATTTAAAGCTGGAAAATAAAGTAAAGAGAAAAAATAGATTTAGATTTCTGCCAAGATCTCAAAAGGGTAGTGTATGGTGGTGGTTGGAGTGACAGTAGTTATGATTTGGCTCGTACAACGGTTTAAGGAAGAAATAAATGTTGTTTGCAGATACAAATCTTGTTGAATCTATAAAAACATCTATTCTAAAATGATATTTATTCAATCATATATATATATACTTCTTTTAGTTCACTTGATCGATCTATTTTTATCGTGATGATCCCTACTATATTAGAGGCGAAGCAAGTGTATGAAAACTGGGAAAAAAAATGACATTGGCAGTGTTAATCTACAATGGCATTTATGGTCACAAAAAGTACCACTAATACACTGACAAATAATTAATCCACTGTCGACTTATTTCATTCCATTTCAAAATGTGCCTAAGTTTATGTTAGTAAAGCATACTCGTAGAACTGAGTTACCAATACTTTGTTGTGAAATCTACATTATTATCCTAATGATCACGTGAGATATGTTTTGAGAAGACACACACATCCAAACAAAAAGTGTATCCAAACAAATAAAGCAAAAAAAAATCTTCTCAGTTGTTCAAACCTTAGTTACATCTGAATCGATAGAACCACGGCCATGAGTGTGTTGAAAGTGTTACCATCCAAAGCAAGATTGGCAGAGGTTAGGAAAACTTCCTTTAAAATATTTGATCAGTTTTGGAATCCTAATGCAAAGAGAAACCCCAATAAAATATTAAGAGCACCTTTGAAAGGTCCAGAATATGTGAAATATTACGGTGATAATAATGCTGTACCTACATTCAAAGATTTCAAAAAATGGTTTCCTCAATTAAAATTAGTGGATCCTAGAGAAGCACATAGGGTATTTATAGTTGCAGATAGAAAAAGAAGAAATAAGGGTGCTCCTAAGAAGAAGAAACAATAATTTTATGTGTATTTTTATTTCCATCTCCTTGTACATACAATTACAAATATATATTCAAAGCTTATTTTGATTTGATTCTTTTCTTTAAATTAAATGTGTCTGTTATATCATCTAGCAGGATGGAAGTGTTTCCCACCAAATGTCTCTTTTTCCTGGGGCTGGCAAACTTATTGCTTGTGAAAACTGTTTCCCATAACGTTTTTTGTGTGGTGTTATATATTATAGTAATTTGATCAGCATTTGGTTGAGTATTCTTAATTGTACCGTTTGTTTCAAATATTTTCTGAGGTTTGTCATTGTCATCGTTCAAAGTCACAATCTGCTTTTCTGAGACGAGTACTAATTTATTGTCATTCTTGTAGAAATCAACAATAACAGTATCCACCTCTACTATGGATTCTATCTCTATCTCTATATCATCCGAGTCAGTCAACTCAAGGTCGCAACCTACCACGTATGTATTGTTGATGCAAATATATAGTTCAAACTCGTGTGAATAAACTTTTGTAATTTCAAGATTTTCAGGTAATGCTATTTTTCCGTAAACAAATTTGTCCCACAGTTGCTTCCAACCCTGTTTGTCTTTCAAGTCTAGTTCTATTGCCTTGATTACTCGTAATAACCTTATTTCAATTATTTGAATTTGCAATTGGTGTCCTTGAAGATCAGATACAACAATGTATTCCCTATCAGACAGGAGCGTCACCCAACTAGATTGAAACTCGTTACTACTAAAATGCAAATGATCATCTGAACCCATGTTATACCCATTATCCAAGATATCCACGTCGACTAACGGGTCAATTCTTCTTCTCTCAGAAACACGCCCTAGAAGATCATAAACCAATAAATTATATCCAAAAATCGTTTCATGGTCATTGAAAATCTGCAACCAAGTCCCCTTATCTGACCACGATAGTTTTGGCTCAGTTGTCAACGTATTCGGTAATTTGATCAGCTTAATAAGAAGGCTGACAGACCCCTCGTTATAAAAATGATACAATACCGGAGGTTTGTTATATTCAAGGGTGTTTGCAAGTATGGACCAGAATCTATTGTCATGACTAGGACGAATTAAGAGTGATGATATTGGCTTGTAGATTGTGAATAACACGTGCGTGCAATCCAAAGAGAACACCCTGACTGCTAGATCATGCTTTGAAAATATCAATAATTGACGACTGTTGGTATACGCTCCTAAATCCTTCTCAGATGGCGGTGGAATCCATTCTATACTTTCAATTCCTTCATTTTTGGGTTGCTTGATGAAAATAGGTTCGGTATCTTCCTTTCGGAAATCAATAATCATTGCAATATGTAAATTATCTACTACTATTGCAAGCTTTGTAGATACTGAGTCTGGTAGTATATGTTCCCATTGCAATTGTGATACAACACAAGGACCTGTGTAGTTACTTTGAGAAAACTGTCTCACTAGTGTTTGAAGGTTATATGACCGACAGACTGTTGACGTTTGTAAATTTAGTATTTCCAAATTGTTCTCTTCGTGCTTTAATCTGGCAATGTACTTGTGACATAGTGATACAGTTAAAATATCTGGTTTCATGTTCAATTATCGCTGAACCATTGGGGGAAAATATAAACAAAGAGAGAGATTGATGTATGTTGTTGTTTGTTTGTGAGAAATCAATCATCTTAGAGAGAATTCGCGTTTTTCCTCCAAGCGGAAAAAAAAGAAAAATAGGTTTGTGTGAATATATAAGAACCCGATACTATTGGAAACATATGTGTGAGAGAGAGAGCGAGAGGGAAAAAATAAGAGAGACAGAAAAAGAAACAGAAAATCATCTAATTCAAAACCAAAACATTGAAATCAAAATAGAAATATTGCAAAAAAGACCCACAACTTTGAATACCCATACATCGTTGAATGATTTTCTTCCATTATAAATCAATTTTAATAAACTAAATAGATATGAGAACACTGGGTGCTGGTAAAAAAAAAGCACTAACAAGAAAGAAATCAAAAAAGCAAGCTAAATTGGTCCATGACACAGACGATGATGAACAAGCTACTCCACAGCCAAGTTTGTTATCTAGGAAAAACCAATTATCTGATTTATTTTCTTCACAAGAGAATTTTACTAAAAACTCTGCTCCTAAGAAGCGACATACATTTGAAGAGGATGGAGAATTTGTGTATAAACGAAGTCAATCACCTACACAACAGTCTCGTAAGAAAAGAAAGGTCAATACTCCAGTTACTCAATTACATGAGGAAATTGATTTGATGGCACGAGAGGACATAAATAGTGATTCTTCAGATGATATATTCAATTTAAGCAGAAAGAAAAATAAACAACGAGTCAAAGGACAATCTGTCAAGAACCCGACAAAATTAAGGTCTCCTTTAGGAAACGGGTACAATTCGGACGATTACATAGAGCAAGTATCTCGTGAAACTTTACAATTACATGACAACGAGAAAACGGTTTCTAACAAGAGAAGACAGTCTTATTTGAATCGAGGTAAAAGAGTTTCTTCAATTGGTAATGGGTTTGTGGGAGTGCCCCATAAAGAAGTTCCTGTGTCTGATTATTATAAGCTTTTGGATACTACGATGCCGGGACCAGATAGGTTGAGACAATTGTTGATATGGAATATGAAGAAGCAATTTGAGAAAGATGAGGAAGATTTGAAGCAGCATGAATCAGAGGATCAAACCGCGCCAAGTATAGCAAGGGTAATCAAGGAAGAGATTATAAGAGATTTGACGGAAAAGAAGATTTCTACAAGTTGGTACGATAACAGAAACAACAGTATAGAAACGATAAGTGGGAAGGTGGTTACTGTGCCCAATCCTTTAAATATTACAAATCTAAAGAATATTGATATTTACACCAAGAAATTGAAAAATCTAAGAAAACAGAAAGCTGAGTGGCATAAAGTTTACAAACAAGCAATACGACCGTTAGAAACAATGAAGATTAGTTTATCTGACGACAAGAAACAACTAAATAAGTACATAAAGGAAGAAAGGGTCGGAAACATACAACCAGATGCAATTGACAACTCAATGGTTGAAACAATTGAGGCTAACCATACTGAGGTTAAATCAAATATAACAAAACTAGAGCCTGAAGTGGATAAGCTTTATTTCACAGCATTCCAATTAAATCGTGCAAGCGACTTGTTGAAATCGGTAGAGCAACAACAATTAAACAAAAAGGTGTCACAGTATTTGCAGGGTTACTCAAATAAATCAAAAGTGGAAGCATATAAATCCCTACCGTCCAGCAGCGGTAGCAATAACAGATGGTCTATACCTCTGAAAAATGTTGACACAAAAGATCTTTTAAGAGCTATATGTCGGTTGGAAACCCAAAACAAATCTTCATAAGCGCAGTCCGATTAATAAACCCCAGTTTTTCCTTATACTGATTTCGATTGCAAAACATTTATCATTGATTTACTTTTAATTTTTTCATCATTATTTATTTCTTGTCATGTATTACTCTCTTTGGATGATGTTATTATTTTTGTATTATTATTAGTATTATTCTTAATCTAGCATTGACTATAAATGTACGTTTCTATTTTTGTTAAAAAAAAAAGCACAACCTCGGTATTCTATTACGGGTATAACATATGTACATACATAATACATTGGTTGTTGAACCCTGTACACAGGCACGATACAATCTAAATAGTCATGAATTCGTCAATCATTGAAACCCTTATTTTTTCTTAGCAAACAAAGGTTCACCAATATTCTTACCTCTTAACTTAACACCCAAGGCTCTTTCTAACTTGGCCAATAATTGTTGGTTTGGAATAGCTCTTCCGGCTTCGTAATCATTGATAACGTTTGGTTTTTCATTCACCTTAGTGGCCAACTCTTTTTGAGTCAATTTCTTTTCTTGTCTAGCTTGTTGAATCGCTTTACCAACACTGACATCTACTTTCTTAACAGCAACAACATCATCAGTTGCATCCAATTTAGTTAATCTTTGTCCTTCTGGATTTGACTTGGTGTTGGCAGTTCCGTATTTCTTTTCGGTACCAACAACCAAACCAGCTCTTCTGGCAGCATTTAATTGTGAAGAAGTCTTAGCAACATTTTCTCTTGGACCACCACCGCCAACTCTGGCCTTTTGTCCGATAATAGTAACTGAATCCCAATCTGAAGACATGATCGATAATGTTATTGATTTAATGAATAGAAAAAGAAAGTGTGAGTCAACGGTGTCATTTTTTTTTCTTTGATCAGTTGCCACCACCAATTCTTTTCAATGGAAAAAAAATTTTGAGGAAATAATCCACAGTTGGTTAGCACACGAAAAGCAAGATTACAAGTAAAGATCTTTAGTGATACATAAATATATAAATAGAATCATACATGAAGTAAACAGTTGCAAGAGAGATTCAGAATTGCTGAAGCTTTTTCTTTTGAATGATGCTCTGTTGGTAAAGTGTCGTCAAAATTATGATTGCTAAAACTTAAATAAATTTGTGTGCTTGGATCTTGTGTATAGTTGCCATTTGCAAAAAAAAAAAACCGAAAAAAAAAAAGACCAGTTACAGTATATATTTTCATCCCATATACCAGAAAGACAGTATGACTGACATTGAAGTCAAATCACGTTCCAGATCCATTAAATCTTTTTCCTCCAATGAATTGACCCCGGACTCGTCAGTTCAAGAATTAATCAACGAATTGAGTTCTGATAATCATATTTCCGAACATAGACTTAGATTAACTAAATTAGAAAATGGCAAACAAGTAGCTTTGATTCCTCATAAGACTTTTGCTGAGAACGGTATCCCAAAGACTGCAAGCAAGATTGAATTGTTTGTCAAAGATTTGGGTCCGCAAATCTCATGGAGAACTGTTTTTTTGGTTGAATACTTTGGTCCCTTTATTTTTCATCCGTTATTTTACTATGTCCAATCACTCTATGGTTCTGGATCTTTCGAACACACACAAACTCAAAAATTTGCCTTTGCAATTGTCCTTTTGCATTTTTTAAAGCGTGAATTGGAAACCATTTTTGTTCATAAATTCTCTAACGCAACAATGCCAGCTTTCAATATTTTCAAAAATTCAGGACATTATTGGATTTTGTCTGGTTTTAATTTGGCATATTTTATTTATGGTCCAAGTGATAAACTGGGGGTTTTAAAATACTTTTTCCATGTTAATGAATTACCAAGCTCAGTTGTATATGGTCTTTTCGGCTTGTGGGTTTTCGCCGAATTATCTAACTTGACTACTCATTTAATTTTGAGTAACTTGAGAAAAGGTGATTCCAAAGTTTACGTTATTCCGTTCGGATATGGATTCAATTGGGTTTCTTGTCCTAACTATTTTTTTGAATCATTGTCGTGGTTAGCCTATGCTTTACTCGTAGGTAACTGGTCAGCTTGGATTTTCTTATTTGTTAGTTCCGGTCAAATGTGGCTTTGGGCTGTTAAAAAACACCAGAGATACTTGAAATCTTTCGGCGATGACTACAAAAAGTTGAAAAGAAAGATATATATTCCATTTGTTATTTAACTTTGTTGATCTTGTGGGTTAAATTTAATTGACACGCTGTTAACGCAGTGTCTTTCATCTGTAGGTGTCTTATAGCCTTCACCTTTAAATACATGACCTAAATGTCCGTCACAGTTCGAGCATCTCATTTCTTCCCTAATCATACCGTGTGATTCGTCTCTATAAATTTTCACAGCTCCAGGGAGGGCTTCGTAGAAAGCTGGCCAGCCACAATGTGCCTTGAATTTTGTGTTCGCCTTGTATAATGGGTACTTGCAACCAGCACACTCATAGTACCCTACATCTGAAGCTGGGGTATTGGTATATTCACCTGTGTATGGAGCTTCAGTTCCGCCCTGACGTAATACACGGAATTGTTCTGGTGATAAAATAGCTCTCCATTCTGAATCTGATTTGGACATGTTTCTGACAAAAGTTCTAAATGCTGAAGATTTGAACATTCAAAGTTAACAAGGGTTTATACTGTTGCCACCAAAAGTTTATTTTTCTTGAGCAAAGAAAAAAAAAATTGATTGTTCTCGACTTTTCTTTTGTATATGTAGATATTATGTAAGTAATCAACTATAAACATTTTAGGCTTTGGGGAGAAATATAATAGGGATATACCAGTCTACACATTACGAACACCAATACTAACGTAAAAAGTAAGTGTATCCACCCTTCAATTCTCTTGATTTATCATTGGCTTGAGTTTTTACTTCCCATGAGATATCAATGTCAAGTTCCCTTGGATTAATTTTACTTGGTACAGCTGTAATTTCACCGTTAATAGTGTCTCCTTTCTTGAGATCCAAGACTTGATCCATGTAAAAAACTGTCTGCTTCCAATGGGTGTATTGGTGCATTGGTCCAGTTGGTAAGATGACTCTTTGTTTACCTGGGAATACAGCATCCCAGTACACAATAAAGGCATGACAGTAATCATTATCAATTGCTTGTAACTCAAACTTTCTCTTAATAGATAATTGCTCTTTTGTAACGGTATTAATGTCAAATTCAAAAAACTGTGTACCTTTGGTAATCAAAGATTGATTGTTGACAGTGTCAACCAATGGTTCTTCCATGGCAGTTTTAATAAATGGAGTGTAGTCAAACCCATAAACATCCTCCCAATAATGTATCTTTTCATCTTTGTACTGCGCATCCTCAATACCAGCAATGTACATTTGACATTTGTCTGGGAAAATCAACCCGCCTTCAACAAGATATCTGTCTCTGGCATATAAGACTGTATCCAACATAGATTCGTACAACAAGAAATAACCCATCCACTCTGATATTATTATGTCAACTTTGTCAACTGGCAAGTTGATGTCTTCTAATTTTCCTTGCAACAAAGTAATCTTATCACTGAATCCATTCAACTCCACGATTTCCTTGGCCTTGTCAATAATAGACGACATATCAACTGAATATACATGTTTGGCACCAGCTTTAACGGCAAACATAGACAAAATACCAGTACCACATCCAACATCAAGAACAATTTTGTCTTTAAACAAATCCTTATTTCTGTACATGGCATTACGGTAACTCAAGGTACGTGAAGTATCCTTTAACATTTCTTCGTGGATACCAAAATGATCGTAGGATGAAAAATAGTGTTGTTCAAATTTTGACAATTGTGATTTATCAGTAGCTGATTCAGACATCTTGTTTGGGATATAATCTATATTGGTTTAAGAATTAGATCAAAAAATAAAAGACAAAAAAGTATTTAATATTTTATTTCGATGCCACAAGGTTTTGAGTGGAAAATTTTTTGTTTTTTTTGTACGAGATGGATCGCGTAGAAGACATTACTACCATGGCATCTCTAATACAAAAATTAGGAGAATGAAAAATTCGAAAAAAAAATTGGACGAGATAAGAGTCGAACTCATGACCTTTCCCATGCTAAGGGAACGCGCTACCAACTACGCCACACGCCCATTTTCGAGTTTGAAATTTTTTGGGAATATTAAGTCGCTTAATTTGGATTGCTTCTTCTATTTCAAAATTGATTTTTGAATCTATAGACATAATACTGACAATTTTTAATAGCCGGATTTGGGTATTTTGAGTAGAAGTTGGTATGCTCTTTTGAATTAAATGGTCAATTTTTGAGTGTATTTTTTTGAAGAAATTTGCAATTATTTTTATTCAAAACTTGTCTCAAGCTGTAAATTGTTTATTTTTTGAGATCAATGAGCCTGAAAAATCTGCTTACCACAGAACTATTTTTATTCCTCTTGAATTTAAAGTCTATTATTTATAGCTAAACGATCGAAGTACCTTAACACAGAAATTACGGAATGAAGGGTACTCACATAACCATAATTGATGCAAGTTTGCTCTCAGACGAGCAATTCTCTCAAAAAAAGAGCTTTCTACAAATTAAAAACCATTTTGGCGTTACTTCCAATCTGCATCTTTTAGCTTATTTATACAATGTAAATGCGTGTACTAAATAATAATAAACCTTAAGTTTCTATAAATATTACTCAACTGAATAGATAACCTATTTTGTTCTGATATGTTTCAAAGGACCAGCTGAATGATAAAAGTTTGCTGAATAATCTTTTTTTCTGAAATGTCTTTTCTTAGGTTCTTGCACGTAGTGATCCCATCCTTGGTTTTCAGCAAATTTGATAGCAGATTCTTTGGTGTCAAACTTCATTATGGTACCTTGCATGTAATCGGCAGATCCTTGGTAACCCATTAAATCATTCTCCCATCTATTTCCTTTGCCTAAAACGTCCCAGTCCAATTTCCAGTGGCTACCATTGTGGTGACCAGATTGTGTAGCAGGCTTGGCTTCTTGGTAGATTCTGACAACTCTTTCTGTCACAAGTTCTCTTGGGGCACCAGAAACAATTTCTTTACCACTTGAATCTGTAGCGGCAGTAAGCTCAGATTGTTTTAATATAGAAGTTGTTGCAAATGCACGTGTACAAAGCGGCAATGATCTTATGGATACTCTGGATAACATTTTATTGGAATATATATTGACTTAGTTGTGGAATGTTTATGAGACAACTGAGAGGAAGTTCGCAATGAGTGGATAAGTAGATTTTGAATTGTTCTGGTTGGTTGAAAAGAAAAAAAAAAAAATACAATACAATTGAAAATGATGAAAACCGAGAAAGTAGTGCGAATTGCAACAAAACTTCAGGACTACTATACTTTTATCTTGACATAAAGTAAGTTGATTTCTCTACTCTGTCTTGATTCTTCTTCTTCTTTGTTTACTTTTTTTTTTTCAAATTTTTCAATTACGACATCGAGTATTCACCCCAAGGTCTCAGTACAAATGTCCTCTTCTCAAGCACGAAAAGCTCTTCAAGATGTAATTCCCAATTATTTAGGTGAATTTACACCCAAGCTACTAGATTATATCAATTCCTTATATCAACTTAGTTTAAGGAAACAAGCAATACTACCAAATAAATCGGAAATTGCACGTTTTCATCTATGTGCTGTTGTTATTGTTGAAAAATATAAACAATCTTTTGAATTGCCGACTCCTGATGTGTCAAGAATACCAACACAACCTAAAGTAGCAGCAAAGTTACTAGACACTTTTCGTGAGTTGATAGAACAAATCTCCGCAGCCAGCACACCTGTATCAAGTCCCAAAAAGGTGAAACCACCATCCCAAAGTCCACTGACACCAACAAAGAGTCGAACAAGCAAAGAGAATTTGAAATCAGGATCCCCTTTAAAACGTCTTCGAGCAGAAATGTTGCAAGAAGACCAGGTCAATGGTAACTCCCCCGATGGCCAACTTAAGGATGTAGACTCTCCCTTTAACCCAAAGAAAAGAAAAGAATCCAAGGCAGGCACCCCAACACATAAAGTTTATAAATACGATAAGAAACACGTTCTGATAGCAGATTTTATAGCATTCTGCAACACTTTCCTTATACCAGGTGATATCACCGCCAAGATGGTGGGCACATTTTTAACGCATCAACACAAGTTTCTTAAAAAAAGTGATTGGTCATTGGCCTGTGGTATGGTTTATGCGGCATACATTCGGATAAATAACAGATTACTTGCACAACTGGTTGGCACCAAGTCAGAGTTCACGAAACAATTGTTACAATACCAGAAGGGAGGTTTACTGCTAGGGGCCATGCAATCTTGGTGTGGTATAATCGAAGAATGGATTCAAGATGAACCATGGATTCAAGAGATAGAAAAGACTTACGCTTATGGTAGCAAAACAGCTGAAGAAACCAGAAATTCTTTTGAAAGAAAAGCGAAAATAGGTGAAGGCTGGGACCTAATGGAACAGTTTGGGGCTATGATTCATGGCGAGACAATTTCGTTATCAAGTCACCAAGAAGAGTATTACAAAAACTGGCGTAAAGAGGCTTTAGAGAAATGTGACCAACTATAAGACATGGAGATAAATAATTAGTAATGCATAGACTATTAGATTTGTTAAGGACTAGTTTATGATTTTTAATATCGTGTGTGCGTGTGTTGTTTTTCTTTTTTTGAAAATTGTATTTGGAATGGTTCTCGCCCATCTGTCTCTAGACCATCTCTCTGCTTCATCTTTGTTTTTAATTTTTAATTTTTTTTTTTCATGTTTTTTTTTTTCTCTTTTCTAGATGATCTGTTTAGACACCTTACATCAACTATTTGAGTTTTTAGTTACAGGGGACATAGAATCAGCATGCAAGATATGGAATCGTTGAAAAGAGACGCTGAGGTTTCTTTAGGCAACGAGAATAAGAGAAAATGCTATAAAGAATTTGAAGAAGATGAAAGTGAGATTGAATATGTTTCTGAGTCCCCACATCCAATATTCGATTCACCAATAACAAGTAATAATAACAAATGGGCCGAAACCATCACAAACGTTGTAAACTGTGTTGTTTCAATACACTTTTCCCATGTGGCACCTTTTGATACCGAGAATGCAGTGTCAAGTGAGGCAACTGGGTTTGTTGTCGATGCCTCACGAGGACTTATACTCACCAACAGACATGTTGTTGGACCTGGACCGTTCACCGGATATGTTGTATTTGATAACCATGAGTCGGTTGATGTCAAACCGATTTTCAGAGATCCTATACACGATTTTGGTATTCTAAAATTCAATCCTCAGGACGTCAAGTACTTGAAGTTAACTCAACTAGAGTTGGCACCAGATTTGGCAAAAGTTGGTACTGAAATAAGGGTGGTTGGTAATGATGCAGGTGAAAAATTGTCTATATTATCTGGGTTTATTTCAAGATTGGACAGAAACGCTCCGGATTATGGTAGTTTGACGTACAATGATTTCAACACCGAATATATACAAGCAGCCGCAGCTGCTTCAGGTGGGTCTTCTGGTTCCCCAGTAGTGAACGAGGACGGTAAATGTGTTGCATTACAGGCCGGAGGACACACAGAAGCTGCAACTGACTACTTTCTCCCAGTTTATAGACCATTGAGAGCCTTGCGTTGTATTCAAAATAATGAACCAATCACAAGAGGAGATATTCAAGTAGAATGGGAGTTGAAGCCCTTTAATGAATGTGTTAGATTGGGATTGACAGCAGAAGCAGAGCAAAATGCAAGAAGATTGTTTCCCGATAAGGTTGGATTGTTGGTTGCAGAGCTTGTATTACCTGATGGTCCCGCAGATAAATTAATAAAAGAAGGCGATACCCTTATTTCCATTAACAATGAGCCAATCGCAACATCTGTTCGAGTTGATGAAATTTTAGACGAAAATGTTGGCAAAGAGTTGGAATTTGTATTGCAAAGAGGTGGTCGTGAAATCAGACAAAAGATTACTATTGGTGATCTTCATAGTATTACTCCAAACAGGTTTGTGGTTGTAGCAGGTGCTCTGTTCAACGACTTGTCATATCAAATTGCCAGATGTTACGGTTTACCCGTTAAAGGAGTGTTTGTGAACGGAGGTACAGGATCTTTCGAGTTCTCACCACAAGATACACTTGGTTGGATGATTGAGTCTGTTGATGACGAGCGAGTGGAAGACTTGGATGAGTTTGTAGAGGTTATGAAGAAAATTCCTGATTGTTCAAGGGTTCCAGTGACTTATCGTCATGTATCTGATATGCATTCAGAATACGTTAGAAGTATTTATATTGACAGACATTGGCACACTTCTTTCAAAATGGCAACTCGAAATGATAGCACGGGTTTGTGGGATTTTGAAACTCTTCAAAAAGAGGCATTGCCCCCTGTTCCTCTTGAGCCTCAAAATGCAAAGTATATTGACATCCCCTTCGGTGATGACAGTAAAAAAGGTTGTGCTGATTTGGTGAGATCATTTGTTCAGGTACGAACACTTTGTCCAAGTCCTATTGACTCACATCCTTTTAGAAAAGATATATGTTATGCTGTTGTGATTGACGCCACCCATGGGTATGTTCTTGTTTCACGAAAATATGTTCCACATTATTTATGTGACATTTTTATTGTTTTTGCTGAATCAATTGAAGTCCCTGGAAAAGTTGTGTTTTTACACCCCCATCTCAACTATGCTATAGTCAAATACGACCCAGGCTTAGTGTTGGCTGATGTCAAAACACCCGTTTTTGGAACTTCACCATTACAAAGAGGAGATAAGTCGTTTTTGATAGGATACAATTATCATTTGAGATTGGTCACAGATGACGTCAAGGTGAGTGCTGTCTCCTCTTTGAATATCAATGCTAGCTCAAGCTCACCACGTTACAGAGGCACTAATTTAGAGTGTATTTTGCTTGACAGCAAGATTAGAAATGAATGTGATGCTGGTGTATTGGCTGATAATGATGGAACTGTGCGTGGGTTTTGGTTATCATACTTGGGAGAGTCTGATGAAAAGACTTACAAAATGGGATTAGACGTGACAGATGTGAAGGAAGTGATCCTGCAATTGCAACAAAACAAAGTGCCAAAAGATATGAGAATACTTGATGCAGAATTTACTTCGCTTACTGTTTTACAAGGTAGAACTAGAGGTGTCTCTCTGAGCTGGATTGAACAATTGGAGAAAGAAGCGGAAGATAACATCAAATTTTTAGCCGTTGAACGAATTGCTGCACCTAGTTTGGGTAATCAAGTTACAAATCCATTGAAAATTGGGGACGTGGTTCTTTGTGTTGATGGTAAGCCTGCAAAGAGTTTGAGAGATTTGAATTCCATGTATACTAAAGACATTTTAGAATTTAAGATTATCAGACAAAAGAAAGAAATGACATTGAGAGTCCCAACCACTGAAACAAGAGAACTCGACACGTCTCATGTTGTTTTCTGGTCTGGTGCATTACTTCAAACTCCACATTATGGTGTAAGACAGTTGATGAAAAGTATTCCATCTGAAGTATATGTAGTTGGAAAATCGTCTGGTTGCCCAGCAGACCAGTACTATATTGTACCGAATTGTTTCATCACCCATGTCAACGACAAGGAAACCAAAAATCTTGAGAGTTTTGTTGACGTAGTAAAGGATTTGCCCGACAAAACATATGTGAAGCTAAGAGTAGTTTCATTTGACAATATACCAATGGCTATATCTTTGAAGACAGACTACCATTATTTTCCTACTATTGACGTTAGAAAGGAAATCGATACAAATACTTGGATGGAGAAAAAATACAATGAATAGTAATATTTATATAATATATATATATATATATTTTTATAATTAAGTAACATGCATTCACATAAAATACCAAAAATTATCTATTTACAAGGTTGATATTACACACGATTGATGAACTTTTTCAAATGACCTCCTTTGTTTGAAACTTCCACAAACCCTCTTAAGCCTTTCAAAGCAGAATAACTAAATCTACCATTACCATGATTGACACCAGCTTGCTTTCTTTTGAGTCCACTAGCTCTTTTTATAAATCTGTTGGCAGCTGCCTTATGGGATTTCATTTTGGTTCTAGTTTGAACAAGCAAATTAACACTGGATGGTTTCCCCATCAATATCCTGCTTGTACTCTGTATGATATTTAAAAACATTGATATTCTGTGAACAGTCCCTTTCACCTATTGTAAAGATCAAGAGAAATTGTCAGGTCCAAAGAAAACAAAACGAAAGAAAAAAAAAATTCTTTCAGCATACAAAGAAGCATTAACAAGTTGTCACAAAATACACGACCATGCAACCAATGACAATGCCATCAATCGATGATGTGGGAACTCAAGTCCAAGCAACAAAGACATTTAATCTTCATCTTCACTAGATTCATATCCAGTCAATATACCATTTTTGCCACTATCGCTGTTATCTTCCTCCTTATCGTCTTTGGTTGAAGATTGTTCAAGCAATCGCCTTTCCAATGTGTTTTCTCTTGCCTTCTGTAGGTTCTTCCTAGGTAGAATCGCTGGCTTACTGATACTTCCAAGAGATATATTTTTCGTCTGTTTGGACAGTGCTTTCTTCCTCTCTCGTAATTGCTTGAATCTTTGAAGCTCAATTGCTTCTTGCAGCTTAATCTTTCTTTCCTCATCCAAATCCCTTTGCCTCAACTCTTCATAAAACTTTGTAGAATTCTTATCAAGTAGATATGCTGAATTCTTAGACTCCAACCGTTTTTGATATTCATGAAATCTTCTAGCTTCAAATTCTGTTAGTATACAAAAACAAACAAATAAACAAACCAACAAAAGAAGACTGTAACATACTTCGGTTTTCACTTAACTGCTGCTTTAAAGTTTTTCTTTCTGATTTTTGATCTTCCTTTTCCATTGGTATCTTAATTAATTATGAAGAGCCACGAGAATAAGAGGTTATTAAACAAAGATTTCGATTAAAAAAGTTGAACAATAACAAAATTCTATTTCCTTGATGGTGGATGGTAGTTGGAGTCGCGACTACTTTCATTTCCTATTTCTCTTGAACTCTTTTTTTTCCTCCCATTTTTTTCTGCAGTTGTTATTCTGTTTTATTTTTTTTTTTATTAATACACTCCAGATTGATATATAGATTTTGCATTTGGACGTTGACTACTACAGGAGTATATCAATAAACAAGTGTTTAATAACTGTGACAAAAGGCAGACAAAAGCAGAGTTTTTGTGAGAGAGTCAAGATTAAAGCTTCCTCAATACTATTTTATTTAACGTATAACAAATAAAAACAAGAAGCTTGTAATCAAACATACACCTTGCTATGTCATACAATAACAGAAGCGGAGGGGGAGCAAGTGGTGGATATAGTCGACGTGGATATCATGGATCTCACCGTGGAGGATATAGAACAGGTCGTTCCAAGTATCCGGAAGACAGGTACCTTGTTGGCGGGATGCTATCTCTTAACAAAGGATCACATTATGAATCAAGTGATAACAGGTATATTCCTAATGAAATCGGATCGAAGTCACCTGAAAACAGGTCTCATAGATCAAGTACCAAGGATGGTAGAACACCATCTGGACTAAGTACGCCCTTGTCTAGTAGCGACAAAGTATCAACACCCATTTCGATAGAACTGATTAATGGTTCAGACCGCAACACTGGGGTGAATAATAAAGATTCTGAATTTCCGAAACTATCTCACCATTCAGATTTCACACTGACTATTCCATTTTCAAGATCAATAAATCCCCAGAAAAATTTCATGGTCATAAATGATTCACATACACCGAAAACTGATAAAGGTATACAATCTAAAAAGATACGGTACAATGGAGAAGGTGTGAACCATGTATCCGACCCTAGAATAGCTCAATCGAATCTGAATTTGCAAAAACCGACCAAAAAAACTAAAAAGACACCATATAAGCAATTACCTCAACCAAAGTTTGTGTACAATAGTGATTCCTTGGGACCAGCTCCAATGTCAACCATAATAATATGGGACTTGCCAATCTCCACAAGTGAACCTTTCTTGAGAAACTTTGTTTCTAGATATGGTAACCCCTTGGAAGAAATGACGTTTATAACTGACCCCACAACAGCTGTACCTCTCGGTATTGTTACCTTCAAGTTTCAAGGGAATCCCCAAAAGGCTTCTGAATTGGCGAAAAATTTTATCAAGACAGTCCGACAAGATGAGCTCAAAATTGATGGAGCAACATTAAAAATAGCGTTAAATGATAATGAAAACCAATTATTGAATAGAAAGCTTGAAAGTGCCAAGAAAAAAATGTTACAACAACGATTGCAAAGAGAACAAGAGGAAGAAAAACGACGTCAAAAGCTTGTGGAAGAACAGAAGAAACAAGAACTTTTGAAAAAGAAAGAGAAAGAACATCAAGAGTCTGTTAAGAAAGAAAAAAGTGTTGAACATGAAAGTACCATAGTATCAACCAGGGATAAAAATTTGGTTTATAAACCAAACTCTACAGTTCTTTCCATGAGACACAATCATAAAATCATTCTGAGTGTGATATTACCCAAAGATTTAGAGAAATATATTAAAAGTCGACCATATATATTAATACGTGATAAGTACGTCCCAACAAAGAAAATTTCGTCTCATGATATCAAGAGAGCATTAAAGAAATATGATTGGACAAGAGTTTTATCAGATAAATCTGGGTTTTTCATTGTGTTTAATTCTCTTAATGAATGTGAAAGATGCTTTTTGAATGAAGACAACAAAAAATTCTTTGAGTATAAGCTCGTCATGGAGATGGCAATTCCAGAAGGTTTTACAAACAACATAAGGGAGAATGAACTGAAGTCCACAAATGATGTTCTTGATGAAGCAACAAATATATTGATAAAAGAGTTTCAAACCTTTTTGGCAAAAGACATAAGAGAAAGAATCATAGCACCCAATATTTTGGATTTATTGGCACACGATAAGTATCCGGAATTGGTTGAAGAATTGAAATCCCGAGAGCAAGCAGCAAAACCAAAGGTTTTGGTAACAAATAATCAATTAAAAGAAAATGCTTTATCCATTCTTGAGAAACAAAGACAACTTTTCCAACAGAGATTGCCTTCATTTCGAATGTCACACGATAGAACTCAACAGCATAAGCCAAAAAGAAGAAACAGTATTATCCCCATGCAACATGCCCTTAATTTTGATGATGATGAGGATTCCGAGTCACACTCTCAATCAGAATCTGAGGATGAAGATGAAGATGAAACTACTGCAAGTAGACCTCTCACTCCTGTGGTACTGACAATGAAAAGGGAAAGAAGTTCTACAATCACCAGCATAGAAGATGATATAGAGCTTGAGGAACGTGAAATCAAAAAACAAAAGGTTAAAGTGCCAGCTATAGAGGCTGAAATAGCTCCAGAGAGTAGCCCTGAAGAAGGTGAAGAAGAAGAAAAAGAGGAAGTTGAGATCAAACAAGAAGCTGAAGAGGTTGATATTAAATTCCAACCAACCGAAGAATCACCAAGGACTGTTTATCCAGAAATTCCATTTAGTGGTGATTTCGATTTAAATGCATTGCAACATACTATAAAAGATTCAGAAGATTTGTTATTAGCACAAGAAGTGTTATCTGAAACTACTCCATCAGGGTTATCAAATATTGAATATTGGTCTTGGAAGAGCAAGAACAGAAAAGACGTACAAGAAATTAGCCAGGAAGAAGAATACATAGAAGAACTACCGGAGAGTTTACAGTCGACCACAGGATCTTTCAAGAGTGAAGGGGTCAGAAAAATCCCTGAAATAGAGAAAATTGGATACTTGCCACACCGCAAAAGAACTAATAAACCAATTAAGACTATTCAGTATGAAGACGAGGATGAAGAAAAGCCCAACGAGAACACAAATGCAGTACAGAGCTCACGTGTTAATAGAGCTAACAATAGAAGATTTGCAGCTGATATAACTGCCCAAATAGGTTCTGAATCCGATGTGTTGAGTTTGAATGCTTTGACCAAACGTAAAAAACCGGTCACTTTTGCCAGATCTGCTATTCACAATTGGGGGTTATATGCAATGGAACCAATAGCTGCAAAAGAAATGATTATAGAATACGTTGGAGAACGTATCAGACAACAAGTTGCCGAACATAGGGAAAAAAGTTATTTAAAGACTGGTATAGGGTCGTCGTATCTTTTCAGAATCGATGATAATACAGTCATTGATGCAACTAAAAAGGGGGGAATTGCTAGATTTATCAATCATTGTTGTAGTCCAAGTTGTACGGCAAAAATCATCAAAGTTGAAGGGAAGAAAAGAATAGTCATTTATGCTTTACGAGATATTGAGGCAAATGAGGAACTTACTTATGATTATAAATTTGAAAGAGAAACCAATGACGAGGAGCGTATCAGATGTCTTTGTGGGGCACCGGGATGTAAAGGATATTTAAATTAATTGCATAAACGTGTGATAAATCAAGTGGTGAAATTTAGTATTGTCAGATAATTCTGATGTCATATGTGTGGTGATTCGACCAACCCCCCTCCTTGTTTCAAATAAGTCAAGCCATGTTTATACAGCATCATTTTTTCATTGAAGGAAAGAAACATGATCTAATTTAGTTTGCTCATTCGGGGGGCTCACAAATGTAAACATACTAAATAGGAAATCAAATGGAATAACTATCGTATTTACTAAATCAACTCTAATCTGCAAGGAAAATAAGAGAATTAGCAATAATCAAAGAAAAAAAAGAAACAAAAGAAACTAATTTGAAATACTATGAATAGAGAAAGCAGTTTATTATGAACCTGTTCAATGCATACCAATCTTACAAGAAAACATTAATCGAGCAGGACCAATTGCGATGTAATCAAAATTGTTAACATGAGTCTGTGTCTATTCGCCTACTACTAACCTTAGAGTGTTTAATTTCAAATTGAGTATATATATATTGCAATAACTTCCCTTGAAACTGATGTTGTTCTTGTCTATGGGAAAGTTAGGATGATTTCAAAATCAAAACTCGTCTCAATTAGGATAGATTATAAATAGGAGTGAAACACACAAAATTAAGTAGTGATAGTAGTAGTAGTAGTAGTAATAGAATATGTGAGCAACAGAAAAAAACGAAAAAAATGATTGCAAAAACAAGCCTAGTCACGTGCAACACTCTGAATTGAGCAGAAGACAAAATAAACAAACGAAAAGCCAAAAATTCTTAAAAAGGAAATAAATAAACAAATCAATTGATGGGCAAAACTAAGAGAGAGAGAATGGAAAAAAAATTTAACATAAACTAATTACAATAGAAACACCTACTTAATTTATATATAAATTAATATAATATATCCAACAGTCTTTTTTTTTTTAAAAAGTTTCTAATTCCTTCCTTTCTTCAAATTTTTTTTTTTACTTTTACCCTTTCATTTTATTTTACAGTACCTCCACCCCACCAGCATTGATTATTAAAGAGGTTTAACCTTTTTGTTTTGCATTAATATTTAATCGTTTATAACCATTTATATCATCTTCACCCAATTGATATACCAACCACATCAGCATTTATAAAAAACATTTAGACGCCCAGCAATATTTTCTCTATTAGCTGTCACTAGAATTCAACAATTGAAATTACCCAATTTTTTAAAGACACCTTGATCTCATCAATTATCTACATTTGCAAATTAATTCTGAATTAACACATAGGAAATTTCCATCTGATATGTCGGCGCTTCGTTCACAACCTTTACAGCCATTGAATAGTGGCCAGCTCAATGCTAGAGCTAATAACATTACTCCTGTCAAATCAATTAGACGCCCAAAGGAAAATGTTCAACCAACAGACCAAAAACAAAAGAAAAAGAAGGAAAAGTTATCGGCATTGTGCAAGACACCCCCATCTATAGTGAGAACTAGAAATGGACGAGACTATCGTCGAGGCAACTTTTTGGGTGAAGGAGGGTTTGCTCGTTGTTTTCAAATGAAGGATGCCTCTGGTCAAATCTATGCCGCCAAAACAGTCGCTAAGGCATCAATCAAAAACGAGAAAACAAAAACAAAACTATTATCAGAAATCAAAATTCACAAATCTTTGAGACATCCAAACATTGTTAACTTTGTTGATTGTTTTGAAGATGATGTTAATGTATATATATTGTTAGAAATCTGCCCTAATCAATCCTTAATGGAACTCTTGAAAACAAGGAAAAGAGTGTCTGAACCAGAGGTTAGATTCTTTATGGTGCAAATTGTCGGTGCCATCAAATACTTGCATTCTAGACGTGTAATTCATAGAGATTTAAAACTTGGTAATATCTTTTTCGACCCAGAAATGAATTTAAAGATTGGTGATTTTGGCTTAGCATCTGTTTTACCCTCAACTGATTCAAGAAAGTACACTATCTGTGGTACACCAAATTATATTGCTCCAGAAGTTTTAGGTGGTAAGAACACTGGCCATAGTTTCGAAGTTGATATTTGGGCTATTGGTATCATGATGTATGCTTTGTTGGTCGGTAAACCTCCATTTCAAGCTAAAGATGTCAATGTTATTTACGAAAGAATAAAGAAAACAGAATACTATTTCCCAGAGGACAAGCCAATTTCTGAGTCTGCCAAGCAATTGATTAAAGACTTGTTGAGCTTGAATCCATTACACAGACCTACCATCGATGAGATATTGCTGTACGATTGGTTCAAAGGTCCATTCCCGGATAAGACATACGAAGTCAGTTTACAAACTCTTCCACCAGGCCTTGACCAAATTACTAGAGCTCAATCACTGGCTAATTTCAAATATGCAAAGGACTCAGCTGGAATTTACACACCAAAAAACAAGAACCCAGTTGAAATCTTGCGTGCAGATTTGCATTCAGAACAACCAAGAACTTTACTTCCTCTGTCGCTATCACCTAATGATACTAGAAACAAATATCAAGAAGTGGATCCTGGTCAACTAGGAAGACCTAGAAGAGTCAATTTCAGCTCTAATTTTTCAACAGCAATAAAAAGACTCAACCAGGTGTGCTTTGAAACCTATCAAACCATGAGAAGATTGGAACATTCAAGACACGATGAAGTTGATGCCAGTGAATTTCCAAATTGCGAGAATCCAACTTTGATCAGCAAATGGGTAGATTACTCAAATAAATATGGGTTTTCTTACCAACTTAATAACGACGACATAGGGGTTTTGTTTAACGATGAAAACACATTGTTGAAACGCCATAATTCAGATAGATTTTTGGAATTAATCTATCATGAAAATGAAGGGTGGACTTGTATTGAAAACTCTCTTGCAAACCCTCCAGCTCAAGCTAAAAGACAGTTAGAGATTGTTGATTTTTTTGCAAAGTACATGAATAGTAACTTGTCCAAAGTCAGTGAAATTGAGGAAAGAAAAGAAACTGTGTTTTTGAGACGCTACACCAGAACTCCTGATTACATAATGTTTGAGATGACAAATGGAAACTTTCAGTTCAACTTTAAAGACCACCATAAGATCTGTATATCCAAAACTGGTTTGGCTATAACACATATTTCGCCAGGGCGTTTAACTCAAACTCAACCACTAATTCTGGTTTTGAAGCAAGGAAACTTTCAGCATGAAAATGTTCCGGACTGTATGGAGAAGATAATGGTCATCAAAGAAGCTATCAAGAAAAAAGCATTTAAAGAAGCTTAGAGACAACGCTACTTGATATTTGCAATATTTTCTCTTTTGTATTATATAGTTACTTCTCGTTATTACTTTCTTTCTTTCTTTCTTTTTTTCATCTTTTTATTTCCAAAATATGCCACTTTCACGTTGCTAATAAACATCCTTTTATTTAGTAGTACTACTGCAAATTGAACTGTAGCCCATATTCATTATAAAACAAGAGATATAATAAAAAAAATATATAGACAAACGTCCTATTCTATTTTCTATAATACATTTTCGCCACCACTAATCGTAACTATTTCAAATCACTAATACTCGAAATCATCTTCAGTATTATTCAAAAGTGCCTTAAGTGCCCATTCATCATTGAATTTACTTTTTATCACATCTAATTCACTGATCAAACCGGAACATGCATTTTGCAAAGCTTCTCGTGGTGAATAATCGTCTTCAGTTTGAATTCTTAACACAAAGTTTGCAAATAAAGGATGCTCAACTTTATAGGCAGCAAATAAAACTCTATCATCTTTTAACAATTGAGCCCTCAATAAATTGGCCAATGTATGATCTTCTCTTTCAATCTTAACTATTGCTGCATTTGGTACTTTTGTATCCGGTATTATTTTTATTCTTTATCATGATGTTAATAAGCTTTTCAAAAAAAAAAAATCAAAATCAAAATCAAATGTTTAGCAATGACATATATATACTTACTTATCCACGCCATCTGGCAATATGAAAAGTTCGAATCTATCTGGAGCATTCATTATTGGAAATGTGTATTTATAGTATTTTGGTGATGTAGGGTTTTAGAATGAAGTATGGTAGTTTCCTCTCTCACTTATGCAATATGTTGTTTTTTTTTCTTTGGTCAAATTGGTAAAAACTTGAGAAGACAGAAAGAGAAAAAAACCAAATGTAAAGTGATAGTGATAATATCCGGGTAATTTGTTATTTATGTCCCATTAAATTGTTTTACCCAAAATTGATTTTTTTTGAAAGTCTCGGTCGCTTCACCCACCACAGAGAGAAAAGAAAAATTCCTTGACAACATCTTTGGATTGAACTTCTCCAAGTTAATAACCACAATCAAACACAACCACACTTAGTCTGGTCTTCATATCTTATAAACTGGAGTAATATTAATTTATTATTATTTACTTCAAAACAAGCAAGTGAAGCAGGATATTTTTTCTTTTTTTTGATTTATCACAATTCAGAGTTTTTGAAATACTTTAAAAAAGCAACTGATACAGTTTTAAATACAAATCACATTTTCAATCTCCTCCCCCGTTCAAAAAGATTTTGAAAGAGTCTTAATGTCGAATCATCAGGAACCTTGGAACAACCAACAGCGACCACTTGGCCAGCCTTTCAAGTATGTTTCTATATTTTGTATTGTTTATCCCCATCGATTTGTTTTGTATACTAACATCATACTGTTTTTTTTTAGTCGTCAACATCCCCCAGTATTACCACCACCAGCAACGTTGGAGCAAGGTATGTTTTTGAAATGCCTTTTTAATACTTAAAGAGAAAAGAGGTACTAACCAGTTATTAATAGGCGGGCAAGCATTTTATCCCTTACCAAGTTTACCAAGTTTGGGCAATGGCAGTGGCCACCATCCACATGGGTTCAACATCCCATCGATCAATCCTGCAAGTGATCAGATACAGATGGGACAAGTATGTATTTTGAAACCAGCTTTTGGTGTTATTTAAAAGAATATAACAACAAACAGAACAACCCATACTAACTCCAGTTGTTTAGTCACCATCCGATCAATCAAGACAGACAGCAGAATTGAGAAGACCTTCTAATGTGGCATTAAATCCACCACAAACAACTAATTCAACTCATCTCCCACCACCCAGTTCTTTGGGACATGTTGGCAATGAACAAGGTGCATATCCCCCAACCATTTCACAACCAGCTCCACAAGCATCTCCTGTTATTGGAGGGGTTCCTAATCGGTCTACTACTACAAACGTGTACAGGCCATTAAATGTCAAGGACGCGTTATCCTATTTAGATCAGGTCAAAGTACAATTCAGCAACCAAGCTGAGGTATATAATAACTTTCTTGATATTATGAAAGATTTCAAATCACAAAGGTATGTTGTTGAACTTTTTGGGTGCGTTTTGGTTTTGTCGGCCATTGAAAATTGTATGGTCCTGTATATAAGCGGATCCATTGTGCCGACAAGCCTTGTGTGTCTCGCAAACAACCCACCCGCACACAGATTTTTTCTTTTGTTCCATTTTACTAACAAACATTTACTTTTAATATTAGTATTGATACACCTGGAGTTATTGATCGTGTTTCGACACTATTTAGAGGACATCCAAATTTAATCCAAGGGTTTAACACTTTTTTACCACCAGGATATAAGATTGAATGTTCATTGGACCCATCAGATCCTAATCCAATTCGTGTAACGACGCCCACTGGTACAACTACAAGACCTAACCTTTCAAGTGCTACATATAACCAACGATGGGGTGGTGAAGAAAGCCTGACCATTAATCAACAGGAACAGTCGTCCCCACAGAGTCAACTGGCCCAACAGGCGCAACAGTTTGCTGACCAAGCTTCCATGGAAGCACAAAATGGTGCTAGTGGACAAGTTGGGTTCAATCATGCTATATCTTATGTTAACAAAATTAAAACTAGGTTTGCTAGTCAACCAGACATTTACAAACAGTTTCTTGAAATTTTACAAACGTATCAAAGAGAACAAAAACAAATTGCTGAAGTTTATGAACAAGTTACTGTATTATTTGCTAACTCACCAGATCTTTTGGATGATTTTAAACAGTTTTTGCCAGACACCAGCAATCTAAATTACCAACAGACACCAGCACAGGATGGATATTATGTTAACAATGGAACACAGTTGCCGCCTGTTGGCAATTTCCAACCTGCTGGACAAGCCACAAATCAACAATATGCACAATTACAGCAGACAACTGCTCAACAACAAAACAATTTCCAAGGTGCAGCCAGTCCCGAATCTGTTTATGGAGCTCCATCTAATGAACAAGTTGTGGGAAAGAAAAAGTCTGTTTCTGAACCCTATCAAGATAATTACAACCAAGAAAGTCAGTACTCTAACATGAGGACTGGTGCAGTACCACAAAGAGGGCAAAAGGTATCAAATAAAGCACAAGTCCCTGTACCTGTTACAACCAACCCTACATTAGTGCCAGGTGTTCCAGAACCAGTACCTCCATCAGGTACGGTTAAAAGCACTTCGTTTTCAGAAGAAATTGGGTTTTTTGATAAAGTTAAGAAGGCCATTGGTAACAAACAAACATACGGCGATTTTTTGAAATTGTTGAATTTATTCACTCAAGATATCATTGACAAAGATACTTTAGTTGAAAGAGTTCAAGGTTTCATTGGAGACACAAATGTTGAGTTATTTAATTGGTTTAAAATGTTTGTTGGGTACGAGGATAAACCTCAAAATATTGAAAACATCACTTTCAAAAAACATCATCTTGAGCTTTCGTTATGTAAGGCCTATGGTCCTTCATACAGACAATTGCCAAAAGCAGAAACATACATGCCTTGTTCAGGTAGAGACGAGATGTGTTGGGAAGTTTTGAATGATGAGTGGGTTGGCCATCCTACGTGGGCATCGGAAGATTCAGGATTCATTGCCCATCGTAAGAATCAATATGAGGAAATATTATTCAAGATCGAAGAAGAAAGATTAGAATTCGACTATTACATGGAATCCAATTTGCGTACGATTCAAATTTTGGAAACTATTGCCAATAGAATTGCCAATATGACGCCGGAACAAAAGGCAACTTTCAAATTACCTCCCGGCTTGGGTCATAACTCCAGTACAATTTACAAAAAAATCATTAGAAAAATCTATGATAAAGACCGTGGGTTTGAAGTCATTGATGCTTTACACGAGAACCCTTCAATTGCTGTTCCAATTGTGTTGAAAAGATTAAAGCAAAAAGATGAAGAATGGAAACGTGCTCAAAGAGAATGGAATAAAGTATGGAGAGAAATGGAGCAAAAAGTGTTCTACAAGTCATTGGATCATGTTGGGTTAACATTTAAACAGGCCGACAAGAAATTGTTGACTGTCAAGCAATTGGTAAGTGAAATCAGTACTGTCAAAGTAGAGCAACAAAACAAAAGATTGCACCCGTTGACTCCTAAACCTCAAGAACAATTAAATTATGATTTCAAGGATAATGAAGTTTTATTTGATATCTTGAAATTGGCAGAAGTTTTCATCAACAAATCCTCCACTTACTCAGTACATGACAGAGAAAAGTTGTTACAATTTTTACAATTTTTCATGTCTTTGTTTTTCAGTATACCGACAGAAACCATTGAAACAGCATTGGTGGCAAGAGGCAGAATTGAAAAGTCGTCTGAAGAAGAAAACGAAAAAGGTGACGTTGAGATGAGTGAAAATGGATCAGATTCTTCCAAAAAGAGATCAAGAGACACAGATTTACTTAAAGATGTCTTGAAGAAACAATCCAAATCTAAAAAGGATGATCGTTCAGGATCACCAGGCTTGCAATCTGCTGAGTTAGCTATTCAAGAAGCCAATGAAGAGCTTGAAAAATCGAGTGAATTATGGATCACAACTGCCAATACCAAATTTCTGTTGAACGATGAAAACATACAAACGAGACGGGACAAATACAACTTGTTTTGTAACACAACTATTTATGTTTTCTTCCGTCACTTGCAAACTTTGTATACCAGATTAGCCGAAATCAAATCCATGAATGAAAAAGTTGGCAAGGAAATTAGAAATCGTAAATTTCCTAAATTTGCAAAAGATTTGAATTTGCTCCTGCACCAATTGGAAGACATGGGTGTTGAGATTGTCGGAACCAAAGATTGTTATAAACAAGTGTTAGAATTATCAGAAAAGTTAATTGAAGGAGAGATTGAACATCAATGGTTTGAAGAAAGTTTACGTCAAGGTTACAGAAACAGAGCCTACAAGATTTATACTATTGATAAAGTTGTACAAGCTATGATAAAGCATATGCATTCGATGATTACTGATGCTAAAACCTCCGAAATAATGGTATTATTTGAGAATGATAGATTGAAGCCTGTTTCAAGTGCCAAAGAACAAATTTTGTATCGTATACTGGTAAGGTCGTTTATGTCACCTGAAGAGAATATGTTTAAAATATCGTTCAAAGAAAGCGATAGTAGTGTCAATATTCAATTTATCAGTCTAGATGATTTAACCATTAATGACCATGAAAATGTTGAAGAGAAATACAATTATTATGTTACCAGTTATGTGATGTCACATCCTACAGAAGGCGTACCAGCTTCCAAATTGAATATGCCATTTGCAAGATCATTTATCGAGTCAGTGGATGAAGAGTCAGTAGAAGGACGTACTGGATCTGGTCTTAAAGTATCTGTCAGTGAAAACTCATACAGTTTGTTTTTTGAAAGTGGTTCGCATGATGAATTTGTTTCCAAAGCTGTTTATAAAAAGCAAGACTCTAATTCTAAAAGAGAAGATAAATTGGCTCATCTTAAAGATCTTATAGACGGAGAAAATGGTTGGAAGTCTAGTCTTCCAGAAGATCAAAACCTTGAAGTAACTGAACAAAAAGTTGCTATTTTATTTGATAAAGGAGGTGTTGAATTTAAGAAATTTGAGGAGGTGTTGAATTCATCTGATAAACTGAAAGAATCGGAGGCTAATGAACCTACAAAGGGAGCCACGGAGAATGTTGAAGTCATTGAAAACAATAATGACAACAACACAGAACCAGACGCAAAATCAGCAACTACTGAAAACAAACAAGAAGATACTATTGTTGAGGAAACAAATGATAGTACAATTCAACATGACGTTGATGACACTACAGCTGATGAAACTAATAATACAGAAGTCCTTGGAGAGAATGACAAAGCCCAATCTGAAACCAAGTCATCTTAGTTGTTTTTTTTTTAAAAAAAATTAGTTTGATTTATTTACATGTGTGTTTATTTTATATTTTTCTTTCCCCCCTTTTCTTTATTTCCCTATTTTTTATTTTTTTATATTTTATGTAACTGTTTTATATGTATTTTAAATATATCTACGTGCTTTTTATTATATTTTCAAATGTTATAAATTTGTAAAACGTATTGTTTTATTTCAAAACATTATAAGAAATATAAAAGTTCTTTGTTTACAAAAGGAATACAAAAAATACAGACTAACTCAATTGAATCTTCTTTCTGCTGCTGCTCTAGCCATTCTTTCCGTGGCCATACTATAAGCCAATTTTGCTCTTTGATTTAATCTTTGACAAACATAATTTCTTTTACCTCTTGCAATTAATATTCTTAAAATTATATCTTCTTTAGATGTTTTACTGGCAATCGGATCTGATTTTGCTTCTTTTATTTCTTTAGCAGCTTGCTTTCTGGCTTTTGCAGTAGCATTAGCATTGATGGTATTATTTCTTAAAAGACTTCCAGTTCTATTCATGCTTTTCCCATTTTTAATTGAATTCCCATTATTTTCAGTATGAAATGCCAAATCGGCATTATTTCTATTGTTCAACATTTGTACATAAGCAGTAGATAATCTTTCTACTTCTTCAATCAAATATTCATCGGTTTGATCATATAAAGCCGGAACTAAAAGTAATGATTGATATTGATCAGTTTTTAAATCTTCCATAGGTGGTCCATTACCTTCATGATGGAAAAATGTACACAAGAAATTAAGCCAACCTAAAACAGTTTCAATTTCATTAATTGATAATGGTCCATCAATTCCTAAAATCCCAATTGAAGATAATGAAACTGTGGCGAGTTTTGATGAAACAGATTGCCATGATGTACCACCAGATTCAGTATTGATTTTCGCTTTTGATAATTTAGGTAACATTAATTCATCAGCAGCACTAACAACATTTTTCCAAGTTGCCACCATAGTTTTCATAAAGATTTCATTCATCAAGAACCCTTTGAGAATACTTAAATTCATATTCAAATAATCACATAAATTTTGTATTGATTGTTCAAATTCTTCTCTTGATGGTTGACCTTTAGCACAAACTGATTTCAAATTGGCGCGTGAAAAGCAACTCTGAATGAAACCTGAAAATTTCTCAACTATCAATTTAATTGATCTTTCTTGAGCTCTCATTAAAGCTCTAAAAGCTCTCCCCATGACAAATTTGGCATCCAAAATTTCACTTTCAACGGCAACTTCAAGTACAACTTTCCCTTGGAAATCTAGGTCTAAAGTGATTTCTTCAGGGATACCACTGGTACTAAATCTTCTGGGGTTTAATTCAAGGAATGCCTTACCACATAATTGATGTTGACCAAATCTATCATCCCAAACAACAACTGAAATATCAAGTGATGACTGTTCTGGTGGGATGGTAATTTCAAATTCTTCATCCCATTCAGGATCAGGGTTATGATCGATTGTTCTTGTCCTTGTAAGTAACCTTTTACCATTCAAATCAACTGCGGCGACATAAGGATTAATTTTCCCCCACATGGCATCTTTCGAAGCACGAAGATTTTCACCGCGAACAATTCTAATGGAGAAAACATGACTCAAATATTGTTTTGGTGATGAAGAAGTTGCAGAAAGTGTTTCCACATCAATCCAATCTTCAAGTTTTGTTAATTGATTCATCATTGCTGATAAGTTATTCAATGCCACACAAGTAGTTGCTTCGAAATTGTAAACCACTTCAGGTTCAGGTCTTTTAAAATTTTGAATATTTGAAACCACATTTTTAACTTCATGCAACCAATTCTTTTTCGATTCAGGAATTTCTTCTTCTGTTGGTTCTGGGGCCGGAGGTTGTAATTCTTGTATTATTTTTTTTGAAACTTGGTCAGAATAGAACAATGCTCCATTGGAAATACTTTTCAATAAAACAGTATAAACATTGTTGATCTGATTTTCATCATTCCAATTCTGTTTTTTAATTGTCATTACATATTGCTTAATAATGGCAAATATATCCAATATAGTATGACTGCTTCTTTTATCATCTTCATCTAAATCAATGGGTTCATAGTTATCTTTTTTGAGTGCCTCATTAACAATACCATGTACTTTCTCATCACTTTCATTGACCCAAGCTTCCAAATAAGGGTAAAAGAATTTCTCTAAATCAAATTTAAACACCGAGCCAGCTGGCGTTACTTGATTATGAATATCTCTAATTTCGTTAAGCAATTGATAAACCTCCAAGGCATCGGCATAAGGTATTCTTTCATCATTGTTTTGTAGTATTGTTTTAATGTAGTTAAGAGTTGCTTCAGCATCACTAGCAAACATTCCCGTAGTGATTGAAGCAACAGTTCTCGCCACATTTAAAAATCCTAATAATGGATTCTTGTAACGTTTCTGTAGCTTCTTGATATCGGCTATTAAACTGTCACAAACATTAATTATGTGAATCACATTGACTGAACCATTTCTAGGTAAACTAGCAAGGTATTCTCCATATCTGCCTCCAGCAACTTTCATTAATGACTTTGTAAGCCTTTTTTCCCATTTTTTAGGTAAATTTGTCTCTTCCATCAATGGGAATAATGCATCTGATTCAATGTAATCACCAAGGAATTGCAAATAAGGACCGAATTTAGGTTTCACAGTTTCATTGAATATCAATTGAAGGTTTTCTTTCAATGCATTAAATACTTGACTATAAGATTCAGACAAGTCATTCACCCATTCATTTTGATCTTCAATTGACCATATGGTTTTTTCATCCCAATCCAAGTTCCCATCTTCTACCATCTGTTTACATAAATGAAACAATTTTTCACTGGCTATAATGTTTACAGGAGTTGATTTCTTCAGTGCAGTATCTAAGGGAAAATCAACCAATGCATCTGCAGATTGTGCTGCTGAGTATAAGGCTACTGCTCTAGTGGGGTAGTCTATGTGCCAAGCTCTTGCACAAATATTAATCAAGTCCAATTCATTTTTTTCGAAAAATGGTTCATTGGGGTCAGAAAATTCCATTTGATTCCGAGAATTCATTATGCATTTCACAAGAGTCTGGAAATATATTCTCAGTTCTCCATTCTTGGGAAGAACATAATAATCTTCATCACTAGGAATTGGCGGTATAGGTAAAAGTGTCAAGTCAGACGGGATTTTGTATCTATTAATAACTTGAGACTTAATGTGTTCTTGTCTTTCTTTCCATTGTTGCAATGCAGTGTCAGATGAGAAATTATCTAGGTTCACCTGTATTTTAGCTAATTCTTGGACATCATGATGTAATGGTTTAGCTAATGCTATGTCTTTATATTTGAATACATCTTGTTGTAATTTCGTATCGTCAACATCGAAAATCTTTTTAAGTAAATCAACAAATGATTTATTCATGTCACTTATTCTATAGGATTTAGTTGGATACTTGACATTTTGATTGGATTCAGGTTGTAGTTTGGCATTTGATGTTTGGAAAGAATCTTTTCTGGCTTTCAATTGTGATATCAATGCTGGATCGTAATCTTTCTTTGCCGTCACAATTTCTATAAGAAAATCAACAAATTGTCTAGTTTGTTCAAAAACAGTGTCAGTTATCTCGTCATCATTCATTTGTGACACTTTTTTTAATTCTTGATTTGCAAATGCAGCAAATTTAGGTATCAAAAAATCAATTTTCCGAACCTCATTCTCCAGATTGGGATCTAATAATTCACCGTATATTCTTAATAATGATCTTCGAAATTTTTCGTCAACTTGTTTTTTATTTGTCATGATCAATTGTAATTGAGTTTTCAAGTTTTTCAAAGCATACTGTGGGATCTTTTGGTCAAATACCATACTTGATCTATTGCTACTAGGACGTGTTGTTTGTTTGATTGATTCTAGTATTGGTGTTCTAAACCGAGCTTCATTACTATATTCCAAAAGAATAACTTTCAATACATATTTGTATAATTCCTCTTTACTAGCCGGTTCCGGACCCAAGTGTGAAATCTGTATAGTCGACGTGGACGCCATACTCACTACTCTTCGTGATCTCGGCAGATCCACAGAAGGTGAATTCCTCGATTTCATTGTATGACGATATTGATGTTGTAATTTCAAAAATCAGAAATAAAAAAATCAGAAATAAAAGTGGTTGTAGTAGTGGTTGTAAATATTATAATATAAGAATCGCAAACAAGCAAATACAATTTGTATAGTAGTAATACAAATTATGAACAGGCAATCCAAAAAAGAAAACAAAAATTAACTCAGAATTTTTTTTTTTTTGGGCTTAATTACACACAACTTTTCCATTTTTAGTTTATACTTAATGTAGGTACCACCACCCATCACCACCACAGTCACCGCCGGCTCCAACATATTCTCTCTCTCTAATTCTTTCTCTAATTTGATTTCTTATTGTATATTTTCTTTATTTTGTAAATGTTTACTTTAAATCCCCCGTCAATCCAACTTTGAAGATTTACAGGATACTATTGAAGCTGAATATTTATACTATGCGCATATTGTAGAGAGAATAAACTATCCCCGACAAAATTGATACTTTTTGGTAACTCTTTATATTACTTTTTTACTCTAAATAATACATTACAAATACAAACTTATAACTCAATCCTCCTATCCCATCTTACCCCAAGTTTCTTACTCTTCTTCTGAAACACTTTCCTCTTTGACATTATTTGCAAAGTCTTGTGTAGTATCGGGATCAGGATCTTCTTCAGTCATACTACTTCCAATTCCAGTGGAAGAAAAACTTGTTTCCCAATCTTCTGGTTTAAAGATATGATCACTTAAAATCTTATTCATATGGAATGCACCAACACTCTCTAGAAAAATCATTTTTGGTTAGTAAAATTTTTGTCCACAATAGATCTTGTGATATATATATGAATAACATTGTAATGTAACATACTTTTTTTAAATAATTTTTGCAATTTTTCATCACATTCAATTTGTCGTTTATCTTGGGGATTTTGTAAATTGTGATCTTTAATATATGCCCATAAAAGTTTTACCACCTGTGGCCTTGAACATTTATCAACACCAATCACATTGGTTAATTCTGGAGATAATGCCATTTCTCTATTAAAAGCATTATTAGGGGCCAGACGTTTTGTATTGGATTTTGATTTCGATGATTTTATTTTTGATGCTGTTTGTGTTGCCTTACGAATAGTTCGTTTCCCAAACCTACCCATTTCTTCTCTCAGTAACTTAGCTGCCAAAAGAGCATCTTGTCTCTCCATTTCTTTCCTATCGATTTCTTGTTTGCGTTTTTCATCATTTTCTCGTCTTTCAACTAAATCATGGTATCGTTGTAATATCACTTCATTGATTTGTTTCTAAATAGCCCAACCCCTTCAAAAGGGGAAAAAGAATGTTAATATTGGTACTCTTAAAGTTAAAAGGAAAATTCATATCAAACATACCTTATTTGGGGTTAGATCCACTTCAAATAATTCTTGTAATGCATTTCTTATTCTTTTCACAGTTATTTCTTCCAAATTGGCAACACTTAAAATGGCCTATTTCAATGGTTAGTATATCGTTAGGAAATTTTATGCTTATCAAAACAATTATAAAAAAAAATTGTATCATACGTCAATTGTAGGAAGGTATTGTTTATAATCAAACTTAATGGTAGACATAATACTGTATTTTTAACACTATTAAACAACAAGAATCCCAAAATATTGATTGTATTATTACCAATTGATCAAATTGTTTTGGCTCTTAAGTTTTTGGATTTTATTTTTATTTTGGTTTTGTATTTTTTTTTTCCTATTTTTCCTTTTTTTCCTTCTACTGCTGGTGCTGCTGGGTGGTGTTGGGGAATCAAATTTATTTTTTGTCTGTCTGCTCCCCCTTCTTGGCTTTAAGGGCCTTAAATTGGTGTTTCCTGCCATGCCCGTTGCGTCGTAGGCTGGCCTAGCTTTTACATCGCATATTATTTTATGCGTCTACAAAGGGGCCGACCTACAACATCTCTTGTATATCCTACCGCGCCTGGGGCACAACCAGCCTAACAAGAGCTTCAAGAATTCACATTCTTTCCTTTCAGAATATACTATGGCAACCATTTATATATTAGTTATATATCTTTTCAAAAGAACACATTAAGTCAAATTAAAACCCATTCTTCTACTACCTACTTTTTTCTCCCTTAAACAGCACCTTGGTTTCTTAAATTTCGTTTATGTTGTAATTCATTCTTTTTAATCAATTTCTTTCTTTCAGCACGTTTCAAAGTTCTTGGATCAATCAATTCATCTTCAGTATTTTTCACTTTATCATCAACTTCAACTAACCATTGATCATCAATCAGTTTATTCTTACCTTTATACCCCCATTTAGGTACCCATTCACCAGTATCTTCATCATAAACCATTTTCCCATCTTTAGCCTTTGGTTTAATTCCCTTTCTAGCAGCAAATTGTTGCCATTTAGTGAGTGGTTTAGCCTTTGGAATAGGTTTTTCTCTAGGTAATATTGTTGTTGGTTCTGGTAATTGAATTAAAGTCATAGTGGAGTTTTGTCCCGTGGAAGATCCATGAGTTTCAGTAGTGATTTTCACTGGTAATGATAATATTTGATTTATCAATAATTGAACATTATCTCTAGTTACTGATTGAAGATGATCTTCTTTTATTGATTCATCTTTGGATAATAATTTTTCATTATCTAATGGATTAGGATCAAATGTTGCTAAATTACCAAGATCATAAGTATTTGGTATTGGTTTATCAACTGTCACTGGTTTATATTCCTTTTCTGATGACATTAGGACTAAGTTATTATTATAGATGTATATATGTATGGTAAAGAAAGAGATAAATTTCTACTTTTGAATTTTTTTTTTTCAGTTCCCATCTCTCTAACTTTCTAACAAGCAAGATGATGATGAGATGGTGCGACAAATATTTTTTTCTTTGGCTCTTATACAAATCCAAAAACAGTAATATGAGGACGCCGCATTCATTCTTTCATTTATTTACCGTCGAAGACTATTTAATACCCAAATTGATACTAATCCCACTACAGTTATTGCTGCTCCTGTCATAATTATATGTTTAATATCATCTTGATCCACTGACACTTCTAATTCAATTCCTGGGGTAGCACTAGATGGAGTTTTAGCAGCATCAACCAATTGAATAAACATTTCATGAAGGGAAGAATTCCATGCTAATGAAACATGTAACGGTGAATTTAAAAATAAATCACGTGTATAATTTTCTGGTTGAACATCACAACGTTGTTGTTGTTTATCCAAATCAGCTTTTAATGCAACAAATACCGCTGGTACTTCATCCAATAAATGTCCATGTTTTTCTCGTAATTCAACAAGATATTGGAAACTTTCTGGATCAGAAGAATCATAAGCATAACAAATTACATCACATTGATCCAAACGTGATTTATTTTCCAATATTGCAGGTTCTAATTCCCCTAATTCCTCTAGGATTAAATAACATTGTTTCCCACCCCGTAATTCTATATCTTTAACCACTAATCTGGGCTGAATAGTTGGGGAATAAATATCACTATATGAACCATGTAAAAACAGTTCTAATAATGAACTTTTCCCAGCTTTGGGGGCCCCCACTATAAAACAATTAAATACATTTCTATCATTTACGGCATTTCGATAAGTTTTGCCATTTTTCTGTCTAATTTTCCTTGGTTTGGTCACTTTAAGAGCTTTAGTGGAATTCCCTTCATCAAATCCTAAATAAGCCAAATATTCTAATGTGGTTTTATAACTTAAAAAAGTAGTTAGATTCCATTGTGCTAACCATCCTTGTAATGTAACATAACCTTCTTCATTACAAACAATAGATGATGGGAAATTCGATTCAACCCATAATTTAGGTATCCCTGGGGTTGATCGAAATAAAGTGTTTAATTCATCTTCATTTAATCCACCATCATTATCTTTATCAAATTTAATAAATAAATCAACAAAAAATTTATACCCCGTGGGACTTAATTCAACACTAGAATGAGGATTAACATCTAATCGAGGATACAAAAACTTATCACTTAATGATAATGAATTGGTATAATGATAAGCTCGTAATATACACCATACAGTTTCATGTCTTCCTGATTCAGCATAGATTTTGTTCAATAAAATAAATCCATCTTCAGATATACCTTTACTTGTAGTTGTGGTTGTGCCATTGGGAGTACCAGCGCTTGTTGCTAAATGTTGTTGCTGTGGCGGTGTTTGTGTTTCTATTGTTGTATTATAACTTGGTAAAATTTTTTGATCGATCAAATTGACAATTTCTTCATAATCTGACTTACTAGCTTCTATACCAAAACATTTCTTATGTAATTCTGATAATTCTTCAAAATTTAAATATCCATCTTGATCAGTATCACTTAACCAAAAAATTCTTTTCAAAGGTTTAATAGCTCCTGGTTTCAAATTCCCTTCTTTAGCATCAAAAATCGGTGATATGGGATGAGTCACAGCTCGTTGACATAAATAAAATGCTTCCACCACATTATAATTATTTTTGGCACTACATCGAACTCCAGCTTCAATTTCCTTAAATTCATTAATAAGAGGAACAAATTCATCAGAATTAGTCGACTTTAAATTGGATTTAGATTTAGGAAATAAATCAGATTTATTGGCACATAATATAATGGGTAAATTAACTCCCATGGATCGAAATAATGGCATCCAATGTAATGAAATTCGTTCATATGTATAATGATCAGAATAAACTAACCATATGACATCAGCTCGTTTTAATTCTTTTTGTAAATTAGTCATATCTGATGATGATGTATCTATGATGGTTGTTATATTGGGGATATATTCCAGAATTTCATTAGGTTGTACATTATTAATTGAGGATTCTCTTTCACGTTCACGTTCACGTTTATTGTTGTGTTTTCGTTTATTTTTCATTGTTGAAGGGGACAGTTGATGATGATGGTGATGATCTTGATCATTAAGATATTCTTGACTACTTTCGATATAATCATTTCGAGATATTGTTATTGGTGGTAAGACATTATTTGTTTGTGGTTCGATTATTGTTTCTTTAATTAATGAAGTGATTAATGATGATTTTCCAACTGCATCATCTCCACAAACTACAACTCGAATTGCATCTGGTGACATTTTTAGGAAGTTGTGCAAGAGGGTTTGTTTTCACTGGATTTTATTATGGATAATTCAATTGTAAGATCATTCTCAACACCAAAAAAAAAAATGTTTTGCTCGAAACTCGTAGAAATGGCGCAACCAAAGAAATCTGGAGACAAGTCTAGGTATAAAGAACTAAACTAAAGGTACAAGCAACTTACAGTTATCTATATATGTATAAGCATATATTGACATGACATGACATTATATAAAGCTCTAATAGAATTTATCAAAATATGTTCCAAAATCTTCAAAATTATTATGTTGAACTTCTGGAATCTTTTGAATGTATGGTTCACCATGAATGCGCGACGAATTGTGAAGATTAACAGGATTCTGTTGAGTGTTTAATTGTACTTGACCCAGAATCGATTGCGTTTTCCGTTTTTGTGGTGTTATCAGTTTCACTTTCTCGACTTGAGTGCTATTTACTTCATCGTCGTCATCCTCATCTACTTCTTCCTCTATATCTGCTTCTCGTTCATCATCTACTCCCAGAACCCCTCCATGATGATTCGGACTATTTTCCACTTCAACAAATGCAGATAATTTATCATTACGACAAATTTCTTCAAAATTGGCTTGCTCTCTTTTGGCAATAACCCCTTTAATATTATGTAAATCACAAAGTGAAAAGCTTCCGATGCTTGCCTGTAATATTCTCTGCGATTCATTAATCCATAGTTGTTTCTTTTGCACGGTTGTCAATTTTTGATACACCAAAAAACTCTTGTTTAACAAATTGATCAAATTATGGGTTTCTCTAACCCTCATTCTTTCAATTGTTGGGGTAAGACAAGTTTCATCTGGTATTTTCACGGGCCAATCATTGATGGGTAGGTATAAAGCAACCAATTGGCAAAATATTTCAGCTGCTATCAGACTATTATTGTTGCCATTACCATCCAAGTTATCAAATTTTGGTAATGGCTTTTGAGCAAATAAATCTTGGAACCAATCATTTGTCAATAACTTTGCCTTAATTCTTCGATCACGTAATTTTCTTCTTAATTTACTTTTCTCTCGTTGTCCACTTGCTGAATCACATGATATTTGTGATATCGCCAATGATTTTTTAAGTACTCTTCTCTTTTTACCCAGTTTAGAATTGGTATTTGTACCATTGAATGATTCACTAGTCATTAAAGGGGTATTACCACCGGATTGAGATTCAGATTTTTCAATAGAACTAAAATTGACATCAACACTACTATTTCTTCGTCGATTTTGGTTTCTAATAATTGTCACTTCATTACTTGGATGTAATAAATCACCTTTTTTCAAATCAAGATGTCGAATTAAAGATCCTCGTTGACTAAATTGTTTCTTACAAAATCGACAGGTTTTCCCCGTATCAGATAAATTATCATTGTGTTTTCTATTCATCGATAATGACTCAGATAATGCGGTTGCTCCATTGGTGACTACTAGGGGATCTGGGGAAGACTGCATAATGGCAGGTGGGTTTTGTGATGGTACTCGTAACATAAGTTGGGGTTGGGGTTGAGCTTGAGTTTGAGCTTGAGAATTTAGTAGTGGGATCTGTTGTGAAGGTAATTGATGTTCTTGATGATTTGGTTGAAACAATTGTTGTTCGAATTGATTTTGAATCTGTTGCTGCTGTTGTTGCATTTGCGGTAATTGGTGTTGTGGATGTAATTCATTTGTTTGAGTTGGCAATTGAGCCAATTGGTGCAATTGTTGTTGTTGTTGTTGTTGAGGGTCTGCACTATTATGTTGGTGAGTGTTAGACAAGGAAGGGTTGTGAGAAAACTGGAGCTGGTGTTGATCGTTATGTTGTGAAACACCTGAATTTGGATCTTGATTCAAATTATCCATCATTAATAATATAATCTTATTCTTTATCCTCCGTCTTTTCAATTCAAACAAAGGCTTGACTAAATGATTATGTTGAAACGTTAAATATTGGAGAATAAAAACAAAAAAAAAGAACTAAAAAATTCAAAATGATTTTGCTTTAAAACATTGGAAGGAATTTAATAAATCTGGAGAATTTCTCGAATTAAAGGGAAGCAAAAATAGAATACACAATTTGTTAGGAAGAATTGATCTAAAATTGATTCGGTTGAGTTTAAGATTAACAACGAAATGTAAGAATTAATAACTTTAATGGAACAAAAAACAAAGGGAAACTCTCTTTCAATAACACTAATAAATTGACAATAGTTACAAAATTGAACAAAGAAAAAAAAAAAACCAAAATTAGAAAATTCTTGAAAGGGGGATAAAGTGTAGGATAAAGTTTTTTGTTACTTTAATTACTTGAATATTTGATATATGAAATTTAAAGGTTAGAATATTGATAACCAAAAAAAAAGAGTGATACTTATATTCAACAATTGAATGACTAAACTATTTATTTTATGGATCAGCTATATTGAAATGTAATAACAGTAAAAGGGGGATCCTGGGGGAGAATGATGATAACAACTAAAAGGCTGAAATCAATAGAGGGGTTGGAGTCAAAAAAAAAAAATTAGAGAGGTGTGTATATTAAATTACAAGCTGATTGTAAAAAAAAAAAACAATTAATAATTGAACAAACTCATTACAGGAACGCAAACACCAATCATGATGTCACAATACCAATTGCTAAAGATGCATATTGTTTCAGACACAATACCATTGCTGTCTTAACTTCTCATTTGTCCTTCAAAACAACCAATTGAAGTCAACTAAATTGATCAGTTGTTCAAGTAGTAATACAAGACTTACTTGTTATAAAGACGTAAAGATTTTCGGAGTTGAAAAGATTGCTTCGAGATTACTCCACTTTTCAGCTTTTTTTTATGTGAAGTTGGTAGAATCATAATAACTGTTATACATTGGTGGGATAATTTGAATTAAGTAAATCCATGGAACGAGGTAAAAAATACCGAATTGGGTTATAAACCGGAATTGTAACAATGTACACATTTCTATGACAGACTTTGTGTAATATACAGCTTACGTCATTGACTTGAGTTTTGACAATCATCATTCAATGTCAAGATTTTGCTTCTAATTAATTAATTGTGGAATTATGAAATACCCGAATTAGTAAAATTCAGTGTGGTTCAATTGCAGTTTTGTTATTACCACCCTCATTTGCTGGTATTAGCGGATGACGATATTGAAACAATTTGAGTCCCGAATCTAAGAATACCCGAGGAACAAAAAATACTGTTGTTTTCCGGTAGAACTTGCGATAGCAACTTTACCAGTTAGTCGTTTCTTCTTGAACGGGTTCCCAGCAACCCAAATACCCTTTCATCAAAAGCAGCCCCCTTCCTTTGTTGTGAGAGCAATAGTCGTTCCAATGACCGACAGTTAAGAGCCCTGAATAGTTACTATTTTTTCATCTTTACTCCGCAGAATGTTTAAGATTGTAGTGTCTTCAACGGAAATGCAAAAAAGAGTTTAAATGCTCAACTGACAATAGAAAAGCAATCATCGTTCGTTCACCGTTACTGTCAGAGCAAACAGAAATTTCTATACGACTCTTAATAGCTTGATTGGTTGTCATAATTCTGACAAGCTAGACATCTATCGTTCAATGCTCATTTGCTATTGCTTTCGAATAACGAAAACGTTGGTTGATAGCAACTGAGTGACTTCCCCTCGCACTACTGCCCTTACTTTGGACGTTGTCTTGTTTTGTGTTTGTTTCCAAATCATTAATTTTATAAAGTGAATCGTAAAGTGTCATGAATGGGGAAAAATTGATAGTCGCGAATTATCATGTACTGATATTCTTTTGAGAATGGTCTAGCAATAAGTTTGGAACTTGATACGAAATGTTGTTGACTTCAAATATTAACCAATAATTATCAATACCCAATTATTTCTGGAAAACAGTATGGTAGTTTAAGTGACTCTTGTCGGTGTTTTTTTTTCATCGAATCTTTGATTTCCTATTCAACTAATTTTGCAACACCATCTATATGGTATTATTAATACCTGTATTAATTACAAATTCCAATCATATGTATTACATACTAAACATTAATTACTCTTCCTTTCTTCCTTTCCTCTCCTTTTGGTCTATTACAAATGCATATTTTCTACAATTTTCTTCAAATTGCTAACGTATCGATTTTGTATCGTGTGGCCCTTTCCTGCAGCAACGGTTAACACCAATTCATTCAATTCAGCACTTCCCAAAATATCAACGTGTTCAGCAGTTTTAGCTCCACCTCTTAAATCAAATCTATCGGGTTCATGTTTAATTTCAACAATGGTGACATTGACATTAGCAGGATTGTATCTTGATTTATCACCTTTTTGCCATTCATGACACATTGTATGGGTTAACAATGAAACTGTCCCATCCCCATCACCAAGAACAACACCATCAGGAGAATCAGCATCAATTACATAATCAAGTTTTGTTGACTTATCAGCAGGCATGTATTTATAAGCCCTTTCAGTAGGGTTACCAACACCATAAAAACAATAAACTTTCAAACTTGGAGCATTTGGTAATGCTGCCTCCAATGGATTAGACCATTTCAGTTGATCATGATTATTCTTTTCCAATTCTTCCTTTGTGTGAGCAACGCCAAACGAATAATTTTCACGCACTCTTTTGGAATACCAGTCTGGAGAATTTTCTAATAATTCTTCAATACTTTGGTCAATAGTTACTTCTCTAGAAGAGTCATTGGCAGTTTTGTATTGAATAAATGATCCAAATGATCTTTTCTTTTCACCAATATCTTCCTTTTCGGTATCAAATGCAACTATTTCATCATCAGGAGCATAAGTCAAATTCCCCCATATTTTGTCACCACCTTTAGGTATCATACTGGCAATACCACCAAATGATCTCAACATATCGACTCTTTCACGTCTACTGAAAAATTGCTCTAATCCATACACCGCTAAGGCATTTAATTGTACTGTATCTTTCATTTCACCAGAAATTAATGCTGGGATAGCCTTTGGTGTACCCAAAGAAGATCCACTAATATTAACAAATGCTTCAACGTAATCTTCGACCCAATTAGGTCCTCCGTTACCATAATATTCACCTTTGGCTTCAACCCATTTCAAAAAATAATAAATAATTTGTGAGCCCATTGAATGGCCCACTAATACTGATTTTTTACCTGTCAATTGTTTGACAATTTCAACTTGTGCTTTCAATTTAGAAAAATATCCATCTCTTTTCTCTAAATCAATATAAGTTAATCTCCAGTCATACGAGGCACTAATCATATTATTGGGTCCATAACCAATCACAGCTAAGTTTTGTAAAATTTTATTCCAAATCCAATACCCCGCCATGAAAAAATCAGCGGCTTCAAACCCTTGAGCTGCTCTAACTTTAATATTAGGAGGATCTAATCCAGTAGTGGTATCTAACATGATATGTCTAAGCCAACAAGTTTTATCTAAAACCATAGTTCTTAACATATAAAATGATCCCCATAATCTTTTCCGGAAATGACCAATTGATGGACAATCCCCTGTAGTGGTGGTCCCCCAAGATTCTAACCCAGTAGAAATCACCCCAGGGACCATAACTACATTATGGTCAGCTGTGAAATTTTTCAGATTTTCAAGTCTTAATCCAACACTAAATGATTCAGCTGATCCATTGAATCCATCATCTTGAGTGTTAACACCCTTATCTTGTAAAAATGATTGAATTCCATTAGGTAATAATCCTTTCAAATTTTTCAAATCTTTCCAATCATCGAAAATATCACTAAATTGATCAAGATTGACCAATTTATCAAGATCTCTAGTGAAGGATTCAGAATTGGTAGTGAATAATGCTGCTAATATCAATCCAATCAATGCACCAAATATAAACATAACTCGTCTTGATTCTGACAATTTCTTTTTCTGATGATGCTTTAATTTTTTACTATGAGTCTTTTTTTGAAGTGAATTGGTTCTTGACATTGATGTTGATTCTTTGTCATCGTGGTCGTGTTCATGATGAGGGTGATGGTGGTGATGATGTTTTTGGGGTTCATCTTGTAAAATTGGTTTTGCGATTTTGTCTTCAGTGTCAAATGAAGTTGTTTCTACCGGATCTTTCAATTCATTCTTATCGGCAACTTTCGATGATGATGTTGTTTTTGCATTTTTGTCCTTATTAGTAGTGGATTTTCTATTTTTCAAACCTGACATGTTTGAAGTTTAAATTGAAAAAATGTATGAAAACTAATATGATAAAGGGGGGTATCTATGAATGTTGAAATAGTAATGGCAATAAATTAAGTAATTCTATTCAAAAATAAAAAGAAGGTTTTCAAAAAAAAAATTGGAAGATTTAAGATAAAGTTTGTCTTGATTGTGTTGTTATTATTGTCGTTGTTGTTCTTGCTGTTGGGTACAAAAGAAAAGAAGAACAAAAAGCAATGGAAAAAAATAAATAAAGAGAAATTTTTTTTTGAAACTTTAAAATTCTTTGCAAAAAGAAGGAAATGATAAATTTTTAAACAGAATCCCTGAAAACCAAATAGGTTTACTAAATTTCTGTAGGTACCAATTATTTCCATACGACAAGCATAGATTTACGTATTTAATTAAGAAATTCAACTATTGCCGAATTTGAAAAGTTGGCCCCATTTACTTTTTGTATTCCTTATATCACGCAATATATCTTCAGATATTTTAAGCTCAAACAAGATAGAATAAGAAAAGACTTGTACTATTACTGAATATTTATAATATTACCAACTACAATTGTATACCATAAAATACAAAAAAAGAAAAGAAACAAAAAAGGTGGTGTGAAAAGGCTATGCTCTAAATCATAAGGCATCCATCGTATAATCGTATTCAATACCTGGAGTGACACTAGCAATAAATTTCAAAAATATAATCAAATAATGATCAACCCTGATACCTTCTTCTTCTTCTTCTTTATCATCATTATTTATTTGTGAATGTTCATCCTGTGTTTTTTTCTCATTTACTGATAACTTACTCAAATCATCACTTAGACTCTCATCCTTTTGTTGCAAATTTTTCTTATTCAATTTTGAATGTTTCATAAGGACTTTCATAACTGAAGAATGTTTACAAGGATGTATTGATACTGAAGTTGTATTATGAGCAACCGGTAAATTCTCAATGGTGGCGGTTTTATCTTTATAATCAGAATTTATATCTTCAAACATTTGTTGTGGTAATAATGGAATACCATTAGAATCAAACCCTACTAAATATAATTTAGGAACTCGATAAGAAGTTGAATAAGTGATATATAAATCAAATCTTCGTAATTTATTATTTTTGGAATCATTGATTATATCCAAATCATCAAATTCATCATCATCTAATTCATGGTCTCCAATTTGATCATGTTCTTGTTCTTCAGCATTTTCATCAATAAAATCATCAATGTCATTAATTTCTTCACCTTTATTAATTTGCGAGTCATGTGTATCATCAATCACTTTATGAATTTTTTTTGATTTCACCCACCCTTCTTCGTCCTCCTCTTCCTCTTCCTCATCGTCTTCTTCTGGGTTTGCACCTTTTTTATCTTCACCAGTAAGATAATTAGATGCTCTTTGATAACTAGGAACATGTCTCGTTACAAGATATTGTTTATCTGGTGGTAAAAATGATTTTTGTAAATTTTTAGGACAATCATTACCCCATTGCCACGTTGGGAATTTATAAACTAAATAATCACCAGCTTTAACAAATTCTTCAGGACTAATTTCTCCCGTAGTAACAAAATTGGAATTATGATTGATAGGAGTAAGATATTCTCGTAATGATGATAATTTAGATCTTAATGACATATTGTATTAATGTTTGATTTGTATTGTTAATTGACTAATAGTAGATAATATGAGTACTCAGTATAATTAAATTGAAATAATAACAAGGTCTATCAATGTTTGTTGTTGTGGATATGTATATATATATGTATAATTTTTGATATTTTGCTTATCAGTATTACTAATAAATGATAATCCAGTTGGGAAGGGAGAAAACAAAAAAAAGACGTAACAAAGTGAGATTTCTTACTCTCGCCTCCCTCGGCTCAATTCCTATCCATCAACTAGGAGTAGTGTATCTATTTCAATCCACGTGACTCGTCCAAGTTGAACAGAGTTGATATTGATGGGAATACGTTGGTAACAGTTTTTGATTAATAAAGAGAGTTTAATTTTGGTGTTTTTAATAGCTATTTCTTGTTAATTAAGATGTTGTAACTGAGATGTGAGCCAAAGAAAGATTCATTAGAGTGGAATGGTGTTGGTTAAGATTTTGGGTGTAAATATTTCCCTAAATTTTATAAAAATATAACATTCAAAAGGAAAGAATAATGGAAATTTCAAAACAAGACCTGAACGTCTTCAAAAGCTTTTCAGATCTTTAAATAATTTCACACGATGTAATACTTTAGAATTGTATAATTTACTGTATATATAGAATCTTTTTTCTTAAAGCTCTATTGACGAAATACTTAACCTTTACAATCAAATATCTTTATATACTAGATTAATTTCTATTGAATAACACTAAGTACTGTTGCACTTGTTCCGTATTCTCTAGTTTTTTTAAGAAATACAAAAAAAACCAGCAAGCTTTCATATTTCTTTAATCTATAAGCAGTTAAAGCAATTTCTACTGTAGATGGTGATTTATGCATATTACCAATTATTGTCATTACAACATCTCTATCTTTAACAGGATAATTACTTCTTCTTGCTAATGATGTAACCTCCGTCACTTTACGTTGGAATCGTGAAAAATTCATACGAGGAGAATAAGTGAGTTTATTCAATTCATTTCTTGCGAGGTATTCTGGAACCACATATCCTGTTGTAATCATTAAATTATAAAGATTTACTTGTCCTGATTTATCATCTTGGAATTGGTAATAAAAATCAGGAGCAGTCAAGGATAACACATCAAAGACAAGGGTATTAATTCTTTCGGGCCACGATTCTTGTGGGAATTCATTTGGATCTTGAGGAAGACGAATGAATTTAGCAACCTCGTCAAAATCTCTCCCTTTAAAAAATGAACGAAGGCCATGAAAATATGACAAATGCTTCTTTTGGTAGTTTTTGATTGTTAAATTTGGAACGTAATCACATACATCTCTTATGATGTATCTTTGTTCGTCTTCAATAGTTCTTATAATGACATCTAATAATGGCTTCCAGAGCTCTTTCACATCTAAATCAGGAGGAGTTGTTGTCGTTGTTGTCGTTGCTATCGTTGTCGTTGGCGTTGTTGGCGTTGACATGTTTGAGGATTTGGTAAAATGAAAGTAAAATTGAAGATATCTTTGCTATTTTTGACACCGAGCAATTATTTATTACTTTATAAAATCATTTCGCTCACCAAATTTGTAAGAAAGGGATATTCTTCGTCAAGCTGATAACCCCTAAATTTGTGCAGTTCTACACGATTACATGGCTTATACATCTCAAGAGGAAACTATAACCAAGTCAATCCTGAATATAAAATCTTTGTAGAATAAGAAAAAAAAAGTATCAAATGTAATCGGCAGAGCTATATTTCAATTGTAGAATGGAATCAAGAAAGATTTGTTTATCCTAAAGATGATTAGTCGTATTTTGAAAGCTTTCACAAATTCTGCAATTGAGTTGAATCCTTAAATTTATTCATGAGCAAATATCTACCACGTATTCAAACAGTCTAAAAAGGGAATACAATGAGCCAAGTTGAATTTAAATAGCTCAACACTCGGTAAATAACTTCATCCATTTCTCATAGTTGTTCACTAAATTCTATATTACACGATTTAGTTTATTTTTGCTTTGTCTTTCTAATATGTACAGAAAATTTAATAGCAACAGTCTCTCTTTTTATGAATAATCTTCTCATATTGAATAATAGTAAGTGCTAAAAATAATATTGCGATATTCAAGTTCTTGGTTTTGGTTTTGGTTTTTGGTTGTTGTTGATATTTACGTATTCTTCTCTCTTTCTATTGTGTATGGTTTCCTAATTTGGTATTGGATCGCCACACAAAGACGAAAAAAAAAAACATTCATCAACATCATCGTCTATTGCAATTGTGTAATTATATTTCCTTCCTTCTTCTTTTTTATTTTTCAATTTAGTAATCGATTTAATCTTTCGTTGAAATTATATTGTTGACTTTTTTTCTTATTATTCGTGTTTCCTAAAATAGAATGATGACATGGGTTACTTGAGTTACTGTGTGTTAGAATTAAGCGTGTAAAAGAATAGACTGGAATGATATGTTCTGATGAGAAGTTGGTGATATTAGTTATCAAATTAATCAAAAGATAAGTTGATTTGGAATAATAAATTTCAAGAAAGTTTGCATAAATATCCTTGATTCTTCTTTCATGGAAAATAATAACAATCAAAAAAAAAAGAGAAAAACTGAACAAAGTCAGAAATTTTCAAGAAATACGAAACACAAAGAAAAACCCTTGAACAATAACAACAGCAACAGCAAAAGTTTGAGACACATTTCAGCTAATTTTCATTTTAGCAAAAAACAAAACAATTAGAAATAAGAAAGAAACGTAGACTATAAACAAGAACAACAATATTGACAAACTCAAGTGCAATTCTTTTGGGTTTAGAGTATCAACTATCATGTAAGAACTACTACAACTCCATGAATGTTTCAAAATCTCATTGTCTAATGTTGAATCTTCTTTTTAAGATAATTTGTAAACAATTTCATAATGCTCTTATCAAGATCAACAATTTCTAAAGATTATCAACCAGGTAATATATTGGTACATGTCTGTCCAAGTAGGAAACAACTCCAGCCAACACCATAATGGTTATGGTTGTTACATTTCTAATTGAATTGCAAAGCGTATTGTAACTCTAGTCTACTTTCTTTCTCTAAACACGTATCTGTGACAAAAAAAAGCATCAAATAACTCGTATAATGATTTAATTGGTCTTTTTTTAGAATTTTGTTTCATGAAATTCAATGATGCTACTGGGTTTAGCTTGTTATATTTTTAGCCTACGTACTATGTATGTGAGAGTAATTGTTTGTATTTTTACATTGAAGTTTTTTTTTTCGCGTCTTTACAGTTTCCTAATTAGGACACGTTACGTAAGCTCAACATTTTGGCTGCAATTTTATGGGCGTGTAATTATTTACAATTTGTAAACAATTCAAAATTTTTTTTTTTTCGATTTGGGACCAAAAATTCATCTTCACTTTCTCGCCTCACGCTACCTGATCATTCATAAATGTGTCAGTTAAAATACCGCGATCTTCAACCTCGTTCCCTAAATCTTTTTTGTCCTCCTCCACCAACTTCATTCTCTTCCTCCACCGCCTCATTTCAAAAATTTGCCACAATTTTTTCTACTCTAATTATAGTAACAGCCAGCAAATATTTTATTTCATTATATATAAGTACTAGTACTTCAATCTCAGATATTATATTTTTGGGCATGGTTTGTATGATTCGCCTGCGTAGCTTTTTTTTGGGGGGTCACGTAAATAATTTTTTTTTCGGATCGGCCAAGATTTATGTGCAATTTTAGTTTTTTTTTTCAATTTTGCGGCATAAGAATTAAATCTCATAAATTCTACAAATAGACAAATAATAAACAATAATAGCTCTTCTTCAATATTGGGTTATCCAGTAAAAAACTACTAGTGTTTGCTTGAACACAGTATACTGTGAAAAAGGCCATAGCTTAATATGGGAATCAAATCAATATCAGTTTTCAAAATATAAAGAAAAAGAGAAAGAAAACGAGGGACTTCTGATTCAATTCGCCAATCAAATGGGTCGATCACTTGTCTTTTTTTTTCTTGATGAATAAATGGAAACTGTACTAGCCCCCCATAAACCATACCTGTAGTTTAGTCTACTGTTAGAAAAAAACAAGCTAAATAAAATAGATTGATAGAATGTTGCTAACTTAGCTCAGCCACCCACTTCCCCCTTCTTTTTGCCAATGAAACGTATTCAATTAGACGAGTAATATTAATAGTTCATTGGTTAATATAATGAAACAACTCTTTTCAAACCTTTGTTACAATTTAGACACGAAATTTAGAAATCTATATTAATGTAGTTATTCTACATTTCTATTGTTGGGGAGGCCAAGCAATAGTAATAGTAGTTAATACAGTTAAGGGTTTGAAAAAGGGTGTTCTTGTAGTGGTAGTTGTTGTAGATTAACTAACAACGAAAAGTGTATTAGGTTTTGTGTTGTTATTGTGTAAAAGACAATCACATTTTGTAAAAGCGTGTTTTTGAGGTTGGTGATGATAATTTTGCGGAGCGAACGAGCGACCGCGACGCAAAAAAAACATCACACGCCGAAGTAAACAAAGTAATAATAACTCTCGCGCGAGAATGAGAACGAGAGAGAGAGAGAAAGATATAAGCGCGTGCTTTGCAATGGTTAGAAGAATAATACGAACATAAAGGATGGAAAATTAATCAAGTCAGAAAAGGAAAGAAGAAAAAGGAGGTAAACAAATGTAAGGTCTTTTTAGATTGATAGATAGTTTTTTTAATATAGTTAATACATTAATTAGCTGAAACCTTGTTTCCAAAAACTATACTAATCAAAATATTTACTGTTAAACCAAGTGTAGTAATTAAATTATAGTTGATTGATTTGAGTACATTTAGTTTGACAAGAACTGTCTCTGTCTAGAAAAGACTCAAACGATTACAAAATAATATTGACGTGTGAGGTGGATATGTGAATAAATTAGTGTAATCAAGAAACAAGAAATTTAAAACACATCTACCTAACAATCAACTAAATGATACGTTAGACATATTCAATTGTAAGAACTCTCTACGTTGCCAGTACTTTCTACTTGACACCCTTTCAGGTTCAAAGTGAATTGAATGCGATCCTTAAGGGTTGCATAACATTCCTTCTTTGACTGGGTATTTTCTTGGAAGTGGTGGTGGTGACAATTGCTGTCAAATTGAAAATGATCTAAATGGTTGTGAGAGTAATTCAATAATTTATTGGCAAGAAGTAAGATATTCTGGTGGAAATGTATTATGTGTGTCTACGTGTGTGTGTGCATAAAGTTGATTTATTATTTGTTTTGAACAATGCCTAAAGCGGTAATTGGTATTGACACCCTCTTGAAAAAAGATTGTGCCTCAAAAATAAAACTACACACACTACTATTACTACTATTCTTACTACTACTAAGTAAATAAAGAGAAAAGGTGGAACAAAAACACCAAAAAAAAAAAACAAAATTCAAAAACACCAAAAACACCAAATTTGAAAACAACAAGAACGAAAAATTTTTGACTAATTTCTTTCCTTGATTCTTCTTTCTTCATTCTTCATTCTTCTTGTGTGGTATAATTACTAGTCTGTTTGTTTGTTATTATTATTATAATAATACTTACAAAGTACCCGAATTAAAAAAAAGAACAGTCCTGTTATTTTTCAATTGAATTTTTTATTTTCATTCTATTCTATTTCCTCCTTTCTTCATTCACCAACTTTGACTGTTGTTTCTTCTTCTACATCTTCTTCTTCTAACGTTTCCACCACACCCACCACACCACTTCAATTAATACACATTTACACGTCAATTGAAGTGTAGAGAAGAATATTACACATTTACCACCAAAAAGTAATTACCCGTCACGTCCTTATTTTTTAGTCATTACTCAAAAAAAAACATGTCATTAACAACTAATAGAATTGCATTATCAACAATCAAGGATAGTCATTTGAATTCATCTCCTTCAAATACTCCTTCCAAAGACAAGAAACTCCCAACATTATACAATTCAAACAAACCTAAATCAAAATTGTTTAGTCCTTCACATCTGAGGATTAGACAACCTGATTTAATAACAAAATCCTTTTCAATTGCTCATTCAGCAACTAGCTTGAATAAAAAGTTTTCTCCATTACGTGCTGTCAGTTTTTCTGATTATAGATCGACCTTATCAAATAAACCACTGTCGTCATCGTCGTCGTCGTCATCTCCTTCAAATTTGAAACTTCAATCCACCGATGACGCGTTTAAAAATGATACAATTGGTTTGGCTGCTACAAAATTGAAATTAAAATTGCAATTGGCCCTTTATAAAGTTCAACAGAACAAACAAACCCGCCTCAAAACCACAAAGTACTACAACAACAATAACAACAACAACATTAATAGTTACAACCATAAAATCCATAAAACCAATGGTCATAAATCAATGGCAATTAAACTTAACTCAATATTGGGATCACTTGAAAGTCCTCCAACTTCAAATAGATCTTCACCGGTTTCTGCTTATGAATCACCAAACACCACCAATAACAATCACATGGTCAAATCTTCAACCGCGTCATTACCCACACCACCAGAACAAGTACGCACTAGCAATTACTACTCCCATTCTATTAATGTCAATTTAAATGCTACACCAAGATTCAACAAAACTAAATTGTTGAAAAATATTACTAAACCAACTAATAGTGCTACATCAACTTTAAATAAAGTTGCCAGTTCACGTACTAAAAATACCAAAATTAATAAACCCTCCAAACTTAAATTGTTTCAAATTAAGAAAAATTCAATTTATTATTGTTCAAATCAAAAGAAATTACCTTTAAGTCAAAACAATACCACCCATGTCACTAACCAATCAAAATATACTAATAATTTAGATATCACTGCTACTAATGGTACTACTCATTCATTTAATAATATGAGTACTCCTTCCTCTCAAGGTACTGTAACTGGTGGTGCTGGTAATGGCCAAAGTATGTCATTTTTTACATTCTATCCAACCAGTCAAGAACAAGAATCATCACAAAACAGTACTACTAATGTTGGAACCACTAGATTACCATCAATAACTGTTGATCGTACAACTAACGAAGTTCCAAGTAACAGAAACACCAACCACGCACAAAATTCATTTTATTCAAGTCTTGGCGCTACCAATACTGCATTACCATCAATCAACAAAATATTGAAAACCCCAATTAGAAGAGCAAATAATGCATCGAAACAATTTCTGTTTCAAAGATCATTTAATAATGCTGCTCCATTAGTTACCAATAACAATAACAACAACAATAACAACAATAGTAATACTTATGGTAATGATGAAACAACTATTGATGAAGATAATGACATGACAATTATTCAAAACACTACAATTAGTAACACAACTATAGATCAAAATGCCACCATTGATGAAGAAAAGACTGAGTATGATGTCGAACAAGAAGAAATCACTCAAGAAATCAAAAACAGTAACGAAGAAGATGATAATGAAGACATTAATAGTCCTTCAAAACAACAGGATATTCTTACTTCATCCCCATTAAGTAATCAACAATTTACCACACCTAATAAATTTAGTGTTGCTAAATCATTATTACAATTGGGTGGTCATAGAATGTGACCTACCTAGAGTTGGTGCTTTGAATTGATTGATATCTTATGAAATACATTTTCCTTCTTATTCTATTCTTCTATTTGTTTTTATTTTTTAATGATTTTATTTGTCTTGTCTTGTCCTGTTTCTGTTTTTGTTTTTGTTTTGCTGTTTGATTCATTTTGAAAACTATTTCTGTATTATAGATATATATCAAAAAAAAAGTTGATTACTAACCTTAACGTTATTCCATCCAATTCATACCCTGTTTACCTTTCATATACATAGACGTATAGATGCTATGGTTGAACATAATTATAAATATACATTTTATAAAACAACTTATTCTTTTTCTCTATATTGTTTTTTGTTAACTGATGGTGGTTTTTTTCTTTTTGGCAACACATCAAAACCACCACAACCAATCTCTTTTTTGGGCTTTTATTACACAACAATTGAATTACTCATACTAGGTAATATTGAATGAGCATCAATATTTAAATTCCCATCTTCTATGATTGCTTCTTCAATACAATCATCAATGATTTTTTGCCAATTACTAGAAATGACAAAAAAAGTTTGTGTAAATGAAACGAAAATCAAGGCAATAATCATTCCAAACCATAAACCTAATAATCCAAATTGGAAAATAAATGCCAAAGTATAAGCAAATGGTAATGCAATCAAATAATAACCAATTAAATTAACAATTCCTCCAATCATTTGTCGTCCTTGGCCTCGTAATACACCTGCCGTGGCACATGATAAACAATCATTAATTTGATAAATTGATCCCACAATTAATACTTTAGCAGACAATTCAATAACAGCATTATCTTCAGTATATAATGATGCTAAACTATGACGGAAAGTTAACATGAACCCACAATTGAACAAACCAATAAATGTAGCAGCGTATAATACTGCATAAGTGGATTTTTTGGCTGCTGTTTCTGAAGCAGCACCAATGTACCAGGCAATTCTGGTTCCAGCAGCTATTGACAAGGCAAAGGGGATTTGATAAAATATGACACAAGTGGTATTTATAATTGATTGAGCAGCTAATACTTCGGTACCAAATTTAGCAGCTTGGAAAGTTATGATTTCAAATGCTAACCATTCTGCTTCTACCATAAGTACTCCAGGAACAGAAAGTTTAATCATTTTATTCCAATGTTTGAAAAAAATCTTATGATAAAGTTTGCGATATTCATGTTGAGGCCAACATTGATAACCATCAATACAAAAAATGTAGCCATATAACATGAAACACATGATCCAATTAGTAATTACTACTGATATAGGAGCACCAATAAAACCTAATCCAATTGATTTATTCCATACTAATAAATAATTAAGAAATGCATTCAATGGAGCACATATAATCAATACTAAAGTTGATGCATGGAAAATTCCTTGAGTTTGTAAAAAATGTTTAGCATTCTCAAATAATATAAACCCAGGTAATCCTATCGTCAATATTCGAAGATATTTTCCAGCCAATTGACACATGGCAATGGAATCTTGACCAATAATTGTGACTAACAATGGTTCAGCTCCGAAAACCCAAAATATCGCCATGGGGATATAAAGTAATAATAATAAATAATTGCACCTTATGAAATGAACTCCAACGGAATTATAATCTTTTCTTCCAAAAGCTTGAGCACATAAAGTATCCAAACAAGTAGAAACACCTTGAATTATAGCATATCCACTAATATTAGCTGTCATGGAACTCAAACTAACTGCAGCTAATTCGGTTGAACCTAATCTCCCAACAGAAAATACTGATGCTACTGTTAATGAATATTGTAATAGAAAAGTGACAATTAAAGGTAATGAATATTTGATAATGACTTTAATTTCATTGAGAATCGTTGTTTTCGGTTCAGGATCAATTTCTTGTTGATGAATTTCAATAATATCATTAATAGAATAAGATTTCCCTGAAATTAATGAACTTCGAGAAATTGACCGAGCTAAACGTGGCGACGCGACACCACTGGTACCACCACCAGTGACAACACCAACACCACCAGAGGTCACACCAGTTGCAGCAGTTGTAACTGGTAAAGCAAATGATTTTGGAATTTTATCATGACCAACTGAAGCTATTGATTGTCTTCGTTGTTGAACGTATGATACAATTTCATTTTCATCGATTTCGGAACATTTACTTGATCTTCGAGATCGATGAGATGTAAATGGGAGTAATGGAGTTATTTCATTTTCATCAGACATGATGGCTAATCACCAAAGATAAAGGATAAGAATTTTGATAAGAGAAGATGTTTGTGAAAGAAAGAAGAAAAGAGAGGAAGGAAATTTTTTTTGATCAAGATAGATTTAATTGGGAGAATTTATATAAATTTGGTATTATTTTATGGTTATTGAAGTGGGGCAAAAACAAAACAGAGAAGAGAGGAATTATTTACTTTTAGCGGCTAGAATAAATAATTACTCGAAGAAAAAAAAAGGAAAAACTAAAAACTCAAATTAATCAAATCATAATGAGGGAATTTATTCCATATGATTTATAACCATCATGGATGGATATATGTATGTATGGATTCTTGGGGTAGTTAAAGAGTAATAAGAAGGAATGGAAATCCCGCTCAACAAGAATTCCTCCTCATCTTCCTTCTTTCTCCTCCATTATTTTTCATTTAAGATTTCAATCTGTCAATAAAACCTTAACTATAAGCTTATCGGGCAGTTTTGTCAGTTAGAGAAGAAATCTTATCTCTCGTTATAATTTTATTATTCAGTTTTTTATTGCGCGTATTAATCAATCAGAACATAATCATTAAAAATTTGTTGATATAAACAAAAAAAAAACAGATGCCAAAACTTCTATTTCTTCATGAGGGATTTAATTCTTTTAAACTAAATAGTTCTATAGGTTCTTTCAATTTCATTTTAGATCTTTTATCTTGATTTGACTCGTATTATGAAAATCAGAATTGCCTCCTATTTAGGGGTTGGGGTTGACGTCACCTGTCCCTTTCTTCTTCTTTATTTATACAAACAATAACAAAAATACAACGTATCAGAATGTGTCAAAAAATCAAAAGTATGAAAAGGGAATCCCAGTACGTACTATTATCCACTAAATCTCTCTGAAACCAATCTTGTATTCTCTTCTTCTTTTGATTAGTATAAACTATACAAATTAGTTCAACATAGAAAACTGTACTATTCTTTTATAACACTCTAGATGTCAAAACTTAGGTAATGCATCATGTACCCATTCATTGACAAATATTGATGTATTAAATCTTCATATATGCTTGATTAACTAATCCACCAATATATTTTATACCATCTTCGTTATTATTCTTATTATCATCATTGTTAAAGCTTACTGTTTGATTCAATTGATCAATAGTAGTGACATTTCTAAATTTATTTTTAATTATCATATCAAAAATCATCGATTCTATATCAATAGTAGGCAAGTTATTTGTTGTTGATGTTGTTTTTGATGTTGGTGGAGGCGACAACTCAAATAATTG
>OKKB01000086.1_pt1 | contig 62281 bp, 35 predicted proteins | sample 1613931 | NCBI WGS metagenome assembly OKKB01 (sample SAMN04436893, study PRJEB24849) | human gut metagenome | biome: human gut; feature: NICU; material: stool | host: Homo sapiens | place: USA: Saint Louis, MO | collected 2012-02-08
GATGATTTTTTTTTTCTCTCTCTATTTTTTTTTTTTTTGCAATTAAGTATAATATTGAAATAAAGAAAATTCACTTCAGTTAAATTATTTAGCAGCAAAAACAAAAATATAATATTGGAAAATAGTAACCTGGACGTTTATTATAACAGTTCTTAATGTGTAACGTCTGTGACAAACAAGATGAAAGCAAGGAGGGGTTAATTATAATGATCAATCCCTAGTTGGTATATGTAGATATAATAATAATAATAAGAAAAAGGAAAAGGAAATCGAAAAATCCAAAACGAACTCGCTCAAAAAGAAGAGGGAAATCTTCATGTCTTTATACCGTTTGGTTCATTGCTAGCTTGTTAGGTATATGTGTAAAAAAGGGAAAACTCAAGTATAGTGAGCACTACTTGAAATTCATTTAGATTACACAAATAACAACAAAATTAAAAAGAAATCACGATTTTTTTTTTATTTTTAGGCTTTAATTGTTAAAGTAAAAAACTACACAAGATCCCATGAAGGCATTTTTCCAAGCTCACAATTTGTGACTTCAAAAAATAAAACTAAAACTAAAATGCAACAAACAACAATCAAGGAAAATTCATAATTATACAAAAGTGCAACAAAAAAAAAAGTAATTAATACATTATACAGATATATGTAGGTAGGCTAATGCATGGCTATGTGCCAAATTTGAGTGCTAATTTTTATTTTGTATCTCTTGCAGAGATTATTTTTTTTCGCATGTTGTTAATTGCATTGAGATTATTTTAAACCAATCTACATAATTAACTATTCATGGAAGTTAAATGAGCTTGGTAATTTTGGAAATAACGGCAAAATGGTGTGTTTCCTCTAGTCTGTTACCAAATATAATGCTATAGTGGACTTTGGGCAAACTAAGCTTTCTATTAGTGGTGCAATTTCTTAATTTTCAACAATGGTGGAGAATGATATTGCTAGGTCTTCCCTAAAGAAGTTATCCCGTTCTTCCATCGTTGCTGTACAGACATAACTCAATGAAACAACACCATACAATATGACACCTTTCCGGAAGACAATCATGTATTGTTATACCCATTTCTTGGTTGTTTTTAATTGCAAGATCTTTTTACATTATCTTATTAGATGATTATTATACACCAATATGCTAATTATAAATGATTGTTCAAGTTATAATTCGTGTTGTTACATAGAAACGAGTTGTCTCAGAGGTGAGCTAGGTAGATTTGTTTTTTTTTTTTAAAGGATGCAGCTACTAGGTATACCACCAAGTGCATCTCATAGTTTACTCTTCTTGAATCTAAACAAACCTATAAAACCAGCAGCTGGAAAATGAAACGTTTGATTTTATTGATCAAACTCTGAATTGATGCGTTTGTATACAGGTATGCATGCTTTTGTGTAGCACAAAGCTACCCAAAATATCTCAAGCTGCAATATGTTGTGATAAGACCTGTCTAAACGGGATTTGTGCAACATAATTGACTAAGAAACTCAACAAAGTCAATACTCACCACCAAACACGTTTGTGCAAATATCTTTCATTGAATTACAATTGAAGTGGAAAATCGTATGGTGCAGCATAATAAAAAATCTTCACTAGAAGCAGAGTGAACATCATCGAAGAAAAAGAGGCAGTTTTGGAGTACACCAAAAAAAAAATCCCGTTGCACCCTCTTTCAGGTTTCATTTTCCCTTAGACCACCTCAAGCCTTGGTTGAAAATTATAAACTCCAATTTTTTGGATAAAAAGAAAATAAACAATCGTACTATTCTCTCAAAGAAATACTTTTAATTGCTTATCCCCCTAAAAATACCAACAATACAGTGCATCAGATGTTAACTTGAACAACTTATCTTATATCTTCCGCTAAGAAAAGCCTGCATAGTATGCTATTGTGTACAATCATTTTGACAATATTCACACTACTTCCCTTTGTACGCACCTCGCACGACATGATACTTTTCGAGATAATAGTAAATACCTAAAGATCGTGGCGTATTGATTGTTTTCTTAAAAGTTTGTGAATATACGTATTTTCCTTAATGTAGAGTGTGCACTATTGACTACTTTAGAGAATAACATTCGGATTTGCTGGAGGAAGACTGATGTTTGTGTTGTCAAGAAATTCCTGTAACCATCAAGAAAAAAAATACAGACGTGGGGGCTATCAAATATTGTTGGGGGCAACAATGGTAGCAACCATCGGGGGATGCTAAGATGTTCAACAAAAAAACACTTATCTCTAAATACGGATGATGGCATGTTTTTTTATAGCCAAGCAATTGGGGTTTTGATCTAAAGTGTTTGTCCTAGATTGCGAGATAAACCAACAACAATAGAAAAAGTCCGAATTGGGTGTTTCGGATTTTGGTGCCCCAAAAAGATTGCACCAAAAAAACATTTTAGTCATGTGCGGCCTAAACCACTACGTAACAGTAAAACTAAATTTCCGCCCATCGAGCACGATTAAAGGCAGATCTCCTTCTTTTGTTGAAGCGTTGAATTGATGCCATCTGGTTAGTTGCTCAGCGGTTGTTTCGACTATTTTCTGGTCATGACCCCGCCTTGTTTTGAGTGGTCGTTGGTGTATAATTCCTTATCTGGGTTATGGTTAAATTAGTATTCTTACAATGCAACTACACAATGTTGCAAGAATAATTGCTATCTGAAACCAAGTTTTTGCAGTTGATAAAAACTCAGATGATACCTTATTGTTTGGCTTTTTGGGGGTAAAAAAGAAAGATACGAAAATATATAGCCCAATTCGTATACTTTGTGTTTCCGATACCCATGGTTATAGACTCTTCTATTGTTTGAAAGTTCAAGCCAACAATTATAGCAATAACAAATGTTCTTGCTCTTGACAGGTAACTGTAAAACAAAGAAAACAATTCTTCTAGATGGATGGCGGAAGTATTTGTCCACCAGCAAGCATAAATACTTGAACATTTCTTTAAGAACTGGGTTGGTCGAGAATGTACCAATATATATTTTTCGGGGTATTGATTCCAAATTGAAAGTAATGCAAATACTAATTGCAAGATGCGTTAGTTGAGAATACCTATGCACGCAAAGCCAGGATATTGGGATTGACATTTTTCTTTATTATTAGGATAGAGTTTACAACTTCCAATCGAATGCCAAGTCAAAGTAATATTTAGGAAGAAAGGGATTTGCAAGTTCACCATTGATACGCACAATGCACCAGATAACATTTCCTGTATGCTCTTACACCTCTCGTCGAACAATAAAGACCGTCCAAATTTGGATAATGTCTTACAATGAAATACCGTGCTATTGTTTAAAGCTCGAAAAAAGTTCTGAATGGAAACTTCACCTGATTGTGAAACAAAGAAAAAAAAATTTTTAAATTGGGGGAGAAAACTCAATCGTCCCGAGAACAAACAAAAGCCAGTGACCGAAACAAATTTAGGAATTCCTATGGCTATTACTAAGCTAGGTTGTATTGCTTCTTGATGTTGCTGGATGTGCAATGCAAGATAGTGATCGTCGATCCATCTCAAAATCGTATAGTTTTTTTACGCTGTGGTTTTGTCACGAGTAAATACCACAAAGCCATATCGTTTACCCATGACAAAAAAAAAAATCGTACAATCCGGATAAACTTTGATACGACCAGAAAAGGTTAAACAAATATCCTGTTGCTAGAATTCAACTTTTGACAATGGGTACCTATAGTGTGGTAACTTTATGTAGCCATTAGAGGTATAATGGTGCCATGCTTAGAGGTAACAGCTGTTTGAAAGTAAGGCAATAATCAGTAATGCTTTACAGCACCTGTTTGGTGGTGAGTTGAGAACTATTCTGCATTGTAACCTAAAGGTACTTCTTTGTTGTAGCCTTGAAACAATCGGCTTTGGTATCTGTGGTTTTCCGGGCACTAATATATCACATCATTGCCAAACAAACCTTTTTTGAATAATGGCAGTGGTTGTTTTCTTTTGGGTATATTATTAAAATGTGCAGAAATTTTTTCGTAAGAAATTAATGTAAAAAGTTTTCAAAAAAAAATTCAATTCAACTATTAAATTTGAAAGAAGAGAAATCACCACTTATCACAAATTGTAGTAAACACAGTCATACTTTTGCAATCAATTGATTCATTCTAAGGTATCTATAATTCAATTTCCTGGAAGAAAACAAAAAGGGTTCAGAGGCAAAAAATTAACCACGCAAAGAAACCTTGTGTAACTATTGACAAAAGTTGTGGGATCCACTACCACATTGCAAGAATTGAAATTTATATGGGACGGACTTTCCCAAAAATGGGCCGATTTGGGCGTTCTCAACCACAAGTTTGAACACCGGCAAAACGCCTTTTTTTAATTTTTCCCAAAGCTAATGCTGTCCAGAAAATAACCTTTTTTCTGGCAACCAAGTACTGGTTAGGAGAATTCTATAAACAACAATATGCACAGTAGGGTTTTCTGCAAGGAATTTCTCTTTTTCCGGTGATTCCTTATAACCTACAACCAAGCTAGAGGCGGCACACACATCATATTGTTATCGTGTATAAGGTAAACTGCTTTGCAACAAATGTCAGAAGTTGTGTATATGCGAAACTCTTGATACAGGATTTTCAAGATGCAGCTTTCCTGAAATTCGTAATGGTGAGAACAATAACATATTTTGTGCCAAACCTCTCTCATAACCATCAACACTATTTTATAGAAATTAATAAAACAGTTATTACCCAATTTCATTTCTTAGTTTTAAGTTTCTTTTTGTAGGAGAGCAAAAAGGGATAGTGATATCGGTCCCATACTATTGGTGGAATTATAAATTTAGAAAAACTAAAATGCTCAAGCGTAATTACGTATCCACTTATTAAGTTTAATTGCTACTAAAAATAAGCCATTTCTCTTACAGATCCAAAAGACTATCGAGTTGGTATTCAAGAAGATTGTAAAAACAACAGAGAGTACCACGTTCAGCAAAGAACCAGGACCTCCATCTAAGAATAAACTTTTTCGGAAAAACCAAAGTGGAGGATCCATCAGCTGTTTTTTAATTGAAAGCTGCCATCCTTTTGGTTTGGATACTATTTCGTTGTTTCTATTTTTTCCGATTTGAATCAAACTTGGTTCTTTCCAGTCAATAGAAATAGAAAGTTTTTTCAAAATTGTTTAATTTGTGTTGGCTGTGTCTGAGTATTAGAAAAACTATATTTAGCAAACTGCAATGTATACTTTTTTGGAGCAGCATATTCACAGTTGGAAGTTTCAGGTCTCTCTTTATTTTTACCTATTCTGGCCTAGTAATGGAAGCATTGAGACAATTTCACTGGTTATGATATTTTTTTGATGCTGTGGTGGAGGAAAGCATAGAAATAAGCTCATAACTCTTCCAAACAATTCCACATTATAATTGAGAAAATCATAACCAGTTCTGTAGACTCGGGAGTAAAAAAAATACTGGTGACATCAACTATAAATTGTTAAACTTGGCAAAATGGAAAAACATCACTGGTGTTGTATAAACTTCCTGAAACAGTGCCGCCTAGAAATTCTTCCGCCAGCGTGCAAGATCTCACGCCCCCCAACCTTAACCAGTACGCGTCTACAAAAAGGTCAGTTTCAATGAACAAAGCCATTACCTGTTGTTAAGATAGTGTTATACCTAAATTACTGCTTATACCACTCTTGGTTAACACACTACCATTATGACGGTGTACTAGCACCGCCACCTGAGTATACTATAAATACGGGTGCTCGCCATCTCTGCTTACGTAGTTCTATACTTTTACTCTTCATACGACTATCCTCCTTTATCCCCAATATACACACTAAAAGGACTAATACCCACACCCAGGGTTATAACAGATAGTAAAAAAAATAGTTTAATTAGGGATTTCAGTTTGCAAAAAGGGACAGGTGATATACTGAAATTCATTTTGCTTAGTGTTTCCGTAAATGCATGTTATTTTTCTGGAAGGGATTGGAAAGAATCATCAGTGAAATTGCTATAGCAAAACAAGTCGGAAATATATTTCCCTCGTGATATTGGAATTTTTGGGCGGCCAATATTTAGAATATTGGGGTTATGATACTTTCACTGAATAAGGCGGACATAGTTTTTTTTTTTTAATTCGCAGTATTAACAGTATTTCCAGCTCGACGTAAACTTTATTCTCAACTGTATTGGTCTTGTCTTTAGCCAATTATATTAGACAAGCTTTTGTTTGGGGAAGAAGTTTAACCTAATTTTCAACATGAATTTAACAAAGGACTTAGTTTTAAAAAAGAACGTTTACTTAACAAATAGCTAAAAAAGGACACACAATGTGCTCGGGGAGAAAGGGATGGAACATTATTTGTTTTGCTCTCTTTGTTTCTGGTTGTAGCAATCATACCAAGATGTTATAGATAAAAGGGTGTAACAATAAACGAGCTCATATTCCGCACACCACCTTCTTTTGTTCTAACCCTGTTGTCTTCGCAATCTGTATAAAGCAAACTCTAGCTGGGCTCTCAACCTATGCAATAGACTTATTAAGGTTTGAATTATTTTTCTTTTCTTCTACTTCTCTCACATAACACAGTGCAATAGTAAAAAAATATTATGTTTTCAAATTTCCCTTTTGGACAATATTTTCTTCAGATTAAAGAGGGCTAATAAAACATAACTATAGATTGCTTTTAGTTTGGTTTCTTGAGACAGTTGGCTTTGTGTTGACTTGCTTGAGTATGTAGAGATGCCTACTGGTAGTCTTGATGGGAAACATTTAGGTCAAAGCAAATAGCCATGAAAATGGGCTGTTTGTTTTGTGTAGCTTATTAGTCATTCATGCGTCACTGAACATACCTCGAGGACTGATGCTAGCCAGGGTTTACAAACCCTGGGTCTCTTTTAGTTTCCAACTAAACTATTGCTTTTTTCCAGTATTTGGTTGTGTGCATCATTCTTTTAGTTGCTGGTACAGTATAATTTCATCTCTGGAGACTGCTTAATATTGGGAATTTCATTTCTGAAAATCAACAGAATAAACTATTGTTACATTCTCTTGATACAATTTAGGTTTAGCCATTTCATGTCATTAGCATCAGAAATAAAAGTCTTCTATTCTCAAAGCCATCAAGATTTAGAATTTCATAAAAAGTTACTCACCCGATCTTCCGCGACAATTTATGTTTTTTTTTTTCTCGGTATGGTTGGGATACTAATGCCGAGAAGCAAAACTCCAATAACAATTCATTCTATGGAAATAGCATAAAATCATACAAGATTCTACTTTTCCTTTAGGCAAGTTCGCCTTTAGAGAAGATTCCATTTATCAGAGGTTGAAACTAAAAGAGGCGAAGAGCTACTTTATTGTCACCGAGCATGCTTGGAAAATTATTTTTTCTCTCCGACTTGTTTCCGAAACACCACAAAAACCAAAATGCGGAAATACATTTATTTGCGCTTTCGAATTTATTTTCACCTACAACCAGAAATCTACTACACACCAATGCAAGTTGTCACCTCATATTCTTATAGACCAAAATACATGACAACCAATCTTCTGGACCAGATTCCTATCGGTGAAAACATAATTTTAGATGCGTGACAGATTAAATAGTAAATGCTTGTCTGTTAGACGTATCTGCACTTTTTTTTGGGAAAGTGTGTACTCAAATGGCCGTCCAAGAACTTTGAATACTGGTCAATATCAAATCAGCTGATTTGTATCTCGCTCCTCTTTTGTAGTTTGAAAAGTGTCTCCTAACAAGGCTTTGTTAAGCTATCGTTGTCTAGATGTTTGTTCAAAAAATCTTGCACATGAGTTCCACTCGTTACGCAATTCGAATTTTGCTCAATAAGAGCACTTGCTTGAGGTAAGATGAAATTCTGTGTTGAATATTAAGAGCTAATGCTAATTCTTAATCCAAGTCTGAAATCTTATTTTATATTATTAAGTTTTTATCATTGATTATTATTGTGTTTATTTATTTAATTATGTGATTATCTGTTGACATTGTGAAGAGTATGAATATTGTGAATAGTGTGAACTTTATTATTAGTGTGAATATTGTTATTGTTGTGAATATAAATTGTTATAATAGTTGTTAATAAAAGAATATCACATGAAGTTGTTAAGACACTCATGTATCATAGTGAACCCCTCATAAGGGATGAAATCTGAGAGTGGATTAGAAAGAGAAAGGTAGATTATAAGTATAATAGAATCTTCTTTAGAGACTAACCACTAGGAATCTTTTTATGATTTCTTATATAGATAACTAAGATTATTAATTAATTGATATAATACATATTACAGACTAGTTATTATTATAATCAATATGTCAGAGAATAGTCCTCCTACTCCTGTCAATGCTACAATCGATCTTGAGCAATTACAATCACTTATTGCTGCTCAAGCTCAAGTCAATTCCACACAAGATTCTGTCTCCTCTAAACTTGTCAAATGGAATTTTGAAAAGGCAGCAAAAACGACAAAGTGAAATTATGTTCAACATGGGGCGTAGATATACATTACCGTTGTATATTCAACATCTACGCCAGACAAATTTGACTCTGGACAAGTCGACAAAGAATAGACGGTAGCCAAATACTGTTACTACTCAAGTGCACTTCCGAGAACTAAACACTCTAAGATACCCCTCATTTTGATAGTGTAGTCGTGTAGCGATCTACAATTTCATCTCGAGATGAAATTTGCTTCTTTACGTGTAAATTTCTACATGTAGTGACTACTGTAGAATAACTTGATGCTGTTAATCGTTCATACATAATCTGAAAATAGCCATAAAAGGAAAGTGGGGTATTCAACGGTAAAAAAAATATCGTACTATTTCCAAGAAATGAATCTAATATTATTTCACATAACGATCGAATCTGTAACAGATTGATATGATGTGTTGATCATGCTATATATTAGGTAGTTTCAATTTTCTGGCCGGAAAAAAAGGGAAAAGTAATCTGCCGAGGTAAACGATTACATAAGCGTTGAACGACGTCACCTATGTTTGTGTCATCAGCAATCCTATCGTGATCGGCACTAGAAATCAACTGTCACAAAAACACTTAAACACATTTTTTTACCAAGGACAGGCTATAGAACACTAAACTCTACTACACCTTTTGGTCAGCAAAAACTTTTGTAGAGTGAGGGATTAAACTGGAAAAGGAACGTAGAACTCATACCCTGAACGAGACACTGCAAAAAATCAACTTGGTCATCGCCAAAATAATACTCGCCTATTCTTTACTGATGCCAATAATAATATTTTAATATGACGTTTTGAAATATTTTTTATTCTTCAAAATAGATAAAGCAAGTATTCAGTTGACTGTCACCTATTTGACAAGAATCTCTTGCGCAAACGCACTAAGTACCACATGGGATGTATAACTTTTTGGTACTTTTCAGTAGCACAATGGTATCCAACACTGCCATCTTGGCAACTTTAACGGCATTAGTGCCATGTATTATTCAGCACACCTATCGATATCACCTTACGTGATTATCTCTAAAGGCTTTGAGGACAACCCCTCTCGAGGTATGTGTTGTAGTTCTAGATGTATAATTTTTTCAGTTTGACTTTTGTGATGCTAACAGGTAAAATCAGTCTTAAATCCTATTATGTAGATTACAATAGGTTTGTATAATGGATTGTACAACTGATCCCTTTCCTGCCCGTTTAAACTGGCAGGGTTACTCGTCCCCATTTTCTAACTACTGGCACAATATCAAATATACCTAAGTTTCTTTTTCCTCTCAATCATCATTTGATGGATTCAACAGTTTACAAAAATTTTCATCTTTTACCAAGACTTGCGTGTCAACTTGCAGTAAAATCTTTCTTAGCAGGATATTATTTTATCTCATCTAATTATTATACATATGCATAAAAATAGTAGTGCACAAAGGCCAGCTAGCACAAGCCACTTTTATAGTCTTATCTGCATTTCCCAAAAACAATTTCATTCTGCAAAGGGATTTTTAAGGGATCGTCAAAACATTCCCTTGTTGTTTCTGTACTCTTTCAGTTATTTTTGTGCATAAATTGATGTCACTAAACAACCCTTGCAAATCTTCAATCAACAATCAAAAATCAAATGTAGGATTAAATTAAAGGCATGTTTTACCGGAAAACATAAACATAAAACTTCAATCACACAAACTAAATGTTTGCTACATTAAATGAGTTCATTTCAAGTTTTATCCCTTCTGTCAAGTTTTCGGGGTCTAAAAATGTACGCCACTACAAAATACCAGGTCAACAGGGAATCCCCCTTTTAAAATTTTTCACCAATTCTATAATTTCTACAAATGGATGTACAACCTTAGCACTCTTTCTCCAAACCAGAATAGTTGAAGTAGTCGCTTTGGGACCTACAGATCGACGGTTGCTTGGGTAGATCAATCACGTGAAATAGCGTACCACTCACCAACTACAGGAACAGAAAAATACTTCAAAAAAATGTTCAACCCCAAACTCAACACTTCTTCCTAAACAAATCCTTAATCATGTTGGGCAGAATAGCTAAACGGTCGATCTCCATTACTACCAACACACCACTCAAACTCCCCTTCATCCCATTAGTCAGTGAAACAGGGTTTCCTGGGGCAATTGGAAACACACCATTATTGAAGTTACCAAGGATTTCCGAATCAATAAATCGTAACATCTATGCCAAAGCAGAATTTATGAATCCTGGTGGATCAATTAAAGACCGTGCTGCTTTGTACATTATCAAAGATGCTGAGGAAAAAGGGTTGATCAAACCAGGGGGTACAATTGTTGAAGGAACTGCTGGGAATACGGGTATTGGATTAGCTCACGTCTGTCGAGCTCGTGGATACAAATGCATCATTTACATGCCAAACACTCAATCGCAAAACAAAATTGAAACATTGAGATTGTTGGGTGCAGAAGTCCACCCGGTGCCAGCTGTTGCATTTACCGATCCAGAAAACTATAACCACCAGGCTAAAAGACACGCAGAAAGATTAGACAATGCCGTATGGACTAATCAGTTTGACAACGTGGCCAATAGACAAGCCCATATAGAAACTACAGGACCAGAAATCTGGGCACAGTTAGACGGTAAGGTTGATGCATTCACCTGCTCAACCGGAACTGGTGGAACATTTGCTGGTACAACGAGATACTTGAAGGACATTTCCAATGGCAAAGTAAAAGCAGTGTTGGCTGATCCTCCAGGTTCAGTATTATACTCGTATATCAAGTCTGGCGGTAAAGAAATGATTAGAGGCGGATCATCATTCACAGAAGGGATTGGTCAAGGTAGAGTTACCGATAACTTGCAACCAGACTTGGAGTTGGTTGACGATGCAGTCAAGATCCCCGACGAAGATTCAATCGCCATGGTCTACCGTTTGTTAGACGAAGAAGGATTGTATCTCGGTGGTACTGGAGCATTAAATGTAGCTGCTGCAGTAGAAGTGGCTAAACTGTTGCCTGAAGGCAGTAATGTCGTTACTGTATTAGCTGACCTGGCCCATAAATACGCCGATAGGATCTTCTCCAAAAAATGGTTAGCAGAAAAAGGATTATACGATGCTATTCCACCACACTTGCAAAAGTACGCTGTATTAGATTAGGTTGCATTTAGTCGTGTGTAAATAGACAAATAAAAATTTTTTGTTTTTTTTTTCACTTTTACCAAACACTGTGTGAAATCAAAATTTTTTTTTTTTTTGAGCAGCATTACAAAACTCATTCTTTTTTTACGGTAACTACAAGAACACTCATTGATTTATTAGATACTGTTGGATTTTTTGGTGTTTACGTTGAGAGAGAAGTACATAGATAGTGTTTAAACTACCCTTTTTTTATAGATTCCCAGCATAGTTCTTCCATTTATCAGTACTACCTATATGGAACAACAAATACATCAAGCGGTTGAAATAGCGTTAAGCGGGACAGCCGATCTAACATTGAAAAACCAAGCATTTGAGTTCATCAACCACATTAAATCAACAGAGGAAGGATATAAAGCATGTGTAGATATTTTGATCAAATCAAGCAATGAAAGCATCAACGACGGATTAAAGTTTTTTGTTTACCAAGTGATCGACGAGAATATTGACAAATTGAGTCAGGAACAGGTATTTACATTAAATCAGGAACTTTTTAAATGCTTGTCAAGTTATATCAACAATAATTTACAGGACCCTACTCATTTGAGAAACAAGTTTGCTCAAATTCTTGCGAAACAGTTTTGTCAAGTGTATATAAACATTTATCCCAACTTTATTAAAGATTTGCTTGAATTAATCAATGTATCGGAAGCCACTTCCACTAATCCCAACAACCTATTGGCTATTGATTACTATACGAGAGTTTTAATTGGCATTCATTCGGAAATTGGTGACAAGTACATCACAAGATCCCAAGAAATACATAATAGAAATAATCTTTTGAAAGATGCCATTCGTACTCAGGATATGCAACAAATGGTGACCAGTTGGATTCAAATCTTAACTAACCCATCGTTTGCGCACTCTGAGGAAATCTTGAACAACACTCTCAAGATAGTGGGGCAATACGTAAGCTGGATGGAGATTTCCTTGTTTATTTCACCAGAATTTATCAACACAGTTTTCAGCTTTTTACAGAATTCAAAATTGAGAAATACAACTTGTGAAACTTTGATAGATATAATTTCCAAAAAAATGGCTCCACAGAATAAGCTAGAATTACTTTCATTATTGAACTTGACTGAGTTTATTGGGACATTAAATTTAATCGAAAAAAACAAAAATGATGACGACGACGACGATGAAGATGTTGAGTTTATGGAATTTGTTGCCAAATTATTGAATCAAATTGGTCAAGAATTGTTAATAGTTTTAGAGAATCAATCGGGTTTATTGGAACAAGTCAACGCTCAATTGTTCAAGTTGTGGCCAGCAATTTTGGGGTGCTTGAACCACAATTATGATGATGTTTCTCAAAATGTGTTCCCCTTTTTACAACAATTTTTAACGTTGAGTAAAAAAAACCCTCAATTGTATACTGTGGATTTAATGTCTACTCTATTAAATAAATTGATTTTGAAAATGAGGTTTGATGACGACGATGACGGAGTTCTGGATGAAGACACTCAGGCCCAATTTTTGGATTTCAGAGCAAAGTTGAAGAGCTTTCAAGATACTATTGCCCTCTTAGAACCACAATTATACCTTGAAGCAATTCCAGTAATAATCAACGAGTCTATCTTTGAGACTAATGTCGATGACGTCAACTGGAGAAAAGTAGAATTGGGATTGTATCAATTGAATGGGTTTTCTGATAGTATTAGAAATAATGTCTTCCAAATTTCGAGAAATGAAATCAACCAAAGTAAACCATACTTGATTTTCCAAGAGTTTCTCATCAAGTTGATCAATTCAGATTTAATCATGAAAATAAACCACCCTATGATCCAATCAAACTTTTTCGAATTGATCGTCAAGCATTATAATTTCTTGGTTAGTCGAGAATCAAATTTTGAATTGATCATCAAGATTCTACAAATTTTCACCAGTCCTTTGGGATTGTTCAACGAAAACGAAAAAGTACGCATTAGAAGCTGGTACTTGTTTTTCCGATTCATCAAATTAACCAAACCTAAATTGGATAACGAAGCATTGATCGAATCTATTGTTGTGAAGATGCAACCACTTTTGGTGATTAAGGCAGAGTTACCAACAAAAGATGAGGACGACGATATCGTTGAAAACGGAAATTTCAACAATCAACAATATTTATTTGAAACTATGGGATTATTGATTTCTTTGATTCCTAATGAGTTATCGCAATTGAAACTGAAGTTGATCGATTTGATTTTCCAGCCAATTTTCAATGACCTAGAAAAATGTATTTCCATCCCTGAATCTCAACGAGAACCAATTGTTATTTTACAGGCACATCACTCTTTGCAAGCAATTGGTACTCTAGTACGAGGTTATGATTATGAGTCTGGCTTAAAGTTTTTGCCAGATGTGGTTGCCAAAATTGACAATGCCGCTCAAGTTGTTTTAATTACCCTAGAAAACTTTTCCAGTCACGAAATGATTAGAGATGCAACCAGATTTGCCTTTGCCAGATTCATTCCGATTTTCAAAAGTGACAATGATAATAACAACAAAAACAACTTAATCATTAGCCAGCATTTGTCGAAATTGATTACTATTATTTGGTCATCCTCAAATTTGAAAATTAGTGAGTATAGTGATTTCTTAAGTTTCCTTGGGCAAATTGTCCATAACTTTAGAACAGATGACAACATATACCAGTTATTAAATAACTTTATAACACCATTATTTCAAAAAATATTTCAGGTTTTACAAAATCCAGTTACCGAAGACGAAAACTTGCGACCAGATATTATCAGAGATAAAAATTCCCTTAAACGTGCAACTTTGAATTTCATTAGTTCAATTGTTATGAATCATCTTTCAAGTTTGTTGATCACTGAATCCAATAAACAAGAGTTGCCTGAAATTATTGGCAAAGTATTTGAATATTCTTATGATTTGAGTGATACGACCACGTCAAAATTAGCCATTGTCCAGTTGACTAATTTTGTCAATGTTTTTGGTGGAAGTGGGGGTAAATTGGATGACAAAGAGGATAAGTACAGTGAAAATTTACCACCAATCGAAGGTATAGATGAATTCTTGATCAACAAAGTCATTAACCTCTCGTTTGAATTACCATTTCAAAAACAAGAATTTAATTTAAATGATGCACAGTATCGATTAATTGCTCAAGAAATTGCCATATTGTTAAAGAGTTTTGAATTGAAAAAACACGACGAATTTATAGTTGTTTTGAGTAATTATTTGTTAAATATGGGATTATCTCAAGATTTGTGTAATGACTTTTGTTTGAACTTGCACAATTTGGATTTAAAGGATTTTAAAAAGTATTTTATCAGTTTTATCAACAAAATGAAAAGTGGGAAATAGAGTAAATACAGTACGTACATTATTTTATAGCATATATAAACAAATTGTTAATAGTTTTTTATTTGCAGTCGACATTGCACGACCTCTTCAAGAATCTCATCGCACTAGCAAATTGAAATTTTTTTTTTTTTTTTCACATTAAAAAGTACCTCCTACATCTTTCCGTACTACACTCATCAGCCATGCCCACAAACATACAAGGAGAAGAAGTGATAATACCTCCTAAAGATGAAGAGGAAATATTGTTGGAGAAATTAGTATTTGGTGATGCCGCAGGGTTTGAAAATAACTTGAAAAAATTAGACAACTTATATGATTATTCAGACGAGGAGGAAGAGATAGATGAAGAAGGTCTGGAGAAAGAATCAGATGTTGAAGATTTACAAGATGAAGACCTATTTTTTATTGATGATGGGAATAATGAAGAGCATAGCAGTGGTGATGATATGGAAATAGATCAATCCGAAGACGAAGAAGAAGACGAAGATCAAGATCCAGATAATGCATGGGAGGATAGCGATGATGAAAAGGTTAACATTTCCTTATTAACATCAGATAAATTGAAAAAGTTGAGAAAAACACCACAGGATTCAGTTATATCTGGCAAGTCATATATTATTAGATTGAGATCCCAATTTGAAAAGATATACCCAAGACCACAATGGATAGAGGATATAGAAAACAACAGCGATGATGAGAAAGACTTGTCGGACGAAGACAAGGTTGACGATGAAGAAGGACAAGTAGGATCAACAACTGCATTATTAAACATCTTGTCAAGTACTGAAAAATTCATAAACACAAAGCAATTGAAACTAATTGCTGCCAATAAAATATCTATAACCAGATTGAAAGATGCAAACTATAAAAGAATCGGTAAATCGGGTATCCAGACCATTGACTTCCATCCAAACTATCCTATTTTGCTAACAGGTGGGTTTGATAAGACTATTAGAATTTACCAAATTGACGGGAAATCAAACAACTTTATCACTTCATACTTTTTGAAAAACTGTCCAATAATGGAAGCCAGCTTCTATCCACAATTGTCAGGCGATGACACTAAAACCAGCAACTTAATATATGCTAGTGGTCGAAGAAGATATATGAATAAAATCAACTTGTCAACTGGAGAAATAGAGAAAATCAGTCGATTATATGGGCATGAGCAGACACAAAAGTCGTTTGAGTACTTTAAAATAAGTCCTCAAGGTAAATACATTGGATTGACTGGTAACAACGGATGGTGTAACTTATTAAATGCTCAAACCGGGCATTGGGTTTATGGGTTCAAAATTGAAGGAACAATAGTCGACTTTGCATTTGCCAACGATGAATCATTTATTATGATTGTAAATTCTGCTGGTGAAGTATGGGAGTTTGCTCTCGAAGGGAAAATCACTTCCAAAACCCCAAACAAAATCATTCGCAGATGGTACGATGATGGTGGTGTCGGAATCACAAAGCTACAAATTGGTGGTAAAAACAATCGTTGGGTCGCCATTGGTAACAATAACGGGATAGTCAATATCTACGATCGATCAGTATTTGCTCCTGAAACAACACACCCAAAACCAATCAAAACAGTGGAAAACTTAATCACATCAATATCTTCGTTGGTTTTCAACCCCGACGGACAATTATTATGTATTGCATCAAGAGCTAAACGTGATGCTTTGAGGTTGGTGCACTTACCAAGTGGTTCAGTGTATAGTAACTGGCCAACCAGTGGCACACCTTTAGGTAAGGTTACCAGTATTGCATTCTCGCCAAATAACGAGATGTTGGCCATTGGGAACCAAACCGGTAAGGTCACTTTGTGGCGTTTGAACCATTATTAATAGAGGAAACAATTAATAAATGTTATGTCTAGATTGAATATGTAAAACCCTACAAATTACCATTTTTAACTAAAGACCCTTCGTTGTACAACTTTTCAATTTCCTTCTTGAAGAATTTGGTACATATTGGTCTTCTTATTTTCATTGTTGGGGTCACAACCCCTCTGTCAAGTGTTAATGGTTCAAATGCAACCTCTATATTATGTATCTTTTCAAACCCTTGAAGTTTACCAGCAACATTTCCATTGATATCTTGTAACAAGACTCTTCTATTTTTAGGAGATTCAAAAAATGCAATTACTTCCTCGTTTGTGCTGATATCTTTCTGAAACGTGGTTTTTATGTAGCTGCGGATACCAACAGGGTCGACACCAACAATTCCAACAAGATATGTCTGTAAAAAGTCACCGTGAACGAAAAGTTGGGTCAATAACGAATTCGACGACAAATAAACCCCTTCAATCTTTTCTGGGGTCACATACTCCCCTTGTGCCAATTTGAAAAAGTTCTTTACTCTGTCAATAATCTTAAACAACCCATCATCAGTGATTTGTGCAACATCTCCAGTGGAAAACCAACCATCTTTATCAATTGCCTTGCTTGTTTCCTCTTCGTTTTTGTAGTACTTGGTAAACAACTGAGCACCACGAAGCTGTAACTCACCACGAGGACCATTTTCATCGTTTAAATTGTATCCCATTGATGGCAAATCTCTGATTCTAGCTTCCATTGTTGGTGAAATAACTCCACAGGTCCCCACCGATGAGTGCTTGAACGGCAACGACATTAACATCCCAGCAAAAGATTCACTGCTACCGTAACCTTGAGCAAAACCAATACCCAAACTTGCTTTCAAAAACTTGATAGTGTCTGGAGAAATTGGAGCACCACCAGTAAAGCAAAATTCCATATTGTCAAACCCAATCGCTTTTCTTAACTTCTTAATCAATAATTGATCGTAAACGAAATGGTCGCCACTTTCACCATCTTTTATTTGTCTGCTGCGTTTAGTTTCAATGGCTCGGCTATAAAGAGAGCGAGTAACTGATGAAGTGGAGTCAATCGTGGTTGCCTTAATTCCAGCTTCGATCTTGGTAAATATTCTTGGTACGTTCGCCATAAATGTTGGTTTCCACAATTTCAAATCTTCGAAAAGAGTCAATGGAGTTCCACCTAGTCTTGGAAATGCTACTGACCCTCCAAATAAAAACATTGCTGACAGCATGTGTCTTTCAAAAATATGAGCTAACGGCAAAAACGCAAATTCTTTAGTTCCTTTATGGTGGGGGACTAATGCACTGTAACCAATTATTGCTGAAGCACAACATCTTTGTGGTAAAAGAACTCCCTTGGGGTTTGCACCAGTGGTACCTGAGGTGAAGGTGATTGTAAAAACTGTCTCGCTATTTGGTGGGCACTCTTTGTGAGGGAAAATGGCCCCAGTACGTTCAACTTGAGAAAAATCATACAATTTAATGTTGTTTGACTCAGCAAAATCCACCAAGTGTTGATCCTTTTGGGTTAAAGGTTCCATTGACACAATCAAGATAATCGAAGCCAAGCCTTGAGCGTCTTCTTTCTTCAAATCAATTAACCCACGAATATGTTCTTTGGAGGAAATGATAACTGGGGATTCAGTAGACTCTAAAATATATTTCGATGCATCATGTCCCAAAGTGTCATACAATGCAGTCGAGGTGATTGAGTTGGAGGAACACGCCAAATCTGACAAGATCCATTCAACTCTATTACCGGAATAGAATGTCACAACAAAGGATAAATTGTCGCTATTATAAGTTTTATAATCCTTGCTATGGCTATCGATCTTGCGGTGCGACTCCAACGAATTGTTTTTGAACGGGTTGGCCGATAACAAAAAGAACAACCCTGCAGCCAAATTGTTTTTCCTTTCATGGACCTCTTTGTAGCTGATTGAAGCGTATCTCTCCAAATGCTGAGAGTTTTCGTAGTCGTATTCATGGAAAGCAAGACATGGTTCATCAGCATATACCTGTGCTGAATTTTCAAATATCGCATGATAAGTATCTAATCCTTGAATTAAACCTGATTTGATTCCATTGGGAGTGGCTGCGTTACGGTATATTTCTGAAAATCCTGTCTCAGCAGTACCGGGAATTTTAACAGATTCTCCAGCAACCTCTTGCGGGAATGGTAAAATGTGGTTAACTAAAGTTTCTATTGGGTAGTCATTGGGGTTTTCAAAAATATAAGGTTTAGTGTCGTCTGCGTAGACGGTATCAGTTTCTGAAATCGAAGGTAACTTTGTCATTACTATTTGTTGATTCTTAGTTAAGCAAAAAATAAAGAAAAAGATATTAAACAGTATTTATATTTGGTAGTCCAGCTCATGGCCGGTCCTCGGTAATTTTTCAAAGCCGATTTCCCCACTGCAAAGATTTAAGCGTGTAGGTGAAGTTTGGCCCCGCAATCTCAACAAATTGAAAAAAGTTTACCGCCACAACAAAAAAAATGGTTTCTTTTTTTTTCAGGATCTAGTAGTTAGTGGGGAACGGAAAAGTCTTGAAATATTTTTCCCCCTACGGGATCTTGCGAAAGGGGGAATCCGGCGCTACTTATGGCAATAAAACTGTTTTAGCAAAAAACCGTAGCGGATATTCAGTGGTAGACATCAATGTACTTATTAATTACTGTTGCAATATCGCTTGTTTGTGCAATTCTTCTCACTCCATTCAACACCTCATCTGATACGTCTCTCATTAAAACTTCAAAATGGGGATTCTTTATTTCCTTTGTTGGAAAATTGAAATCGTCAACTTCAATTCCAGAGCTGACCTTTATTTGATTGCAATTTTCAATAATTATTCGGTTATTTTGAACAGACTGTATGATGACTAACGAATTGTGAATATTGTGTAATCTCGCCTGGTGGCATGACAATACTAGTATGCTATTTCTAACATCATGAATGAATACTGGACCCTGGACTGTTAACTTACATATTGATCTGTCGCCACCTTTAAGATGGATTGATGGAATTTCATTTGTAGTTTGTACGTAAGAATTGCTAAAACAATCAACTACTATGTGTTCATTCAGTGATATTTCCAAAATCTGGTTGTTGATTTTTTGTATTGATTTGGATGTGTCATCGACATTTTGGTCATTGGCCACCAGCGATTTCAATACGGGTGCTACTGGCTCTCCTTTGAATTCAAATCTCCTTTTGCTTAGCTGGTTTTGTTTCGACTGTAAAAGGTTATTCAATATTTTAAGCTTGTCTGTAGTTAGTTTCTGGATATAAGAAGGTTGATCGGGTGTTGTTGAATTTTTGCTTATCTCGTCAAGTTCAACTTGGATCTTGTGCAATTCCAGTTTATCGTTACATGATACGATCTGGGTGAAAAGGTCTATGATATGTTAGTTGTAGGTTGGCAGAAAGAGTATAAGCCTGGTACATACCGTTGACGTTATTCATTATTAGCTCAAACAAGAAAAGTGAAAATTAATCCACGCGTTTCGTGAAAAACTTTTGTACAGAAGTATTCTTCATTTGTTTATGGACCTACACATCTACCTATTAATGTTCAAATACAAAATCTAACCTTTCGTTGCCCCTATCAGTGCTGTGCTTACGATAATACTCCCTTTCCTCTTCAGTCATTTTATTCCAGAGTTTACCTTTTTGGTTGTTTTTCCAAATATAAAAGCATTTCGTAAACAACAACAACGGGATTAACAGCAATTCTATCAAAAACAATATGGTATTCCCCTTTTTATACAATGGGAAATCGTCTTCTCGATAAATGTTCAGAGCAATTATGGCCCCCATTTGAACAAACATATTGTATAGAGCAGAGCATATTGATCTTGACCCAACAGAATTCGAATTACGTGAAACCCAGGCAACACAGATTGCATGAATATATGGCTGTCCTAGAAACAAAGTCGACAACATCCATGTTGCCCATACCTGCTTACCTGACCCATGCCACCATCGAATGATTGCTATTAGGGGAACTGCGTATAATGGAGCAACCAAGGATACAAATGACCTCTCATTTGCTCGTTCAGATAACCACGTAATTCCCAACAAGAATGAAATATGCAAAATGGACGGCGGTATGGCTAACAAGTTTGTTTCGAATGTTGAAAAGCCCAACTCCTTGTTCATTAATGTAAAATATGTCCCCATGGTTGATTTTCCGATATGTGCAATAAACCCAATAGCAAAGATTGGCCAAAGATTATAGTCCATCAAACTAGCCCCCAATTCTTTAATACCAAGTGCTTGTCTGTTATTCATTGACCCCTTGGTTGGATCATCACGCAAGATTCGGTTGACAACAATTTTCTCTTCACGGTCACTAAACCACCCTTTTGGATGCATCCAGTTCCTTGTTTCAACTGCTGAAGGTACCATCAAGTAGAACGCCGAAAGTCCAATGAAAAAAGTGATTACGCCTTCAATCAAGAATAACCATCTCCACCCTTCTAATCCGGCAAGGCCCCTCATTTTCAAAATACCGCATGCAAGCAATGAAGAACCGATTTGAACTACTGCTAAAGTGGTCCAAAACCACGACAATCTAATTGGCAACTCTTTGCTGGTGAAAAAATAGCTTAGCCATAGTACCAAGTCAGCAATAAACCCGCCATCTAGCATCCCTATCAATGCTCTTGTCAAATAAAAGGATACTTTCCCTGACAAAGCTGCCTGACTAATTGCAACAACGGACCAAGCACACATTTGAATCGGAATGAAAATGTCTGGTCCCAAACTTTTTGAAATTAACTGTGAAGGTACTTCTGCCAATAAGAAGCAGCTGTAGAATAAGGTGTTTCCCAAGTTATACTCATTGGTTGTTAGAGCCAAATCGTTAAGCATATTATCGCTGATTGCCTGTTGAAGATTTCCCCTGTCGATCTGCAAGCCAACGAAAAGAAGACATGCCGCTAAAGCCACTCTATAGTTGAGCTTGCGAACAACATTCTGCTCTTCTTCTTTTGTCCATTCAAACTGCGGATCAAATGCAGGATAACATTCATAATTTGATGTCTGGTATACCTCTCGATAATACTCTTCAACTTTCGGATCCAAAAATGGGTTATCCCCGATTTCGTTTGCCTCGGAAGACGAGTTCGATGGTACGATAGTAATTGTGTAATCATCTTTTTTAAGCAAAGGTGTGGTGACATTAGAGGAGCTCGACAGTGAACGTGATAATTTGGTAGCAGTCATAACTGTGGCATCAAATTGATAAATAACAACCACTAGTTCACGAAATTGTTTTGTATAAATAGAGGAATATCCTGGCCTTTTATATACTATAAGAGAGGAAACTAAGCAGTAGATCAAACTAACATGGGTAGATTACTTTAGCTTTGCTGAATAGAGAGAATCTCAAGTTAGTCTGGATTGTGCGAAATTGTGGTGGTTCTTTTAGTCCGATGATGCAATACTTAAAAGGGGACTTTAGTTGACAACAGCTTGTCATGTTTGGAGCTATCTATCATTGTACTTGATTTTCCTCTTTGTATAATTCCATGGCTAATTCAATCAACTCTTCCACGGTTGCCAACACTTTTTGTGCCTGTTCTCTGACCAATAAATCGTTATCTGTTTCAGCAACATATTTCAATACAGTTATAACCTTGCTTTTGTACTGTTGAGGAAACTCGACTTTGTCAGTCTCTGATGTTCCTAGTATCAAATCATATATCAACATAATGGCTGCACGTCTCATTATAGCTTGATCCTTGTCTGTTTCTAATTCCAAAATACCAATACTTGCATCCAACGCATAGTTCAAATTATCAATCATCCCCAACGGATTGACCTTGCAACATGTACCCAACAACGACATGCTCGACATTCTTAATCTGTCATCTTTTCTATTGTTGCCTGCTCTTCGAATCACCGCCAATGTTGTTTCTACAATCAATTTAGCAGAATTCCCGGTAAATGTTTGCCCTGCTCTTTGAATATACCGAAGAATCACCTCTCCAATTCTTAGTTTTTCGTCCAACTCAACATCATCTTGTAAATATAACTTGCACAAGCTATCCAAAACTAGTGGCTCGTTCCACTCAATTAAAGTTTCAAGTCCTTTGATCACGTTGAGATATATAAATGGTTCTGGGTCTTTCAATTGTACGAGATGTAAATTTATTGCAAAATCCAATGTAATTACTGAGCTTTTCATTTCAATCAATTGTCTCAACAAATATAATCCATGGGCTCGAATGGGTACTAAGGGGTCGTTTAAATTGGTTATGGCCCGCTGCAAAATTTGTTTCTGGGCTTCAGATTCGTTGGCAGGAAGTATCTCATTATTGTTAGATAGTAAACTTTCAATTCTTGTGCATAATGCATCTGCTGAACCCTTAAGTGAGCTAGCTTGAAACTGTGAATTCGTCGATAGAATTTTTTTGATACTCGACAACAACTCGGAACCCTTGTTGTCAAGAATAATATCGTTTTCGGAAATAATTGCTGACAATAACTGGAGGAGAACAGTTATAGTTTGATCCAGATTAAACTCCAGCTCATCGTCATCCATTTCGTCGTCTGAATCTTCGGCGCTGTGTTCATTCTCTTTGCTGTTTGGCTTGTAGGAACTGAGAAAACTCTGTACCAATTCTAACATATCAATTGGGTTCGTTGCTAAATTCTCTCTAAACTTCTCCCCTATTTTTTCTAATAAACGTAAATCAAGAAGCATTAGAAATGGATCTCTTTCTTCGCCTCCTAAAATTTGTGTGTCATTGTTTAACCAGTTGTTCAAGATTTTTACAAATAGCTGTTGAATTAGACTATCATCCAATTCCTCCAATACCTTGACAAACAATTCGCAAGCAAAGTCCAAATCGTTCAAGAATTTATTGATTTTGGACTCTTTGCTCTGAGATACAAATTCGGGTTTTTCTGTCACAATTTGGGTCAAGTTGTTGTCGCCAAATTCATATTTCCAGTTTTCTCCATGTTTGTAAAGTAAATTTTTAGCTATAGTTGGCAATCCCAGATCGTCGATACCCTTCATTAATGTAAAATAGCTAGTCAAAATGTTCAAGGCGACCCCACCTTCTTTACCGTTTTGTTTTAGAAAGGTGTAATACCCCCAAAGTGGTAGTAACACAGGTTGAATAACAGCTTGGTATAAATCGGGTTCCAACCCCTTTTTGGTTAAAGATAATATCACATTAATATTGTTATTCAATTGGGCTTCAGTCACTAAGATACCCTCGTCTTTTGGTGGAGGATTGAAGTTGTTCCATATTCTTTGCAAAACAAAATCCGTTACAACTAGTTTGTTTCTCTGCCATAATTTTTCCAAAACATATGCCACACATGAAGTAACATTTGGTCGGTTGATATTAATCAACAAGTCATACATTTGATTCCCAACTGACATAAAATAACTCTTGGTGTCGACGTTGGCGGGTTTCTGCAAAACAACATTTGCCACATTATCAAACTTTTCGATGTTTATTTCCTCTTGGTCTCGCAACCCAAGAACAAACTCAATTAGTGTGAGTATACCATTTGGTCTTGAATAGTGGAGTGACCCCAAATGTGACATTACAAACTTTTTGAAAATAGCTGGAGATGGTGTGGTTAACAACAAAGAATATGTCTGGTATAACTCAAACGTCGATGCTATGCTTTCAATTTTAGCAAAGTCGATATCACTGGAATTAAACTGAGGGATGACAATCAATGTAATAGCCACAACCAAAAAGTCGGTGTAGCCGGTTCCCTTTAATAATAAACTAGCAACATCAGATTTTATCAGTAAAACCCGCAATAGCTTTGTATAAATCAAAGTCAAAAGCTTTTCAATATATGCAAAATCAGTCTGAGGCAACTTGTCAATCTTAATCAAGTTCTTGTTGTTTGAAAAATTCTTTAATTGCCTTTTTTCAAACTGTATACCTATGCGGAGTATATTCAAAGGCGGATACACGCCGTGTATGATGATGACATTAAGTAACTTACTAAATGTCTTGAGGTCATGTAATGAAATGGCAATAAGATTTTTATCGTCGTTTTGAATCGAGTTCATTGACAATTTCTGTATATCAATCAAATATTCTAGCAATTGCTCAATAACTTCATATCTTTTCGTAAAAGAATCAAACTCTTGTTTATCATTGAACAAACGTTGGTACAAGACATCGATAGTCAACTGATCATACTCTAAATCCAACACATTTTCCAATTTTTCGAATAACAAGTCGATTGGTTTGGTGCTTTTGATCTCGGGTTTATTGAGGCCCTTTCGTAATGGGTACACCTCATCCACAGATCTTTGAATAGTTGTCTTTTTGGGACGTAATGCAAATGGGTTCTTCTTGGGTGGTTTTGCCACTTTGGGCTCTTCGTCCGGAAGCTCTTCAATCTTTGGAGGTGTCATAGTCAGGTGCAATGGTAAAAGAAAGGAAATAAAAATGACTTGGAATTATGGTTACGTAATCAGAATTTGTAGAATTTTTTCTGGTCTACAAAACTAAATTCAATCTCATCTCTTTTTCTCTTTCTATCGCCAAACATACATCGCTAACAATGCTGGAAATAACCAAACTAACTCAAGAGGAAATGGATGTGGTAATATACGATTCTAGAGTAGGGGATCTAGAAACATTACAGGAAATTTTTGATTTAGAAAAATTGATAACTCCAAAGACATTAACTATAATCAAAGACGATATCACTTTAAGTACACCATTACATATGGCTGCAGCTAATGGACATTTACCTGTGGTTAAATATTTGATACTGCTCTTAGAGAAAGACGATGTCAAACAGCTCCTTGAAGCAAAGAATGAGAATGGAAACACTGCTTTACATTGGGCATCCTACAATGGGCATTTGGAGGTGGTTGAATACTTGGTAGAGGAAGTAAATGCAGACCCATTTATCAAAAACAATTCTGGACATGATTGTATTTATGAAGCTGAACTGGGTGGACAAACTGAAGTTGAGAATTGGTACTTGAAGAAATTTACTCCTGAAGATGCCTTCGATGTGCAAGAAAACGAAGCTGAAGGAACAACTAAAATTACCTATCAGCCAGGTAAGGAAAGTAAATTGGCAGATGACCAGGCCAGAGATGCTGTGTTTAAATCCAAATTGGACAATACAAGCACTGAAGGTGACAGTTTAGAACAAAAGACCCAAGCCTTGAACATAGATGAGCAATAGAGTAGTAAATAATGTAACTAATTCGTAACACAATTATGCTTTGATGTCTACATTGTAGAGTACAGCCATATACTTACCACGATTTGGGGTGTTTGCACGACCCTGGATTGCTTTTCCCATGTACGTGCAAGAATGACTAAAAGAAAAATTTTTTATCATTTTTTTTTTTTTTGGCCAATAAATTTTTCAAACATACAACGCCATTCATACAGATACCAAATATAAACTAATAGAACATGTCTGATTTAGGTTTTGATCCAAGTTTGAAGAAGAAGAAAAAGTCCAAGAAGGTTGCTTCTGTGGTGGACGACACAGATTCCAAGGAATCAACACCACAACCAGGTGATGCATCGGTTGATGATTTGTTTTCTGGGTTAAAGAAAAAGAAGAAGTCGTCGTCTAAGAAGTCAGCAGAAGAATCAGGGTCGCCGTCAGTAGATGAAGACTTATCATCGTCATTGGGCGATTTAACTTTAAAGAAGAAAAAGAAAAAGAGTACTAAAAGCTTGGATCTCAATGAGTTCGAGCAACAATTAGAAGAAGCAGGTGTGGAAGACATTACAGAATCTACCAATGGTGCCACAAATGATCAATCAGCAATTGGATTATCTTATCCTGACTTGTTGTCACGTTTCTTTGATATTTTGAAGAAGAACAACCCTGAATTGGCTGGTGACAGATCTGGTCCAAAATTCCGTATTCCTCCACCAATAGTCCAAAGAGAAGGTTCCAAAAAGACATTGTTTGCCAACGTTCAAGAAATTGCTACCGTTTTACAGAGAAGTCCAGAACATTTAATCCAATATTTGTTTGCAGAATTGGGTACTACTGGTTCCATTGATGGTGAAAAGAGATTGATATTAAAGGGTAAATTCCAACCAAAACAAATGGAATCTGTTTTGAGAAGATACATTATTGAATATGTCACTTGTAAGACATGTAAGAGTATGAATACCGAGTTGAAGAGAGAAAGTGCCAACCGTTTACATTTCTTGAGTTGTAAGGCATGTGGTTCTACGAGATCCGTGTCTTCGATCAAGACTGGGTTCCAAGCCCAAATCGGGAAGAGAAAGAAGTTCTAATCGAGATGTTCAGTATAGCTTTTGGGTTTCTATTTTTTTTTTTTTTGCATTGTGTATTATCATCTATGTATAGTAGGGAAGTAATTACATCTTGAATGTATATGCATATATAAAACTTCTAATTTATGCTGGTTATTATTTTCTTTAATGGTGAGCACCAACTACTGACTCCTTCATGGACCATCATATATTCAATAACTTCATTTTTCAATTCATTCCTCACTTCTGAGAAACTGCCCTGGCTCTGATACTGTAGAATCCTGTCACACATATGATAGACGAAGTTGATATTGGACTTGGACATTTTGTCAACACTATTTACTAATTTTGTTTCATAATGTTTTATTTCACGTTCTGGCAAGTCGATATTACATTGGAATAGTTTGTTTAGTATATCGATGACCTTGTGGGTGTCTATTTCCTGTTGAAGGCTTGCATGTTGTAATGGTTCTTTATGAGCTAGGGGTACAGGGCAATCATTCCAACCCTCTATAAGGTCGCCTCGTTGGTATTTAGTTAAAGTCATGGTAATAATCAATGAATAAACAAATGTTGGGTTCTGGGAAAAAAAAAACAATGAATTACGTGTTGTATTTTTACCGCAAATCCGCACAATACATTCTATACACCTATACTGCCAGAGAAATTTTAAAGCAACTTAAATGCATGTGTATTTACGTTCCTAACTGTCTCGTTAATTCCAAGACGTCATTTAACAATTCGTCTATATCAGGTCTACTGTCTGGGTTTAATTGTAAACACTTTTTTATCAATTCAATCAATTTCAGGTCGTAGCCATTGTTGCCTTTCGGTATTTCATATTTTCCTTGTAAGATAGCCAAGTTTAAGTTAGCACCCTGTTCTATCTCTAGTTTCTCGAATGGAGAATAGCCAAAGCAGCAGCAATACAATAAGCATCCTAATGACCAGATATCGGTTTTTTCCGTAATTTCACAATTAGTGGCAACATCAACCAACTCTGGGGCTCTATACGGTAAAGTACAGTGTTCTTGGGCAAACTCCTGTACAGTCAAGGCTTGTTGACGATTGCGGACCGATATTCTTGCTCTTGAACACGATCCCAAGTCACAAAGCACTGGCAACCCTTCAGCGGATAACATGACATTCGCTGGCTTCAAGTCATGATGAGCAAATGGAACCAACTCTTGCATCTGGACGTTGTTGTTGTTGTTGTTGTCGGTGCTGTTGGTAAAATCTTCATATTCGTCATCCTCACTAGTTGGCAATAACACGTCTTGTTCATCATCATCCAATCGTGTTGTTGAAGTTGCAGTTTTTTTGTGGTTGTGCATAACTTTCAACCCACGGCAAGTACCAATAAAAACTCTTAGAATTTCAGATTCCTCCATTTTAGAATTATTTAAAACCAACTCATTGATGATGTCCTGTAAAGACTTTTGGAAAAATGGCAATAGAATATAAATATTTTTTGACCCGTCAGTTTCCAGTTGTATTAATTCGTCGATACTTGAAATGATGTATGGTGATTTGAATCGGTGGTAGTTCTTAATTTCTCTAACAGCATTTTTAAAACTCTCATCTTGAATTCCATAGGGACAACGAATTTTCTTTAGAGCATATTGAGATGACGGTTGGCTTTGAGAAGACACCAAGTAGACATACGAAAACCCACCTTCGCCCAATAGTCTAATGATGCGGTATTTGTTGTTATTTATTATAATTGATGGGGAGGATAAAGTGGGGAAACAAGGCAAGCAAGTTCCAAAAATCGATAGTAATATATCCATGTCTGGGTAGGTGATATAGTAGTGATAGTTTGACTGATTGAAAAATGAAATGTTATAGTTGACTTTGTGTTGTTGTAGTCAATTGCTTGTTTGAAGGTGTAAGAGAAAGAGAGAAAAAAAAAATGTATTCGAACAGAAAAATCTCGAGACCCAAGTTCATATTGATTGTGCAACTAATAATGAGTAGTCCTCAACCTAATGATTCTAATTCAAAAATGCCATCCCCGATGTTGTCTAATGATACCTCGATGTTGGGTGATATTAATATAGGTACACCAATTGACTTAACAATTGATAATTCAGTAATACAACAAACCCAACAGGAAAATTTGTCAACAAATGATAACATGGAGGTGGACGATGTGGTAACAAGTGAAATAGCCCAGAATAGTAATGAATTGGAGCCTGCTAAAATTGAAGTCAAGTCTGAACCGCCAGAGCAGTTTACTCAAGAGCAAGCCCAGCTTGAGACTGAACCAGATGTGGATCCCATTGAGAAAATGAGATCGCTAGAAATCTTGCCTGACTTGTTTAATTTGTTATATGATTTGAATAATGAAGAAAACAGCAAGGTAACTCCAAAAGATTTTGATAAATACTTGGGGAGTCTAAGGTTGAAATTGAGTAATTTGAAAAATCTAATGCTGGAGGTTGAAGGTATCAATGAGACGTTGAGTTATACTTTGGATAAAATCGAGAGTTTAAAACAAAACAATATAAAGAAGGAAGCATTTCTACTGAATTTTAAAAATAGTGTTAACATGAACGAAGAGATATGAAGGGCCGTATTGGATGTCAAAAGAAGTTTGAAGTGTTTGTGTGCCAATTCCATAGAGGCTTCTGTGATAAAACGTAGTCATGCCAGAGAGGGAAGCAGAATAAGATTATTATGATGAGATAGTTTGTTAGAAGTATTGCGGTTGTGCCGCGGACATCTTAGACCAACAATAGAAGTCTTTCAAGTAGTTTGTCTTTTTGCAGCTTAATATAGAAAGTGCTTCAACTAGTATTTCTGTAAAGGTTGTCTAACTTTAAGGAGAAAAATGTCATGGCCTTGTGTATTTCGTAAAAATTTGGTTGCGATTTCAACCTAAACAAATGTCACACGTTTACGACTGGCCAATTTTCAAACTCAAATACCATGTCACTTGTTGTTGCTTAAACAAAAAGACCAGAACAATACAAAGTTTAAAGATGCAGTTGATTAAACTATTTGACGTCAAATCCAACTGTCTTTCAAAACACGTTTTTTCTTTGTATGTACGATGGTACTGTAACTTGGTTTAATTCCGGTACTGAGTTTAGGCAACGCCATCTGTACTTATATTACAAATAAACGTTCTATATATTTCTTAGAACATGTATAATAGAAACCACTGCATGACAGGTCTTGAAAATGGAAATACGGCTCTAGAATTTTTTTTGTTGGCTTCGGGTATTTACCAAGAACGGGTAACGGAGAACGGTTGACAAGCAACAATATTTTTTTGGGTGTATTCCTGTTGCCGATTTCTACCCAACGGATATAAGCTGACGGCCGATTCTTAAAGAGAATTTCTTTTTTTTTCTATTGTTGTACACGTTCTTTCTTTCTTTCTTTCCGCATTTTATTCTTCCCGTTATCAATTGGGGGCTTTTGCTTTTTTTTTTTTGCAGTACTTACTCATCATATAAATACAAGATTTGAATCTTGCTGTTTTGTATTTTTTCTTTTGATCTCTATATCATCAAGAAACTACACATGTCGACCGAAACAGTAACTTCCACCACTACCACTAGTCCTTCAACGAGCAAACGTCAGAAAGTGAGTGAATTCAATGATGGTAGAAAAACCCCATCTTATCCCTGGCTCCAAAGTGCCACTGACTGGTTTAAACAAAGTTTGAAACCTTCATATGCTGATGAGCAAGTTGAGAGACGATTGCTTTCGTATTTGCCATTTTTCCCTGAATCAGATGGTCTGCGCCGTGCAAGTGTAATCAACACAGATATTGGAAACGGGAACTATATTCATGAATTGTTTATTGAAAATCTAGAAAAAGACACATCAAAGGATGCGTCGTCAACAAAGGAAATTGTATTAGTGCACGGGTATGCTGCTTCCTTGGGATTGTTTATAGACAATTTTGATTCATTGTCGAGAATACCAGGGATCAAAATTCACGCAATAGATTTGCTTGGGTTTGGGTTGAGTTCTAGACCGAAATTCCCTCAATTTCCATCGAAAACTAAACAAGATATTTATAAAGTGGAAGATTGGTTCATTGATTCTTTGGAGACGTGGAGAAAAAAACGTAATATTGGAAAATTCATTTTGATGGGTCATTCCTTTGGTGGATATTTGAGTTGTGCGTATGCCTTGAAATATAATAAAAAGATCATTGAGCGTGGGATATCCCTGAATTTGATTGAAAAGTTGATACTCATTAGTCCTGTTGGTGTTGAACGCAGTCAGTATTCGTTATTGAAAAAGGAAACAAATCTCACTCCACAGGTGTCTCCCGAACAGGAATTATTGGTTAATCAAGAAGATATAGTGCACGGCAACGAAATAGAACAAGATCCACGAACCAGAACAAGACGATTGTTGGAGTACATGTGGGTGCATAATTACTCGCCGTTTGCAATCATTAGAAATGCCGGTCCTTTCAAATCTAAACTCATATCCAGGTGGACAACACATAGATTTTCCCACGTCTACTACCAGGATGAGCAACAATTTAAAAATATCCATGATTATATATACAGGATCTTCAATGGCAAAGGCTCAGGTGAATATGCCCTCACCAGGGTATTAGATGTTGGTGCTGTGGCGAAATTGCCCTTATTAGACAGGTGTCCAGAAAAGTTTGTCAAAATGAAATTGCCAACATTGTGGTTATATGGTGATAAAGATTGGATGAATGATGAAGCTGGATTAGAAATGACTAATGAGATAAACGATTTATCAATCAAGGAAAATTCCGAAAAACTTGCCAGTTTCCATATCATATCGAATGCTGGACACCATCTTTACCTTGACAATCCACCGGAATTTGCTAAAATTGTATTTCAATTTTTAAAGTTTAAGAAAGGGAAAGTATAAAGGATGTATAGATAGATAGTCGTAATTGATAATTTGTTTATTGTATGGGTGTAAACTAAGAGAAATTACTAGCGTGTAATGCTACTTTGAGATATTTTCTGTCTGCAAAAGCATGTTCGTAGTTGAACTTCAGATTGTAGTAAGAGTGAAAGAAGTTGTTGAAATCATGTTTGTGTCAACTTGTTGAATATTTTTTCGGTGATTGTTTCAATAATCACATACTAATGTGAAATTAATTTTAGAACTTTGTAACTACCTAACACTAGTGTTTACTTATGAATAATACCCCCTATTCTACACTCATGCTGATGGATGTACTTTTATAAGCCTCGTTACTACAATTAATGGAATGTATTACAAACCGGTTCTAGGAAAGACTTGCTTTGTAGATTCTCTAAAACCATTCATCACCTGCTTCAATTAACCTCATTTCTGATACAGAAAATTCCAACCTCATGCAATTATGAGAACAAGCTGATAGCTAGTAAGGTGCATGGTTGCATACATTGCTATTAACATGTTCAAGGTTATTTTGCAGTCGTGCAAAAGTTATACTATTTTTAGTAATACTTTGTGGTGGTCGTTTCATCATTTTTTCTCTTACAAAGTTTCAGCTTTGAATGCAAAAAAATAGTTGTTAGCCTTTCCTTTAAGCCCTGATTCGGGCTTTGACCACAAGTATCGAGAATTCGCTTTAAAAATTGAATGATTGCAAAGTAGAAAAGTTTTAATGGCATGATTTTTTTTTCAAGTATTAGTGTGTGCTTCATAGTACAGTTGACAGATAATTACAAATTAGTAGTTGATATGCAATTATAGATGTGTAATTAGATTGTGTAGAGCCTCGCTTAGATTTCCTTGGTGACAGAATCAAAAGAGAATTTTCCCGAAAAATGGTAAGACCTTGTTATGACTGCAAATGTCAAATACTATGCAGTTCGTGGAAGAAATTACAATTCTCTTACAAAGTTTGTAAATAAGAAAGCGGCAACCCTCCTCTTTGCAACCTTTTGGGTAAGCTATTTCGGTATTTGGTCAACTGTAAGCGAAAAGACTGGCAAGTAGCAGCAGATTCAAGGATAGAGACAAATCAATGATAGCAAATGCCCAACATATTCAACTGAATCATGAAGACTGTATCTCCTGATTCTTTCAACCCTAGCATGGGTATAAATGGGGAACAACATTTCCAACTTTCTGATCATTCGAAACGTTCAATAACCAACAAACATTATAGTTTAATCTACAACAAAAATGAAATTCACTAAAGTCATCACTGCTGCTTGTATTGCTTCTTCTGTTGAATCTGCTGCTGTTCCAAACTTAGACAAGAGAGGAGGTGGAAGATGGAAAGGTGGTAAAGGTGGAGAGCCATGTGATACTCCAAAAGCTCCAGCCCCAGTTCCTACAACTACTCCATGTGACACACCAGTACCAGTCCCAACTACCACTCCATGTGACACACCAACTACTCAAGCTCCAGTTCCAACTACTAGCACTTCTCCATGTGATACTCCAACTACTAGCACCACTCCATGTGATACTCCAACTACTATTACAACTCCTTGTGATACTCCAACTACTCAAGCTCCAACACCAGCTACCACTTCTTGTCAAACTAATGTTGCTCCTGTTCCTTCTGGAGGTAATAATGGTGGCAATAATGGTGGTAATAATGGAGACAATAATGGTGGTAACAATGGTGGTAATAATGGTGGTTCTGGAGATGATTGTGATGATGATGGAAATGGTACCGACAACGATTCTGACAATGATTCTGATAATGATGCTGGTGATCATTCAGATGATGACTGTGACGACGGAAATGGAACAGACAATGACTCTGATAACGATTCCGACAATGATGCTGGTGACAACTCTGATGACGATTGTGACGACGGAAACGGAACAGACAATGACTCCGATAACGATTCCGACAATGATGCTGGTGACAACTCTGATGACGATTGTGATGACGATGGGAATGGCACCGATAATGATTCAGACAATGACTCTGATAATGATTCTGGTGACAACTCGGATGACGATTGCTAAGTATTTACCAGCCTTTCTGAATAAGTTTGCTTATTTTTTAGTTTAGCTCCTTTTATGTTTTCTGTTTTAGTAATACCCATATTAGTTTTAAGATTAGTTGTTTATATGATATCAATATACAATTACTATGGCTTTAAATTATGTGCTTACTGTTTGATGTTGTTGATCCACATAAAGAAGATCAATACGGATCTTCAAAGTGATTGAATCAAAGTTTGGTGCTACCTCAGATTTGAACAGTAGCTTGGCTACATTGAAGAGGTTAATCGTATACTGTAACAATTGAAAAGTCGATAATTGTTATGGTTACATAATTTTGCAGCAAGTAGAACTAGGATTCTAGATTTCCATATTCAACCTGATAATAAATTATGTTTTATTTTATCCCTATTTATTTTGAGAGGAATAAAATCTTCATTCCGCTAATAGGAACTGGCCCATAACTTGTGAATTCATTGATTATATTGCTATGGTAGTTGATCTGATTGTTGCAGATACTTGGCAGAACACGAACGTTTGTATATAAAAATTTTAAAAATGGTAATTTGTTCGGAAAAGGAACAATTTAAAACAGATATAGAAAGAGGTGTTCGTGCATGGATGCTTGCTTTTACTGCAAATCTTATGATTAGTCGCAACAAACTCATTTTTATTAGCAAAATATTATGGGGTTAGGTTTCAGCAACGAATGCGAAAAAATAACAACCTATACAAGCTTCCGCTGATCTTGCTAGTTAAATTTAGCAAGAATAACTTTCAAAACCTTCTTACTGATTATGATCATTTGGACTAGTGTAAAAGATAGGTGATCATTAATGATAATGAAAATTGGTAAAACTCTCAATTGTTCAAATTTTTTAAGAGTATCTGGTATGTGGTGGTCATGGCAAACTACAGCATTTAGCTCTTACTTTGCAGCAACCTAAAATACCCTTAATGAGTATTCTAGAAGAAAGTATTGTTAGTAAATTATACCTCTTTTCCTAGATTTAACTGAATTAAAAACCATTTATCATTTGCTAAAACCGATAATCGTGAACAAGAATATTTGAAACTGAACTAAAAACATAAACATAAAGCACTTGCGATTTTCCATATCTGTAGTTAATTAATCCCAATTAGTACATCTAATAGGTAATTATAACCAAAACGGAAGTATATCAGGGTCTCATAGGCTTGATGATGTGAAAAAACAATTGAGATGAGTATCAAATAATGATGACCCCTTCAAATTTGTTCAACTATAAATTGAAATGAATTTCCTCTCCAATTCTATTCTCTACTTCTGACAACACTAATCAATACCATTGATACAATAGCACCCAATCAAAATGAAATTTACTACAATTGCTGCTGCTGCCTTTATTGCTTGTTCCGTTGAAGCTACTTTTCTCCCACTTTTGAAGCTTGGTGGAGGTTGGAAAGGTGGTAACAATGAACCTCCATGTGATACCCCAGCTCCTCCACCTCCACCACCACCACCAGCTCAAACTACTCCATGTGATACACCTCCAGCTCCACCAGCACCAACCACCCCTTGTGACACTCCTCCAGCTGAAACTACCCCATGTGACACTCCCCCAGCTCAACCAACTCCATGTGAAACCGAAGGCGGTTCAGGCGGTAATGGTGGTTCCGGAGGCTACGGTGGTGGTGGTATTATTGGTAGTATCATTGGTAAAAAAGTCAAATTTATTGAAGGTTTATTGGGTGGCCATTAAACATGCTACAGAAATACATTCTATAATTTACTACAGATGCATTCCTTTTAAGGTACTCTGTTCTTCGTTATTTCACTACACGTATATATATTAAAAATAGTTTTATCTAAATAAATGATACCCGTTTATATTACTTTTTTGTAAAGTAGATACGATAAATTGCATTCTTCCTACTATAACGTATCCTATTGTAGTTTATTTATTTCCCCAGTTATATGTTGCTGAATTTCGTGCAATTTCTGTTTATGTTTAGCAAAGATTCTAGAAAACTCCAAATCCAATTCTTTTTGTAGTTCATTCCGTTTTTCAAGGACATTGTACTCAATAGCTTTCAACTTATTCACAATATTGGAAGAAAATAAAATCAAGCTCTCATTTATGTAGTTGTAATCTGACATTGGAGCGGCATTATCTTGAAGTGTTAGCTCTTTATTTGCTGGGTTTTTCAATAAATTAGTTACATTTGGATTATCTTCCTTTGTTGTCTCTCCAGTTGCAGTATCCAAATCAAATTGACCACAGTTACTATTGTTGTATCTCTTTTCATCACTATCAAAGGATTTTTCAATTTCATCCGTTTCTTCTTCTTCCATAAATAGCAAACTTTTTGAACTCCTCCCACTATCAACGTTTTCGGAACCCACACTTTTAGTGCTATTTCCCTGTTTATGCATATCTCTATCCACTCTATATTTGCGGTGCTTTCTGGGACGGGACATTTCAGATATGTCAAAGAAGTCCCATGGTTCTGATCTTGATACTTTGCGTTTTCTCGTCGCAACAACCATCATCTGATTTTGTGAAGTTCTAGGGTTTGAACTTTCTTTTTGGCTCAGGGGGACTTGAATTTTGGAGTTCACGGATATTTTTCTTCGTGGGGAGATAACTTTGAAAAACTTTACCAACCAATGATAATGTGCATTGTATTTTAAACTTATTTCCAAGCAGGTATCCAAAATATCGTGGTCTCCAACTTTGATGGAAAACTTGTTCATGTATTTGAATATCAGCATTTCTTCGGATCGCAATTGGCGTTGGCTGCTGCATTTGAAGTTTAACCTTAACACAGAGTTAGGCAATGCTCTAAAACTACTCAATGTGACCAAATTGATATAGTATGTTTCTGTTTGATCCTTTTTCAATTGATGCCATAGAATCAAAAGGGAACGATTTATCGGTTGCAAATAAAACCTCGACTGTTTATCAATGATTTGATTTTTCAAAACAACTGTACACGGGATAAAGTCAGAAAATTTGGGGTTTACTGAATGGATGTACCGAATGTATGGTGTGACCAAGTTTGGAATAAATTCGGGTTCAAGTTGCAAATTGACAAATAAAGAAATTAGATTTGTGAGCGTAGTTATTCCACTATTTCTCCATAGCAAATTTTTAAACTTCCTTATATTTTCCTTAGTGTTTATTGATTCCTTCACCAACGAGAACATGTAATCCACTTGAACTATGTTTAGCAAGATTTTTGAGCTGATCCAAGATACGACGGGATTGTCACACAAAGCACATTCAATAACCTTGTGCAATACTCTAAAGTCGTGGGTAAAAACTGTGGTTCTAAGCAATATTGGCCAAAGCATTTGGATTTCTGGATATATAACCAACCTAATAAACTTACTAAGATATAAGTTTATTGCAAACCAACTCAACTTGTCATCAACATATTCTTGTTGGATAATCATTTGCAAAAACTTGTCAATACTATCAATTAACAACGGTTTGCATTTATCGATATCAATCAATGGTTCGTCCTCAATCTTAATTAGCAATGTGTTCAAGTTGGACATTTCGTTATTGTATAATAGTGATTTCTTCTGAGAACCAAGACCAATGCTGCACACGCGACCAATAAAGAGCAGAAACGCTTCTGTAAATTCACTTAGACTTGGCATCTATACACATGCATGTAGAAAAACTAAGAATTGACGGATACTATGAAAAAAAAAAAAATGTGTTGTTGTCTGAGCAAAAATTTGTTGTATCTACTTTTGGAACCCTGAATCAAAACTACGAGAAGGAAGCTCGGCATCTTCAATAATTTAAAATTGCCCCGTTCTTGATTTACTCTTTAAAAATTATATTGTATTAACTAGAGTATTCTCTAAAGTAAATTTAAACCTTTCAATATGTCACAATTTGGTGTTGGGAAATTTTCTGCCCGCTGTAATTTCTCACTATCAACACTAAACCAGCCATATGCATCCTCAATCAACTGATCTTTGTGTATTTGTTCTTTGGAACACTTGGCTCGTTTGTCGGATATAAACAAGTTCTCTACTTTGGAATCGTAATTTCTTAATTGTCTTTTGGACTTCGACCCATGCTTTTCCTGGAATTTGTCAGTGACATAGAATGGTATATTGTATTTTGGTGTATTCCTCTGTATGTTATATTCTTGAGATGGAACAAAGGAATACTCTGGAGATGTGTCACCGGAAAATATGGCTGATAATATTGGTACAATTAAAAGCATCAAAATAGGCAATATACCTTTCAATGCCTCAAACAAGGATGGTTGCTCTTCTCCATTAGGTCCAGTTTGTTCTCTTCCATTTGGTGACTGTGCTCTTGGTCTTCTTGTAGTTCTTCTATATCTCATGAACGGATCAGCGCCCCCGTTTCCATATGATTGGAATGTGAACCCGTTCCCTCCAAATGTGAATGTTGGCCCTGATGCGAAAGGACTTCCACGTGGACCGCCACCACCACCAAAAAACATATTGAACAAGTCATCTTCAAATGGATTATTTGCAAACCCTGATCTTCCAGAGAATGAACTGCTTGGGAAGCCACCAGACGCCGCACTGGCATTGTTGATTCTTGAAGTAGGGTCCGAACCGGTTTGGTCAAATATTCTCTTCTTTTGTGGGTCACTCAACACCTCCCATGCTTTATTTAAAATCTTGAACGCTTCTGATGATCTTGGATGAGGGTTTTTATCAGGATGGCACTTTATAGCTAGCTTCCTGTATGATTTTTTTATTTCGCCCTCACTGGCGGATTTCTCCACCGACAAAATTTCATAAAACTGATGGGGCTTGTACGATAAGACTTTTAAAACTATTGATTCTTGCTCTTTTGTATAGGATGAGGACATGACGGAATGTTTGAAATATATTGAACACTTGTTATGTCAAGTGGAAGAATCTAGAGAAAAACCAAACAAAAAAAAAAAATTTCCCTTTAGTCTTAATTTTCAATATTCGCAAGTATTACATTACGAGGGGAAAAAAATCATTAGGTGTTATCATTGAAAAAACCCAAAACTTTACAAAAATAGGTAAACTTGAGCTTCTCTACCGAAAATCCGACAAACAACTGGCATAGTTTATATCGTCAATGTCACATAACGCACAACACCCAAGTACCAATTATTTGTTGGGTAGGAGAACATGTTCAAACTTGGACTTTGTTTTTCCTTCCTATTTGGGTCCAGAGCTCACCTCTTTTTAGCATTCTGGCTGGATTCGTTTTTTTCTGCCTGCTCGTGCCGAACTAGGTTTATCAAAAGTTCAACGTTTTTTTTTTATTGGCAATTTATACTTTTCAGTTACTTCATCGAATACCATTTGCCGAGGCAAGCTATAGTTATTGACCATGAATGGAACTGAAGATAAACCAGTCATCAAATCCTTCTTGGATACCGATTTATACAAATTGTTTATGCATGCAGCGGTCAACAAACAGTTTCCTGATGTCCCAGTGAAATACAGGTATACCAATAGAACTCCTCAATTGAAGTTAAATAGCCAAGCCATATCGTGGTTGAAAAAGCAAATCGAGTATTTGGGTGATTTAAGATTTTCTGCAGAAGAGATTTTGTATTTGCATAGAGTATTGCCGCAATTGCCATCAGACTATTTAGAATATTTGGCGGACTTCAAATTAGTCCCATCGTCCCAGATCAAATATTTGGATAATGATGAAGGGGACTTCGAATTGGAAATTGTCGGTAAGTGGAATGACACTATACTTTATGAGATTCCGTTATTGGCATTAGTGTCTGAAGCTTATTTTAAGTTTGTTGACACCGACTGGAATTACGAAGGTCAGTACGCTTTAGCACAAAAAAAGGCCAAGCAGTTAATTAGCAATGAATGTAATTTCAGTGAATTTGGAACTAGAAGAAGAAGATCATACGAGTCACAAGAAATTGTTATCAAGGCAATCAAAGACGTGCAAATAGACACTCAATCAAAGTACATTGCTGGTACGTCGAACGTTTATTTTGCCATGAAATATGATTTGCCACCTATAGGCACTGTTGCACATGAATGGTATATGGGAATTGCATCAATCACACAAGATTATGTGCATGCAAATAAATTGGCTATGGATTATTGGATTGATACATTTGGAGCAAAATATGCAGGGTTGGCCTTGACAGATACTTTTGGAACAGACAACTACTTGACAATGTTTGTTGCTCCCTATGTAAATGAATACTCTGGAGTTAGGCAAGATTCGGGGGATCCTGAATTGTATGCTGAGAAAATTGCCCGTCATTATGAAAAAATGGGTATAGCGAAAAATACCAAGATCATTTGTTTCAGTGACTCCTTGAACGTTGAAAAATGTTTGAAATATAAAAATACAGCAGATAAATTGGGATTAATCAGTACTTTTGGAATTGGTACGTTTTTCACAAATGATTTCAATAAGTTGTCAAATGGCGAAAAGTCTCAGCCAATGAACATTGTCATTAAAATTAAGGAGGCAAACGGTAAACCAGCCATTAAGATTAGTGATAATATTGGAAAGAATATGGGTGATCAGGCTACTGTTGATAGAGTCAAACAAGAATTAGGATATACAGAAAGAACATGGTCTGAAGGAGACGAAACTCATAGATGGTCTAAGTAGAGGGTCGTGTATAGTATTCGAATTTAATGTGTGTAAGCCCTACCAAACAGTTGAGTGATTCCTTTTTTTTTCTTCTTCTTTCGTTCTTTTTCGGAATGACTAGATGAGTATACATTTTTTATCCGGACAATAAGCACTTTACCAAACCTTGTTTGAGATTTCTATATTTATGAAGTGCTGAGCTGCAACTTAAATAAATTTGAAAAAAAAAATCTATATATTGAATTATTGCTCTGTTTTAAAGGATGGAGTTAAACTATGAGAATTTGGTGTCAGTTTTGACTTTTGCCAGCAAATCAGAAAGAAGTTTGGAACAACAGAATGCAGAATCTCAATTGAAGAGTTGGGAAATTGTCCCTGGATACCATTATTTACTACAAGAAGTGTATTTGAATACCGATCTACCTTTACAAATCCGTTGGTTGGCGATAATTTGTTTCAAAAATGGTGTTGATAGGTATTGGAAGAGTTCACGAAATAATTCCATTCAAAAACAAGAAAAACAGCAAATAATTGCAAAAAGTATGGATTTGATAAATGAAAAGAATAACCAATTGATGTTACAAAATGCGTATTCGATTTCAAAAATTGCCCGATTTGATTTCCCCCTGGATTGGCCAAATTTATTTGATGATATAATTAGCAGTTTGGAGAAATATGTGTTTGTTGAAAATAACCTTGTGGCTACAAACAATATGTTGATTATTTTGAATCGGATAATAAAAACGTTGTCAACTGTTAAAATTGGAAGAGCACGTCATGCCATGCAAGCAAAAGCAGCAATCGTTGTCAATGTATTGGTCAAATTGTACTCAAAGTTCTTTACAATGTGGACATCAAATTTGGATTTCACTATAATGCAGATCTGTTATTTGTGTTTAAAAAATTTGAGACGAATTATACCTGAGGGTTTTGATCAACCACACAAGGACCAGGACATTGTTGAATTCTTGAATAATACAATTGATCACTTGCAAATGATAGTGTTGGAACATGATAAGTTCAATACAGATTTGTTGGAACGTTATGTCAAGTGCTATAGCAAGCTATATGTTTCGTTGATCAAAACAAACCCTACCAGTTTTATATTGTTGCCTTGTTGTGAAAAAATACTCACAACATTTCTTTCGATATTAGAACAGAAGGCAGAAGTGATCTACAACTCATCTGAAGACAATGATTTTTGGGAAATTTTGGCTTTGAGGAGTTTTAGTATATTAAAGAAGGTTTTGGCATATATTTATAGAGCAGGTGCGGTTACGTTAAAACAAAAAAATGACAAAATGGAAGTCCAGACCGCTCGAAACAAATTGTCTGGTAATTTTTTCACTCCCGATTTGATCCAGAACCTTTGTGATCTTGTAATAACTTGGTACCTTCGATTAAAACCATCAGATTTGGAAAGTTGGTTGCTTGACCCAGAAGAATGGTGTAATGAAGAGTTTTCGTCTAGTTGGGAGTATCAAATTCGTCCTTGTGCAGAAAACTTTTATCAAGACTTGATTAAATATTTCCCAGATTTGCTAGCTGAATTTGTTTTGAATAAAATTAGCACCGGTTTGATGGAAAATGCGTCTGTTGACAAGATCTTGATCAGAGACTCTATATTGTGTACCTTCCAACTCTCAGGGCATGCCATTAGTGATCATGTGAACTTTGACAATTTGTTGGAAACTGTTTTTATACCAGAAGGTTTGAAGAATGATTTGGTTGAAAACAAAATCTTGAAGCGCAGAGTTTGTTTGATTATTTCTGAATGGGTCAGTATCCAATGTTCAAGAGAGCTGAGAGTGTCTATTTACAAGTTGTTGTTAAATTTCTTGCAACCAGAAAATAAAATCAACGATAAGATTGTTAAGATTTCGGCTGTTCAAACGTTGTGTGCTGTTGTTGACGATTGGGATTTCAGCAAAACTGATTTTCAACCATTTTTAAATGATTTTGTCAAGTTGATAATTGGGTTGCTTGATGAATTCAAGTTTACAGAATCTAAACTATACATTTTAAACACATTGGCCAAAGTCATTGAAAAGTGTAATCCATTGGTCGATTATCAAACATTGCTTGATATATTGCAAATCATTCCTCCCAACTGGGAAACTACTGAAAACGAACAGATTATTAAGACTTCATTATTGAGGTTGTTGAGAAGTTTGGTTGTATCGTTAAATGAGAACTCCATGGAAACACACCAGATTGCCATTCCTTTGATTAAGGCATGTTGTTCCGAAAATCTGGATGTCTATTTGCTTGTTTCTGAAGATGGATATGACTTGTGGCTAGCGTTGTTGCAATTTTGTCCTGTCACACAGAACTTGAATTCAGAATTGGTCGAATTGTTTCAATTGATCCCAGTTGGATTAAGAAACTCAACTGAGATTCTTCCAACAATCTTGTCAATTATCAGAAGTTATGCCTTGTATGCGCCCGATGTATTTTCTGAAGATTTGGCATCAGAAATATTCCAAGTTATTGGGAACTATTTAAGTAAAATGAGAGATGATGCGTATGCCATTTTTATTGCGTTAATGGATATATTGTTGATTAATCCAAGAGACGAGATGATAGATAGAATTGTTTCAAGCGGTTTATTCAACTCTATGGTTCGTTATGTGTTGGACGATAGCATGAGCAACTTCTTAATTGCTAGAATGTATTTATTGTTTTCTAGGATTGCCATGAAAGAGTATTTTCTCAAAATTTTAGATGTTACTTCTGTTGACTTGAAATTGTTTTTCGAAAGATGGTTAGAATATTACAACCACAATGGGAACCCAAGAAATAAAAAAATCAATTTGTTGGGGTTACTTTCAGTTTTGTCTTATTCTGTTCCACAAAAAATAGAAGTGTTGTGGGAGTTGTCTCCTAAAATAATTAAAAACACATTGTTCTTCTTGGAAGAAGTAAACGAAGACACAAACGGACGGTGTGATTCATACAATTCCAATTTGATTTACGATGACATAGATGATTATTCGTATTTGGATCCTGATATCAAAGCAAACGGTGAAAAATTGAGATACCATGCATTATTAGATCAGTTTGATCGAGTTTATTCTGTCAATCTTTTGCTGCTTTTAAAAGAATGTATGGGTGGTTTAAGACAGCAGTTGGGTGATACCGATTTCAACAATTTCATTCAATTGAATGACAGTTACACCATAGAAAAACTAAGAGAAATCATGTAAGTTAGTAGAAAGTATAGCTACACAGCGTATTTAAACTTCTTGTTCAAGTTTGTTCCAAAATCATGGTGAGTACACTACCCGCTCAATTTCTTTTTGATTTTTTTCGCTTCTCTACTTTCTTTTGCGTGCCAGATAATCAGTGGCAAAGCGGAAGAAAAAGTGAATTTGTTTCACCAGCTAGTTTCCTTCACATCTCCCACCAGATCAGATCAATTGAGCTATGTTTAGAAATAATTACGATAACGATTCAGTCACATATTCACCTACAGGTAGATTATTCCAAGTCGAGTATGCTTTAGAAGCTATTAAACAAGGAAGTGCAGCTGTTGGTTTAACGTCGAATGATTATGTTGTGTTAGTAGCTCTAAAAAGAAATGCAGAGGAATTGGGATCTTACCAAAAGAAGATCATAAAAATTGATGATCACATGGGAGTGGCATTGGCTGGTTTGGCACCGGATGCTAGAGTTTTATCTAATTTTTTAAGAAAACAAGCAATGCAATGTAAAATGGTTTTCAATCGTCCAATTCAAACCTATAAAGCAGTTTTGTCAATTGCTGATAAAGCCCAAGAAAATACACAAAGTTATGGATCTAGGCCATATGGTGTCGGGTTGTTGATTGCTGGATATGATGAAACAGGGGCACACCTTTTTGAGTTTCAACCTAGTGGCAGTGTCTTGGAATATTTTGGAGCCGCCATAGGAGCAAGATCCCAAGCAGCTCGTACATATTTAGAAAGAAATTTAGAAGAAATAAAGAAATGTGATGACGTTGAGAAGTTGGTACTCCATGGATTATATGCTTTGAGAGATACGTTGTCTCAAGACGTTGAATTGACATTTAAAAACACCAGTGTTTCAATTGTTGGTAAAGATCAAAGTTTTGTATCGTATGACGATGAAAATGTGCAACAATGGTTGGATAAATTAGACTCTGTCTCGAACGCTAGAAATAGAGATGGCGATGATGATGAGGATGGTGATGAACAAGAAGAGGGTAATGCAACCCAAGCTCAAGAAGGAGAAGGTACTGAAGCACCAGCAGAAGACAGAATGGAAACTGACGAGTAAGACTGGGAGAACAGAGCATGACTTAGTAGTAGTTTCTTAGGGGCAGATATAGAAGCAAGATTTCTACAATGAAAAACAAGATACAAAACAAAATGTAGTTAACGATGATTATATATATACATGTCTAATTTTTACTCTCTTTATCTTGTTGCTGCTTTAATGCTACTTTCTGTATTGCCTCCATGCAAGTCTTTTGCATTTCGTTTACTTTTTGGTTTAGGATATTGGGATGATGTAATTTCTCTCCTGATCTTATTTCATCAATCATTTCTTTGATGGTATTGGCATACTCTTTTATTGTCTTCTTCTCTTCGTCCTCCATCAATTCCCCGAATTGGATCAATGCGGTCTCCGTATCTGTACATAAAATTTCTGCACGAGAAGCATGTTCATACAACCTTTTCTTTTCCTCGTCGGCTTTCTTGTTCCGGTTACTTTCTTGGATCATTTTTTCGACCTCCGCATCGGTCAAGCCAACTTCAGTTACTTGTATTGCCACGGTATTTGGTTTCCCGTAGTGTTCCAGATCCTTTGGATATGGTGTCTTGTCTGTTGCACTGACGTTTATAATACCATCGGCATCTATTTCAAAGGACACGGCAATTTGTGGAGTCCCCTTTGGTCCTTGCGGGATATTTGAAAGCTTGAATTGGCCAATATGCTTGTTGTCTTTGACCAATGTTCTTTCTCCTTGATAAACACCTATTTCAACACCCGTTTGGCCGTCTACAGCTGTGGAAAACATTTGCTCCTTTTTAATTGGAACAGCAGAGTTACGGGGTATTAGTGGAGTAAAAATTCCCCCATAAGTCTCGATCCCTAATGACAATGGTGTAACATCCAATAATACCACATTTTTAACTTGTCCGGATAATACTGCACCTTGAATTGCTGCACCTAACGCAACTGCTTCGTCGGGGTTCACAGCAGTACTCGGTTTTTTGCCAAACAAGTCCTGTACCATTTTCCTGATCTGGGGCATTCTTGTCATTCCACCAACTAACAAAACCTCATCAATATCCTTGAATTTTAATTCGGCGTCTCGCACACATCGTTTGACTGGGTCGATCGTCTTTTCTATAATAGGCATCACCATCTTGGTGAACTCTTGCGATGTCAAAGTCTGCTTAATGTGCTTGTCTTGGGACACGAATGGTATATTTATTTCAATCTCGTCCGAATGGTCTAGCTCTATTTTTGCTTTTTCTGCAGCTTCTCTAATACGTTGTACAGCAAATCTATCACCGGATAAATCAATTCCCGTTTCTGCCTTGAAATTTTCCAAGATATAATTCATAATGACAATGTCAAAATCTTCACCTCCCAAATGTGTATTACCATTTGTTGCTCTTACTTCAAACACACCTTCATCTATTTCCAAAATAGATATGTCAAATGTCCCGCCTCCAAGGTCAAATACTGCGATTATCCCATCCTCTCTTGACTTGTCACAGCCATAGGCTAAAGCTGCTGCTGTTGGCTCATTGATGACTCGTAATACGTCCAAGCCTACTAGTTTCCCAGAATTCTTTGTAGCCTGTCTTTGAGAGTCATTGAAATATGCTGGAACTGTGACAACAGCACTGTTGATCTTTTCTTTCAACTGATCTTCAGCAACTTTCTGTAACTTTTGCAAAATAAGTCCCCCGATTTCAGATGGTGATATGGTTTGTCCACTATGCGAACTCAACATTGCATCACCTTGTTTGCTAGGGATAATCTTATAAGGAACATTGTTTAAATCCCTTTGCACTTCGGCATCCTCAAACTTTCTCCCAATTAATCTCTTTGTTGCAAAAAAGGTGTTTTCGGGGTTTACTACAGCTTGTCTCTTTGCAGGAAAACCAACTAAGGTTTCGCCTTCTTTGCTGAATGCCACAATTGATGGTGTAGTACGTTTGCCTTCTTCGTTTTCAATGATCTGTGGCTCTTGATCTGATCCCATAACTGCAACAGCAGAATTAGTGGTTCCCAAGTCAATTCCAAGTACATGGTGCTTGAACCTTCTAAACGTTATACGGGCAATGTTTTGTCTTAGCATTGTTGAGGTTGTAAGATGAATAGAAGTTGCGGGTACGATCCAGTTTTCTTCTCCGTTCTATTTTTTTACGCTATTTTTTTTTTTGTTTGCGCTTGCTTTGGTAGTAAGCGTCCAAGAGAGACTTCAAACATATGGCCAGGAATAGTGTTTATACATGCTATACAGTACACTTATTACTCTATTATAAATCTAGGTTCTTCACCTTCTCTCAAACTTACTCCCTTGATCCGCACGTATATCAAATTTGCTAAGCCAACCAATTCAACAAACGTTTCAACTTCTTCTGCCTTAACACGGTCCACTACTGTAAATGAAGTGTCACGGAGTCGCTCTAGCTCTCCATATGCATTCAAGACTTGATAGAACAGACTATCGTTGCAGGTCCCAACAACTATTGCAGGAGCATCTGATCTATTGGTAATGACTATTTTACCTTGTAATAAGCTTGGCAGGTAGTTACATGGTAAGTATTGAGGTGCATCTTCAATGAGCAACGAGTAACCACTCAAAATTGGCAATCTACTAAAAATGGGATAGTATATATGATTGGCATTTACAAGAAAGTCTCTGACATTTTGTAGTAATATTTGCATATTGAAATTGCTCACTTCCTTTCTGAATAAACATGGCAATATGAACTGGCCAAAAAAAGTAAAAGTATCGTCGCCATAGGTACTTGGATGACATGGAGGTGATAACACATCTAGCCCATCTAAAAATTTGAGTGCAGTTCCGTAATAACAAATCATAGCCTGTATTTCATCCTTAGTTATCGGCAACAAAGCTCTATTTGCCAATGGTTCCGAAATGGATCTGCACACGTTTAAAAACTTTTCCTTCTTTAACACTCTTGGATGTCCAGCTAAAAATGGGACACAGTAGTCACCAATTAATGCTGTTCCCATAGGAGCTAACAAAAGTTTGGGTTTATCTTCACCACTGGTAATTCTGATATCTAGAGCTTCCAATTCCTCATCAACCACTTTTATCAATGATGATGCTACAAGAAGTTGGTCACCTTTGTGACGACCACTGTACATCGATAACAAGTTGGTGGATTCCATATAGTTGCTTTCCTCACAACGAATGTCACAATAAGATTGGTAAAGTAGCTGGGTATAAAGTGCAACCTTATTAGAATATTCATCAACTGTTTTGAAAGTATACTTATTGTCAACAAGTGGTAACGGATAGTACTCGGTGGTAAGTTTTCTGAGTGTCTCTGCTGCTCCTTCAAGAAACAAATTTCGAGCTTTAATTAATTTAAAACTCTTTTTCTGTAACAAGCTGAAGGCAAACCAAAATGATTCGTAGGACCTGGAATTCAATGGCTCTTCAGAGAACTTAGTAAGCATTTTTATACCAATATTGAAACTTTGACCAGCAACCAAATTGGCTAGAAATACGCCTTTTGAAAATTCAACAGTATTGGATTTATTTCTGATATTTAACTTGATTTGAAAATCTTCTTGACGTAGGAAATATAATAGAGTTGGTAGAAAAACCAAATCTAATGAATACTTGGTAATGTAATCTCGAATTTTATAATTTTTGGATTCATTAAAATCATTCAACTCTCGTTCAATTTCATTGAATCTGCGAAGGTGCTCCTTACAGAGTCGATAATAATTGCTTTCAGGGATAGGCTCTGATATACCGTATAGTTCATAGATTTTGCCAATTTTTTGATTGTACACCATATGCCAAAAGTATGGGTGCAGCAATTTCTCTCTAAATAGCTTGTTGGCTTGACTGAGGTGAAAAATATCTTTGATACTCAAATTTCCAATATCTGAGATATAAAGAATCAAATCCAAAGGGAGGGTCAGCATATCAATTCAGCTATGTAGATGTTAGGGGTATAGTGTAGTTTTCTGAATCTTGCTAGTCGAAGGTAGGGAGTGTGCTAAACGGTGGCCGATATTTTTGTTACGTATTTATTTTTATTGTCGCCCACGCTATTTGTCGCATAGGCCCAAAAATACATACATTCCAATTTGAAGCATAATTTTTTTCCATTACTTTTCCAATCTCATCACACCCATTAAAGTTGATCATTTTAGCAATGGGTAAAAGAAAAGCTGCTGATTCCAATAATCCTCCCAAAAAAAAGTTTAAAAATGTGTCTAAATTGTTGGACCCTAACACTTCTGGTATTTACGTAAGTTGTGCTCGTAGGAAGGAAGCAAATTGTCGTCAGGAATTGCTCAATCTATTGTCAGAGAAAGTTCCCGAATATTTTGATTTGGAGAATGTTGAAGATGACCAAGACGAAACTCAAATTGACAAAAAGGAACTATCAATTGAAGACAAAATCAAACAGGAATTACAAGAACTTGAGGAGTCCAAAAACTCGAAAAAGGAATTGCTTCAACCTGTTGATGTAGATTTGGAGTGTTTGGTGTTTATAAAAACGAAAAAACCTATTGATCCAGAGGTTTTGGTGGAGAAACTATGTAAAGAATGTTATGAGTCTGGACAGAAAACAACCAGGTACACTCAAAAATTGGTCCCAATAATGGACTCATGCAGTTCAACGGGTGATGATCCATTAGAGAAGGTGCGGCAATTGGCTCGAAAAGTGTTGGCAAGACATTTCCATCAAGAGAAGGATCAGAAGCCTGTCAAGTTTGCTGTTCAAGTTTCAAGACGTAATTTCAATGTTTTAAAGTCTGATGTTATAATTAAAACAATAGCTGAATGCGTGGGTAATAGTCACGGACACTCAGTTGATCTTAAAAATTACGACAAATTGATTATTGTTGAATGTTATAAGAATAATATTGGTATGGGTGTAGCTAATAATTTTTTGAAATATAGTAAATACAACTTGCAACAAATATTTGACAAACACCAGGAAGATAACAATTAAATTACAATCACCAATGGTGTTGGAAGGAGGCGATTTCTGTACAATATATAAATTCGTTTAGTAATATAACCTATCTATAATTTTCTTGAGTTCTTTCCAGGCTAACCAGTCAGCTTCTTGATGGGGTATAAGACCCATTTTGTATAATTTGTAAACACCAATACCCATATTCAACACTTGGCATATAATGAATACAATCTTTGCTAATATAATCTCACTTCCATTATTTTTGGTTGATAGTTTGGAAAAGGTGGGATTGGTTTCATTGAAGATTGCCTTTATAGGGTTCCATAACAACATTAATGTCATTGTAACTGAAATCACTTGTAAGGAATTACCAGTCATATAACTCATAAATAAGTTCATTGGTATCGACTTTGCTGGACCAATTGCTAATTCCCAAATTTTCTTGGATTTTAATGCATTCAAATCGGCGTCGTCATGCTTTGTCTTCTTACCTGACGATGTCAGCGATTTTGTTGCTGTAGAAAACACGGATTCTGAATATCCTGGTGGTGGTGGAACATCATTTTTGGATGATGAAATTGGAATTATTCTAGGTTTGAGTATTTCAGAATAGGCGTTCATTGTGTTTGGCTTGGTAGGTTTTGGATTGAATACTAAAGTTGGTCCATGTAACTTTTTTGTCGGCCATAGTCATTTTTTTCTTCCTCTGCATTTTGTTAATGAGATTTTTTTTATCTCCTTGCGTTCACCCAAATTTCCTTGACTTCCGTTTACTTTGATTCCTTCACCATCTCAGCTGAACAAAGGTCTAATAGAGCACTACTCAATTGTTCAACCCCAAACAGTGTGAAGCTACTTGAACACTTCCCAAGGTCTATTCATTTTTTTATCCTTTATTGTCTGGCTCACGATTGATGAATTCAACTCAAACATTTTCGTATCTCCAAAAGAACCCTTTAAACAAAATTATTGGTCTTTCAGTAATTCTATCGGTTGGGTTTCTTTTGGTAATATTAGCAGGAATATATGGAAATTGGTTTCCTATTATAATTGGCATTATATTTGCAGTGGCACATTTGCCAGTGGCAATCACTAAGAACATCGCTAGTAGTTCTGACTATGATTTCAATTTTGATTCTACAACCACCAACTCCAGGGCTATCATTGAGATTGGGCAGTTTTTGACGGCTTTCTTATTGGTGAGTGGTGTTTATTTGCCTATTCTATTAAACCACTCTTTGATATTGACGAAAACAGCTATGGTCTTGACAATAGTGGGCGGTTTGTTGATTTATGGCACTGTGTATACGTTTAGTCACTATTTTGATGAGCCACAAGAAGAGGATGGCTTGGCTGACCTCGGAGGAGGTGTTATTTAAGAAATTTATGAATATATAAGCTTATATACTTGAGTATTGGCTGTAGTAGGAGGGTCTCTTTCTATCATTTACTAGACTCATTGAGTTAATGGCACCTCCTGGCTCTACATTAGTTGGGTAAGCTAGAAATATTCTACTTTAAGTAAAGGCAAATATACCGATCCAATGTTTTCGAGACCATTAGAGGAAATGAGCAAAGAGCAAGATATGACAAAAGAAAAAAAAATGGACTACAAAACAAATAATTTTCGCAAAACTATATCTCAACATCTTCTTCTGTTCCGTTACCAACAACTTCACATCATGCCATCATCAACTAACGAGTTTGCCAAAGCCGAAAGGGAATTGGTAGAGGAGCAGCAATTACAAGAAAAAATCGTAAATGAAGAGTTTAAGATTTGGAAAAAAACTGTGCCTTTGCTTTACGACTTTATACACACATTTGCGTTGGATAACCCTTCTTTGGTGTTTCAATGGTTGCCAACTACCAGCGTATCTCAATCAGATTTGGAGCTCAAATTTTTAATAGGGACAAATGCAATCAATAAATCTGAAAATTATTTGAAACTAACTTCAATAAGCTTGCCTTCGACTTTGGTGGGCGCAACCGATAGTATTCCTGTTCCAAGTGACGGTATAGATACTTCAAACTTTAAAGTTGTTACTCAGTGGAAGCAAACTCAGGAAATAAACAAATTGAAAGTTTCACCTAATGGAAGTCTAGCAGTGGGGTTCAGTGCCGATGGTGTTATTCGTAGTTATAATTTGGACAACTTTGATTCTGTTGATTATAAGTATCACAAGCAAGGTGGCATAGCATTAGACTGGGTGGATAATAATGGATTCTTATCTGGGTCCAATGATGCACAGATTGCGTTATGGCAAGTTGACAAACCATCTACTCCATTGCAATTGTTCAAGGGACACCATGGTGCTATTAATGATATCTCTTCTATCAAAGAAAAACACTTGTTTGGATCTGTTAGTGATGATTCTACTACCCAGTTTCACGATACAAGAGTTAATGCCACGGATATCAATCCGGTGATAACGGTTGAAAACAGTCACATTCAAAATTGTATTCAGTTTCATCCTGATATACAAACATTGTACGCAACTGGTGGTAAAGATAATGTGGTTTCGTTGTATGATATAAGAAACTATAGCACTCCTTTCAGAAAGTTTTATGGTCATAATGACAGTGTCAGACAATTGCAATGGGACTGGAACAATCCTGATATTCTTGTATCTTGTGGATTGGATAAGAGAATTATATTTTGGGATTTGAAAAATCTCGATGAGGATTTCACTTATCCTGATGCAACGTCTAATGGGAAAGATACGAACTCAAAGAGAAAACAAGCGGTCAAGACTGATCCATGCTTGAAATATGTTCACGGTGGTCATACCAGAAGAACAAACGATTTCGATATTCATCCAAAAGTCAAGAATATTTTTGGTAGTGTTGGTGATGATAAATTATTGGAAATCTGGAAACCAAAGTCTTTACCAGGTGATGAGCCAGAACAAGAATCTGCAGAGGTACAGGAGGATGAAGAGATGAAAGATGCTGAAACCAAAGGTGTCAAGGACGGAGAAGAGGATAAAAAATGAACGATTAGATGTAAAGTGTTGAATAGTTTTAATTGTGTGTATTATAAAATTTATAACAGATAGCATATGAAAGTATAGTATAGCAGTTGGCTGAGCCTACTTCAAGATTTGCTCTTTCTTTTATCCTTGTAAAAGTGTAGAAAAAGCCCTGTCTTTGAAAGAAGAATTGTACTAGCACATACTATGTTTTTACATTATCATTGAATCCTCAGTGTAAAAACTGGTGGTGAAAAATATTGATGGATAATCTTTTGTACTGAATTTTTAACAAAAATTCGAAGAAATTCCTACAACAACATACACATACTATTCTTTTCTTAACTATAAGCCAATAAAAACAGTCAAATAAAGAGCATTATTACAATCAGCTAAACAATTGCAAAAAATAACAACTAATTAACGTCAAGGAAAATATTTCTAACAAATGAGTGTAAAAAAGCAGAAAATTTGGAAGCTTATAAATTAGGAGGGTTGACCGAGTTGGTCTAAGGTGACAGACTTAAGGTGAAGGTTCAAATCCTTCTTTACCAGAGTAATCTGTTGGTCAGTTGACCGCGCGAGTTCGAATCTCGCACCCTTCACTATTTTTTTGGCTCATCTAGAACTAACAATATTGTATTGCAATCGCTAATAATTTTTTTTTTTCATTTGTTTTTAAATCTCTTTGTTTGAATATGTTTATACGTAGGCCATTTCATTTGTTTTTTTTTGGTTGTTTTCGTTATAGTCAAACTTGTTGGCTGGCAATTTTAGTTTTGTTTACGTGATGTTTCTAATTCACAAAATTTTTTTTTGTATAGTTTCGTGTTTTGTTTACATTTTTTCAGTTTAGTGTAATTTTGAGCAACGCAATGAAAAACAGAGATGTGAGTGGTGGTGGTGGTGACTGGTTTTACTTCCTATAAATTTCTCTTTCAAAAAAACAACAACACAGTTCAACTCAATTCAGATTTTCTAATACACTATCCTACTTCTTTCTTTTCTTTATTTGATAATTCTAATCTACATTTTGTATTGGATTTAGATTTCACAATCAATTTATAAAGTAACAGTTTGCTTTACCTACCACGAGTTTTCATTTTAAACTTGACACCTTCACGGTTGATAATACACTGATCAAACGACAGTACTAAACTTACGAAAGCTTTCAGTTTCTACCGTGCTTCACAGCTTGTTCCTTTAGACTATTTGGATTTCCAACTATTTGCTATCAAAGGTAAATAACTACATTCGTTTAAATTGTGTTTTGCGGTCCACTCGTTTTTTTTTGAATACTATAGCATCACATTCAATTCCATCCAAAGAAAAAAAGTTCTATATAAGGACTAGCTAGTATAAGTTTAACACTATTAAATTACATTCATTAGATTTCTTTTTCGTTTTTGTGACGTACTCCAAGGTCTTTAATACAAAAAACCAAACAAACAAAGAAGTAAGCAACCAAACGCTTCAAAGAGAGAGAGAGAAAAAAAAAATAGGCACGAAAGGAGACAAACAAAAAAAAATACATTTTCAACACATCTAACAACTATCAACAACAGAAAGTTCACACCAACACGTTCATTACCTTTAGGTTTAATTGATAGAAATAGAGTCTGTATTCAGTCGATTGATTTTGGTGTTTTTATTTTTATCTTTTTTTTTGAACAACACGCTCATTTATTCCAGAGGTTCACAACATTATGCGATCTTATAAATCATCCATAACGGATGAAAATGAGTTGACAAAACAAAGACTTAGAGCCAAAAGTATTGCCAATTTGAGCAGAAATCACACAACAGCTGGGCAAACATCAACAAGCTCTCAACATAGAGAGGCATTGACTGATTTGACCTCACAGGAGAATAAAAATCACCCAAGAGTGAAACTAACACAAACAAACACCAATCATCACAGAAACAGCTCAAGTAGTTCGAACAAAATACAAATATATCAACAAATAGAGCAAAAGAAAACCGATATCCATCAGTTCAAAAAACCAAGATTGGAGAAGGTATTACTAAATGACGACGACGATGAAACCGATGACGAATTTGACGACGAAGAAGATAAAGAAAACAGATATCATGATCTAGAGTTGAATGAAGATGACAGTAAACATCAACTAATAAGTGAAGCATTTGAAACAATTGATGATCGGGGAATAAGTGAGGGTGAAAATGATACAGCGCAAGAAGCACGTGAAAGATTAGAGGAAGAAACACAATCACATACACAGGATATGAGATCAATATATGGGGTTCATGTGCCCATGCAACCAATGTGGAATAATGCGATAATAAACGAGCTCAAATACGTTATACAAAAGTACTCTCGTAATACGTTGGACGAAAATGACGAAGATACTTATGATACTACCATGGTGGCAGAATATTCACCGGAAATTTTCAATTACTTGCATGAACTTGAAAATAAGTTTACACCTGATCCAAATTATATGGATTTCCAAGACGATCTAAAGTGGGAGATGCGTGCAGTGCTTATTGATTGGGTCGTCCAAGTGCATGCTCGATTCAACTTGTTTTCAGAAACCTTGTACTTGACTGTAAATTACATTGACAGATTCTTATCCAAGAGAAGGGTGTCATTATCCAGATTTCAGTTAGTTGGAGCAGTAGCATTGTTTATTGCTGCCAAATACGAAGAAATCAATTGTCCTACAGTCCAAGAAATTGCATACATGGCAGACAATGCCTATTCAATCGACGAGTTTTTAAAAGCCGAGAGATTTATGATTGATGTATTGGAATTTGATTTGGGATGGCCAGGGCCAATGTCGTTTTTGAGAAGAATATCAAAAGCTGACGATTATGATTATGAAACTAGAACACTTGCCAAATATTTTCTTGAAATAACTATAATGGACTCAAAATTTGTTGCTTCTCCACCAAGTTGGTTGGCCGCTGGAGCACATTACATATCAAGAATACTATTGGGAAGAGGTGAATGGACAGAATTGCATGTTTTTTATAGTGGCTATACCGAAAAGCAATTGCAGCCATTGGCAGACGTTTTGTTAGAGAACTGTCGCCATGCTGAAATAAACCATAAAGCCATTTTCGAAAAATACAAGGAAAGAAGGTATAGAAAAAGTTCACTTTTTGTTCAAGAATATTTTCGTCACATAATGTCCCAGAGTTGATCTAAAGACAAGTTTCCAACAATGCGGTACTTTACATTTTATTCAATCTAACCAAAATCATTAATTCTATGCATTGGTTAAGTACTGATTTGTTGAAGCTGTTTATCCCAGATTTCCAAGCCTTTACATTTCCACAATGAGTGTGAAATAGAGGTTGGTTTTCCATAATTTAAACTATTGGTTGTATATTATTCTGTATATTATTATTAATTATCATCGTTATTATGCATTTGCGACATTGTGTTTTGTTTATGGAGAACTTACACGGGGTTAAATTTTTCGCAACAAGAACACTACCTCATTTCTCCTCAAGTAATTATTTTCTCTTCCCGCCCCCCCTTCTATTTCTTTCCCTAACCACCTACACACATTTATTTTCGTTTAATAACCAACCCTATTCATATCAATACATCTAATATAACCATGTCCAGATTATTATCAACTACTTTGCGTTCTCAATTATCTAAAAGATTGGTAGCTTCAGTTTCAAGACCATCTAAGACTGTTTTGGCCACTTTGCCAAAAGCCATTGCCACCACCTCATTACGTTCTTTCCATAATACTCCAATTACTTTCAATCAAACTGCTGAATCTGATTTGAAACAAATTCTCGACAAGGAACTTCAAGTTGTAGAAGCTATTCCTAATGAATTGGATCAAAGTCATGTTGATTTCTTAGAAACATCAGGATTCAAAGTTGTTTCTAAACCAGGTAATGCTAATGTCGAATTGGTTAAAAAAGATGAACAAGGTCACATCATTCATGTTTATTTTGATGTTGAAGATGTTACTGATATTCCAGCTGAAGAATTGGAATTAGAAGGACAAGAATTAGAGGAAGAAGCTGAATCATTAGATCAAATTTTCAGTAATGTTAAAGTCTTGATTGAAAACCCAACTAAAAATGAGGGGTTATTTTTCAGTTTAATGTTACAAGCTTCCGAATCAGCATTTTTAGTTGATTATGTTAACACTCAAGCTGATGTTCAAAAATTCATTTCTAAAATTGATAATGAAGGTGAATTTGCTGATAAATTCAATTATCAAGGACCAAAGTTCGGATTGTTGGATGAATCTTTGCAAGTTGAATTTGAAAACTATTTAGTTTCTAAAGGTATTGATGAACAATTGGCTGATTTTATTATAGGCTACAGTGATGTTAAAGAGGAAACCGAATACAGAAATTGGTTGAACTCTGTTAACAAGTTTTTCAAATAAATCATTTGATGCTTAAGTCGAATTTTAATTAAGAAATGATCTAGTGATCGTTTCTCTAGTCTTGTATATACACATATATATATCTATGTCTCTCTCTCTCTTTGTTTTGTTGTGAGTTGCCTATAAGTAAATAGTTTGAATGTAAATAAGTAAAGTTTATTAAAAGTGTGGATTTTTTAGTCACGTGGAAAAAAATAGGGCCCAGTAGCCCTAATTTGCGTGCACCAACCAACCAACCAACTATCAAGCTTTTTTCCTCATTGATACTGACAAACGAGTGAGAGAAAAAAAAAAGTAGTGAAAAATTTCATTGCGAGGAGGATATACATATACTTACTATTACAAGAATAACAATGTCTACTGAAGCCTCCGTCTCATACGCTGCTTTAATCTTAGCAGATGCTGAACAAGAAATCACTTCTGAAAAATTATTAGCCATCACCAAGGCTGCTGGTGCCAATGTTGACCAAGTTTGGGCTGATGTTTTCGCCAAAGCCGTTGAAGGTAAAAACTTGAAAGAATTATTATTCTCTTTTGCTGCTGCTGCTCCAGCTTCCGGTGCTGCTGCTGGTTCTGCTTCTGGTGCTGCTGCCGGTGGTGAAGCTGCTGCCGAAGAAGCCGCTGAAGAAGAAGCTGCTGAAGAATCTGATGACGACATGGGTTTCGGTTTATTCGATTAAAGAGTTTAGCCAAACAAATAAATAAAAATAATGCATTGTCACATCACCTATTTGGTTTGTTAATACAAGTTCAATACGTTCTAACGAATCATTTACATTCCTACTTCATTCTGTATAATTTAATAAATAAAAAAACAGTTCAGAGTTTAATACTTACTAGACCACTATGGCACTGCGACGAATTCTAACTCTCAAATTTTATCTGCCTTTCAACTTTTATTCTTTTCCTGGATGGTTCAATTTGATCTGAAATTGTTGTTGTTGTAGTAGTAGTAGTAGTATCAGTAATATTCGTTCCATTATTCAAATCAGCCAAATCTGCAGCAAACAAAACTGATTGAGCCCAACCGGCATATTCACCAAAGATGTCTTTGAAAAACAATCTAATGGCAGCATATGTTTCTTTGTTTAATGTTTTCATGGATTTATTCCCCTTAAACTTATAATCACGCACGGCAATTTGATACACATGAGTGTCTATCGGAACAACGTCATGTTTATCCAAGGACATAAGACAAATGCAATCAGCAACTTTTGGTCCAACACCAGTCAACTGTAGTAAAAATTCATGCGCAGTTGTATACTTGGCTTCCCTTAACAAGTTTAAGTTTTCGATGGTAATGTCAGGATATTTGTTATTGTCGGTGAATTTACATGCTGTTTGATAAATATATTTGGCACGATATCCAAATCCCAAATCACGTAATTTTGCTTCAACGTTAGGTTTTGATAATGCTTCTGGTGTCGGGAAAGTATAGTATTCATGACCTTCAAAATCATTGATATAATCACCAAAATTAATACACAAATTTTCACACATTTTAGAAATTCTCTTGACATTATTGTTTGATGAACAAATAAATGAAATAAGACATTCCCATGGGTCTTGTCGAAGGATTCGTATACCTGCAAATGAATCAAAGGGAGATATTTTCTTAGATCTGAATGGTTCATGTTGTAATTTCCAATGTGCATACAAATCTGTTAATTTGGTGTCTAGAACAAAATAGTCATTGATAAAATCTAATGTCTGTTTATGATTTCCATTGGTATCCTTTTTCATAACTTGGGAGTAGTGGATGTGAGTTGAATCTTGTTTTAATAAAACAATCCGGTCTTGTATAGTAAAAGACCATACATTATTTATATTTTTCCATCTAAAGGTTTGTCCACATCTTAACACTTTTTGCAAACTAACTTCAACTTCAGTAATAGGTAATGATTTCCAAATAGTTTCAACTGTCATGAGATAATGAATATATATATATGGGTGTGTCTGTGGGGTGAATACAGTTTTGTTTTTTGATATGTTAAATTGAAAAAAAAAGTAGAATAAGAAAATACATGATGATGACGCGTTGAGAAACTTTTAATTTGATCTAATTTGGGTATAATACGCGGCTACGGAAAAACAAAAAAAATAGATTCTGGAGTAAATGGGAATTTGATCTTACATATGAACAAACAACAAACCAATAGTTTTGGGCCCTGATATTTGGTTTCCAAATACAATTCAAAACTACAACAACTCATTACAAAAGGGTAGTTATGTGAACTAGGCATAGTAACATAGAGAGGGTGATTGACTACATTCCAAAGTAACCAGCAACAACAGGTTATTAGCCAATGTTTTAATTTTTTTTTGAAAAAAAACTCAGACAAACCCTTTAACACAACAAAACAAGAGAATATAAGTGTAGGTTCTTCCTCATGTTCTTCTGACAGGTTTTCAATGCACAATACCTTTTACCTAATGGAGGGAGTACGCGACAAAATTTGGAAATTTCTTTTGAGGTGGATTAATTGTTGTTATTGTTATTGTTTCAATTAGACGATTGGAAATGCTATATACAAGATAATTTATTCTGCAACAGTGTGCCGTTCATTGCATTCTATCCAAAAAGAGAAAACAGATACTTTAGTAGTAGTAGTAATATATATCTTGTATTACCACCTGGAACATAACCAATTTTATATTGACCATGTAACTAATATTTCCCATTAAATTGTTAATGTAACCCACAAAGAAAAAAAAAAATAAAATAGTATAGACAACCCAAGAAAAAAAAAATGAGTGATAAAAATTTTCTTTCTCTCTCTCTCTGTAGGAGGAGTTTGTGAAATAAGACAAAAAAAAAAATCATCACACAATCTAAGTTTTCCTTTTCTTTATTTATTGCCATTCCATTCCTTTCCATTCCTTCTCCTTAAATAACTCTCTTCCTTTTTCAGGAAAGAACCTTATACTAACCTATATTTCAAAATTAAAATGGATTCAGATCCAGCAAATATCTTACTATTATTAGTATTTGCATCAATAGTTTTATTTTTTGCATTATCATTCTGTGCTTATAGATTATTCTGTCGCAGTTCTGACAGAAATGAATATTCTAGTTTAGATTCTGATATATTAGGATCACACCTGAATAATGTTCCTAGAGAATTTTTAAATGATGAAGAAAGTTTATTGGATTTAGCCGAAACATTTGATTTCACCAATTTATCACCTGAAGAACAAGGATCATATTTGAAAGGACAAGAATTCACATCTAATAATCCTCCTGATTTCACTAAAGTCAGAGGCAAGACATTCACTATAGAAGATGAAAAACTCATTAAGGAATGTGGTATAAATGCATTTCAATTTGACCCTGATCAAGAATTATTGAATCTGCGTTATATTGTTGCCGACAAGACAGAATTGAATTTTAATAATAATGATATGCCTTATTCTACAGCCACGGCAGTATTAAATTATCCATTACCAGTGAGAAATAGAGTGTATTCTGATATTGTTTATTTTGAAACCAAAATTTTCGAATTCAATAATGAAAACAATCCTAATGCTCATTTCTCTATTGGATTAGTCACCAAACCATACCCATCAGCATTTAGATTACCTGGTTATAATAAATTTTCCATAGGATATGAAAGCACAGGTAATCTTAAAATTAACAAACCTTTCCCAACTCCTTTGCAACAACACCAAGATGAACATAGTGAATATAATGCATTAGTATTACCGGCATTGCAACAATCAGATATTGTTGGGTTTGGTTACGTTGTATCGACTGGTACAATTTTTATCACTAGAAATGGGAAAAAAGTATTGGATGTGATGAAAGGATGTTTTGTTGATTTGTATCCTGCAGTTGGATGTTTTTCCACAAATGCTAAATTTCAAGTGAATTTAGGACAATTGGGATTTGTATGGATTGAAGCGAATGTAAGAAAATATGGATTTGTATCAACCAGTGATTATAAAAAGATATCTGGGGATAGAGGTTTAGCTTCATTACCACAATACGACAAAGTCATTGTTGAAGGTGATAAAGTTTTGGATAAAGGTGAAGAATTACCACCAAGATACCCTGAAGAAGAATTAGATTTCTTTGGACGTACTGTTAACGATAATGTTAGAGTAGGATCGAGTTCTCAACATATGAAATTGAATGAAAAGAATGAGAATGAAAATGAAAATGGTGATGCTGATGCTGATGCTGAAGTGGGGAATGAAGTTAAAGAGCCAATTGAAGGTAGTTCTTCACAAGTAACTGATGAACCAGAGGAAGTTATGGATCTTAGAGAAAGAATTTATGAACAAAATATTCAAAACGACACTTCATCAATTGATGAATCAACACCATTAATATCACAGAATGAAATTAGTGCCTTAGATGAAATAATTGAATCCCCACTTGAAGACAATAAAAACGAGGAACTGCAAACTGAAAGCCAACAATTAGAGCCAATTGAAGAAAATGAAGAAGAACCACAAGTGTCAACGAATGAGGTTTCCAGACCCCAAAAAGATGTTTTAATTGAAAACACAGAATCTTCAGTGAGCAAGAAGAAAGACAATTTGAAGTCATCAGAAGCACCATCAGTGATACTAGAACAAGAACAAGACCAAGAATCAGCATCACAACCTGTGCCAGCTCCAGAACAAAAGCAAGAAACGGAACCAGCACAAGAACCAAGACAAGAACAAGAGTCAGTATCACAACAAGAACAAGAGCCAGTGGCAGAACCAGCACCAGCTTATACTCAAACAGAAGAAAGAGAAAGAGAAGGGGAAAAAGAAGGGAAAGGGCAAGGCGACGAAGAAATAGACGTAACTGATGAACAACCTAGTAATGAAGGAACTAGTACAGAACCTTCAACAAGTCCTGAACCAACTGGAAATAATGAAAACAATAATGCTGGCGATACTACCCCACTTGCCACAACCATAGGTTCATCTTCCAATAATAAATCTAATCAAAAAAAGAAGAAAAAGAAGAATGGTAAAAAAGGAGGAAAGAAAAAGGGCAAGAAGAAATAGGTTTATATATAAATATATATATATATATATGTATTCAGAACTTACTTGTAAATTAGTTTAAAAAGCCATCATGTATGTATATATGTAGAGTGTTTTTGATAGAATATTTAATTTGTTAAATAGTAACTATTATCTATTCCTCGCAGTACTCATGTCTTCAAGGGCAAGGCCAACAAAAAGAAAGCGCAGAGTGAAAGAAAAAAAAAAAAAAAATCTTCCTCTT
>OKKB01000090.1_pt1 | contig 59071 bp, 32 predicted proteins | sample 1613931 | NCBI WGS metagenome assembly OKKB01 (sample SAMN04436893, study PRJEB24849) | human gut metagenome | biome: human gut; feature: NICU; material: stool | host: Homo sapiens | place: USA: Saint Louis, MO | collected 2012-02-08
AATAATTTTAAAATTTTTGAAAAAAATGATCCTCAACCAAATAATATTGCTGATAGTTCATTTAATATTGAAAATCTTGAAGGAGTGATATATGAAAGATCTTTTGAAATAGATATTGATGATTATGATTCATCTTTTGATTGATTAATCCATTGTTCTTCATTGGTATTACTACTATTATATAGATATATGTGAATATATAAACAAATAAATAAAAAGATTTAACAATGTTCAAATACAATTATCAACAACTTTTTGTAAAATAAATAAATAAATATATGAATAAATAAATAAATAAATGAGTTAGTGTTTGAATCTATAATATTTCCTTTTTTTTGGTTCGTTCAGTCTTTATGTTTTCATAAAAATAAAAATAAAAAAAATGCACATGTGTCTCGTATCTATTCGTCTTCTAACCAACCTTTGGCTCTATCTACAGCTTTTTCCCAACGTTTCCAAGCTTTTCTTCTATTTTCATCTGATAATTTGGCAGTAAAAGAATTAGCAGCCACATCTTCACTTGAACCACTAATTTTGGCCACTACATCATCCAAATCTTTCCAAATACGATCTTCCTCATTCTTGAATGATAACCCAGCGGCAATAGCAGCACCCAATGCAGTACATTCAGCAGTTTGTGCACGTTTCACAGTAACACAAGGACCCAAAATATCCGCTTGAATTTGTAAAACTTCATCAGCTTTAGACATACCACCATCAGTAGCTAATGTAGATAATAATTTATCGGTGTTTTGACATGATAATGCGTCCTCCAAGAAATCATCTACAGCACCAGCATCACTAGCCATTGCTTTCAAAATAGCTCTTACTTGATAACAAACCCCTTCCAATGCAGCATGAGCAATGTGTGCAGCCGATGTGTATTGTGTCATACCGAAAATAGTACCTCTAGAACCACCATCCCAATATGGGGCATAAAGACCAGAAAATGCTGGGATAAACACCACTCCACCAGAATTTTCCACTTGTGAAGCTAATGGACCTATATCTTTGGCATTATCAATCATTTTCAAGTTATCTCTCAACCATTGAATAATCGACCCAGCAACAGCAATAGACCCTTCCATGGCATAATGAGGTTTACCATCAGTACCCTTTAAAGTTGGGAACCAAAATCCAAAAGTGGTCAATGCTCCACGTTTACTAATCAATTTATGAGGTCCAGTGTTATATAAAAGGAAAGCACCAGTACCATAAGTACATTTGGCAGAACCAGCACTGAATGCCAATTGACCAACAAGTGAAGCAGATTGATCACCAAGACAACCACAGATTGGCACCCCAGTGATTGTTTTCAAAATATCATAAGCTTCTTTAGTGATTTTATTATGGAACCCCAAATTGTCCAATTTTGGTGCGGCAAATTCCCCATAAAATTCTGAAGAAGATACAATTTTCGGCATTCTGATTTTTGTAGGATCAATCCCCCAAAAGTCTAACAAGTCATCATCATAATCTAAAGTTTCTAAATCCATGAAATAAGTACGAGAGGCATTGGTGATATCTGAAACAAATGCCTTTTCTTTGGTCAAATGATAAATCAACCAAGTATCAACAGTACCAAACATTAAATTGCCATCACCTTTTTCATATTCTTCTCTAATAACATCATCATTATCCAACAACCATCTTAATTTGGCAGCAGAAAAATAAGTAGATAAGGGTAAACCAGTTTTCTCTTTAAGTTCAGCTTTTCTATCTTCATCAATCATTTTTTCCAAATGTTGAATAATTTCTGAAGTTCTAGTATCGGTCCAAGTAATACCTCCACTCAAAGGTTTCCCAGTTTTTCTAGACCAAACAATAGTGGTTTCTCTCATGTTGGCAATACCAATGGCTTTGACTTTATATTTAAGTTTTAAATTTGGATCTTGGTTAACTTTTCTCAATGATATCAAACAAGCCACTAAACATTGAACGGCATTAGCTAAAATATGAACCGGCATACATTCAACCCAACCTGGTTGTGGGAATCTAATGGTGGGACCAACAGATGATTTATTATTCTCAATCATAATATTGTCATTGAGAGTAATGGCAATACCTTCAGCTGAGAAAATGGGTTCATCATGTCTTAATAAAGAAGATCTTCTTCTGAATTGATCTGTATTTGACGAGTTTTCTGGGGCCTCTGAAGCAGTGGTGGAATATTCAATTTGATGCTTGGCAATTTCTTCTCCTTCTGCCGAGAATATAATAGCTCTTGCTGAAGTAGTACCAATATCAATTGTAGCTACAACAGGAATACATGGTGCATTACTAACACGACGAGGCATAGTTGATTTATAAATGAATAGTTGGAAATAATAAAGAAAGTAGTAGTAGTAGTAGTAATTGAAGAGTTTTTCAAAATTTAATTGTTAGTAAAAAGAAAAAAGAAAAAAGAATAATTAGATTGAAAGTTTTTTTTTTTCCCAAGAAGTTTGGGGAAGGAAGGTGGGGAACAAGTCAACAAGAGGTCAACAGGAAAAAAAATTAATTTTCCATTCATTGCTAAATCAAATTTTTTTTTTTGGCCCGCCTTTTTCTTAGTAATAATGATATTGTGTTCTGTTGCTTAGTTGTTCAGTGTGTCAAAGTATCGAATTCTCCCCAATCAAAAATCGTTCTCGGTCCAAAAAAATTTCAATTCCATCCGAATAGAACCAAAAAAAAAATAGAATAAAATAAATTGATTTGCATTCTTGAAAATTTTTCTTTTCAATACAAAACAGGCACCACAAACTAAAGAGAAAAAAAAAAGAAATTAACATAGTTTAGCAACTTGTTTGCTACCATATGATCATTATATACATTTATTAACCAACCAACCAACCACCAATGGTCTGAAACCTCACTAGAAGGGGAGAGAAAAATAACGTCAATCCTTTATTTACACATGGGTCCATCAGGGCCGCGCAATATCTACGTCCAAATATATTTTTGGAATTTATTTGTTTGTATTAAAATTAATCTCTAAAATGCACATCTATACACACACACACATACACACAGAGTATTTCTCTGACTCGTTTATTTACTTCTCTCACTCACTCACTAATAATTAAAACTTGTAGAACCTTGTTACTCTGAAAGTCCTTCGTCTTCTTCTGGGGTATATTCCGGATATTCGATATCAAAAGGATCGTCACACATATCCTGATGAATACTACCGTCTTTCAAGCCGTCCAATTCGGCATAATCATCCAACCAGGGACACGATTGTTCTTTTAAAGTTTGCTTGTTTTCTTGAATCCAATCAACCATTTCTTTGGTGTTGTTTAGTTTTATCCGGCTAAGAATACTAAAAATTAATGTAAAATAAACAATTAACGAATTTAACCCTCGTAAATAACCCAAGTCTGGTGAATCAGGGTGTTGTGGTGGCACAGTAACATTATCTATATTTTCTTCGCCTGCTATTACTGCATTAGCAAAATCTATAATTTTCACTTTTACTTGATTTTCCAGATTATCTTCACCTCCTTCATACATTAATAATATCAGACTACCATACATTCTATACCCTGGTAATCCAGTAAATATTGTGTATAATTCTTTAAGTTGATCGATTAAATGGGGGATACGATTTAATAATGAATAAATGTCATGGCCATTATATAAAAATTTTGCTAAAATTTTGCCAAACTGTTTACCAACAGTTATTTTTCTTCCAAGATATTTATCCTGATAGAAATATTTGTTTTGATAATTAAAGATTTGAAGTCCGCATATTCTAACACCCAATTTTCTTGTTGTTGTGCTTCTGGCTTTAGCTCGATGTGATTGTTGTTTGGTGATAGTTGCATTACACCCATATTGTCTTGTCCCCATCTTTAAATCCAATATACAAGGAGTTCTCATTTGAGATGTAAGATCCTCTAGAATTATTTGGGATCCATTACTACCTTTATACCTTGGCATATAATAAAATAAAGGATGATTCTTGGAGATTTTCTTGTAGAAATTTCGTTCGGTATTGTTGAGCTCTTTGCATATTTCTTGCTTTGATATTGAGAATATGGGTGTATGACCTCCCACTTTGTTTTTAAACGGCTGCATTTGGGAAGTGGTAATATTATTCATGACAACACCTGTATCAAAGTTTTTTTTCCTAAGTACATCAACTACAATTAACACCATCGTAAGAAATCGTGCAAATGTGACTAAAAAAAAATAGATGGAAATATCTCCCACAAGTTTTCCCAAAAAAAACACAAACTTAAATGGATTTCTCTTTTTTGATTTTGTTACGGGACCCGCCCCTCGAAATATATATTCTATTTTATGTTACACACTTAAAGATGGGATGATAAAGGGATGGTAGGAAAACAAAATGATAAAATTAAATAGGAAGTAGTTCACTTCAGGGGAAGTTTTTTTTCGAATTGAAAAAAAATATAATTATTAGGATACACAGAGAGTTTTATATCTTTACATTCTTAAAGTTGAAACGCAGTTTATGATGATAAATAACACACAGTGTGATATGTATCAACAACAAAAAAAGGTTTGTGAGAAAAGAAAAAGCCACAAAAGAGTTACTATCTTAAAACAAAACAAACTAATCCCAAAGTTAATGAAGATTTTCTTCAGTTTTGAAAAAAAAAAAAGAAACAAGAAATCTAAGGAACATGTGGGCCATTTTTTGACCAGCTCATCTAATCATTCAAAATTCCGATACCGTGTCTATAGTATAAAGAGGATGTGTGACTATTTTTTTTTTTGATGGGGGAAGAAAGATTATTGTTGTTGTTGCTGGTGTTTCGGTTTAGAGTTGTTGTATGGAAATTGCAAAACGTGGTGTTCATCGCGATTCCAAAAACTTTGCACCCCGCCACCGCCATCACCACCAGAATTCATCATCCACGCGGTATACCCAGCAACAATAAACCAAAAAAACAGGAACAGAGAAATACGACATCATCTTATCTTGCCCACGCCCCCCCCTCCTCCTCCTCTTCTTCTTCTTCTTGTTTTCTCTTTTCTTATCTACTTGCTTATGCTTTTTATCAACAAACTCTTTCACGTACCACATTCCCTTTTGGAATCCTTGCCAAAAAGTCAAACTTTAAAACTTAGACGAAAAAAATTTGCTTTTGTTAAATATCATTATTTTTGTTTTTTTTTGATAGTGGGAAATGAAATGAAACCTAAAACTGGAAGTTTAAGTATTGTATTTTAGCAGCATAGATCAATGATTGTTTAACAATAAGATTATTGACGTATCCCTCCTACATAATTATCTACATAATCAAGATTCAAAAGAAAATGCAGCAGTCGCAAATTCAACTTAGTTCAAACATTTATATCTTGCATTTGTTTTTATTATTCTCTTCTAAGCACTAGTGGCAAAGTAGTTTTTATTTTTGTTATGATCTATAACACTGTGGGTATGTATTTGTAAAACTATTACGAAATGTATGGATTTCATTTATGCAATACGTGGTGTAATTTTTCATGTCGGTATTAATAAATCCAAAAAAAACAAAAAGTATAAACACCCTTTTGATGTTGATCAATAACTAACAGTGTAAACACCAAGAGGTACCCAAGTACATGCACGTGTATGCTGTATACTTCAATTAACATTAATTTTGATTTGCTTTTTTTTTGCAACTAGATTCAATAAAAATTTCATAACAATTGTTGTGAATACGTAGAGGAAAAAAAGAAACGAAACAAAACTGTGTTCAAAGTCTGAAAAATCTTCAGCCAAAAAAATAAATAAAACCGTCCATTCAAACCATTACAAGAATGATAAATATCTGACTTGATTACAGATTCTTTACTTAATAATGCTACGGCATTTGGTATTTATTTTGATTGCAATACTTTTATTGACATTCCCTCCTAAAATCGAATCTTTATTCAAATCTTTTATCATCAATAAACCAACTAAAACAACATGTTATCAATATACCACTCGTGAACAACTTAAATCAATACTTGAATCAGATATCCATGAGACAAATTTTTGTATTGAAAAACCTTCCACATCACCCCCAAAAACAAATTCTACATTGTTAATGTTATGTCAAAATTCCGATATATTTTCCGTATTAGAAACCATTCAAAACATTCAGGATCGATTCAATGATAAATACAATTATGATTACACGTTTTTAAATGACGTTCCCTTCAACTATGAGTTTATTTATTTAGTATCATCAATTATCCCTCATGGGAAAATCAATTTTGGTCTTATACCAATTGAACATTGGTCATATCCATCACATATAAATATATCATTAGCTACTGAAATCAGACAAAATTATGCTAATGTCCCTTATGGAGATTCAGAAAGTTATCGACACATGTGTCGATTTTATTCTGGGTTTTTTTATAAACATGAATTGGTCAAACAATATCAATATTATTGGAGAATAGAACCTGGCATTAAAATATATTGTGATATTGATTATGATGTGTTTGAATATATGATAATTAATGATAAAAAATATGGATTTGTGATTTCATTATTTGAATACTCGGAAACTATTCCTACGTTATGGAATCATGTTGTTCAATATATAAATGATAATGAAATCAAATCAGAATTGTTACCACTTTTGACTAATAAATATAATTGGTATAATTTATGCCATTTTTGGTCGAATTTTGAAATTGCAAATCTTGATATATTTAATAATGATGATTATGAAAATTTTTTCCAATATTTGGACAATTTAGGAGGGTTTTATTATGAACGATGGGGTGATGCTCCAATACATTCCATTGCTATAGCATTGTTCTTACAAAAAAAGGATATTCATTGGTTTGAAAATATAGGCTACTATCATGTTCCATATCTACAATGTCCTCAAGATATTGACTTGTACGTCAAGAATAAGTGTACTTGTAACCCCGATGAAGATTTTACATGGAGTGACCTTAGTTGTACTAACCATTTCTTGAACATTCTACATAATTGAAAAAAATACTTGTAATGTGTTTTTTTTTTCTGTATTGCTATTGTATTTTGTCTTGGTGTATATTGTGATGTATTTTAATCAGTTATATTCTGTGTACTTTCCAAAAATCTTAAATGCTCCAAAATCTCATCACATAAATCTGATTTTTTAACATCCTGAAAAATTTGTAGGTTAACATCATAAATACATAGTAAATATTTCATTCCTTCCCATTGAAACCATTCAAAATCATACCCAATTCTTTTTATCATACCTGGTCCATATAATCTAACTCTATTGCCTTTAGCATCAAATATTTTCTTCTCTTGTTTTAACTTCCATGGATTCAATTTAGGGAAATTAGCATGGACAAATAAAATCTCTGGCCCCTTTTCCAAAACTTGATGTTGTAATTTGAATTTATGTTGTTTTTCTTTATCCTTTTCTGGTATTTTGGCATATTGTTCTCGTAACTTGATATATTCCAAATCCTGTTGAGGATCAAATTGTCCCATTCCACATCCTTCGAAATCACCACCAGGCACTTTGAAATGGCCTAAAGACACCAAAAATTTGGCAACTTGGTAATACCTTTTGCCTAACGTGACTGTAGCAGCCAAAAATGTCTCTTTGTCACCTTCACCATCTGATCCTTGTGAAAATAATGGATAATAATGTGATGGCCCATATAAATTGTAATATAAAGCTAATAATAATGGCTTCAAATGAGTCTTTTTCGAAATCAATAATTGACCTGATTCACTAGTAGGATCAGGTATGCTTCCTAACCGTTGATGTAATGGTATTTTATCTAATTCAACTGATCCTTTCTCAACTGATAAATCAGTGTATTGTCCTTCCACTTCATTGTACTTACTACCCAAATATTTTTCGCTGACATCAATGTCAGCAATGTTGTAGTAATATGGAGATGTGGCACGTTTCCAATAGTCTGGCCAGACCACCAACCCATAAGATTTAAATGGGTCATTTTCAAATAGCTCTTCTGGTGAATGTGCAGGGATATTATCACTATCAAGCAACAACACATTCTCAAAACTGGATAATAATATCGCCAATGCTTTATATTGATAACCTTTGAATTCAAACTTGTTAGCAAAGCTATCCAGATTATCTTTGTTGGGGTTCATTAATTGATTTTTCATATATATACAACGGGCGTCTAATTCCGGTAATATTCTATTACACAAATCAGATTCATACTCTTCTATTTTAGGAATGAATACTTCAATAGGCAAATGACATCCAACTGCACGTAATGACTTTATTGATAATAATGTAAGCCAATTGAAACTTCCACCAGCAACGTAAACTATCCCATTCTTCTTGTATAATCCATCGGGGGCATCTTCCGGTAAATTCTCAACAACGTATTTGTGAGATTTTTTCATGGCGGCCAATTCTTCGTTACTCAATTGTAAAAACTGGGATAAATATTTCTCACTGAATATAGTATCGTCATCGGCTAATGAATCAAATCGAGCATGATATATTCTTTTCTTAGAAGGATAAGTGTTTAATTGTGACACACTGGGTTTGGCTTGATAAAATATTTTAAAAATATTGTCGAAAAATTCGTATCCTTGTTGTAGTCTTTTTTGTTCAAACGGGTGTAATCTATTGTATTTTTCTTGTTGTTCATTGATTAGCTTTAAATTCAATTGATAGGCCTCATCCGACACTAACGATTTCAGCAGTGTTTTCGTTGTAGGCTCTTTTGCATGCTGCTGTTGTTGTTGTTGCTGTTTGTGTTGTGAAATTTCAGATGCACCTGATTCAACGCCGACTTCTTGATTGTTGTTTGGATTAACTTGAGGTTTCTTTTCTTCAAAAGGTTTGGTTTTCGGTGGAAACAACGCCATAGTTATCGATTCCCATAATGAACGATGATATGTACCTTTTTCATTGATAATTGCTGAATTATCTTCAGCGGGAAGATTACTCCAATATGAATATATAAGAAATATTATAATGACCAGTAAGAATATGGAATTAATGAAGATATACTTGTGACGACGACGAAACAATCGTAGCCTATAAGTAAGTTGTTGAAACATGATTTGTTTGTGGATTGGAAGGAGGTATGAAAATCAGTTGCGAACACTAATGTGGGCTATTCGATAATGTCGAGATACTCTGGATCAGAAACAAACTTATAGCCACGTTTGAGAGCCTTTAGATTCAGCTATGGCAGTAAACTTGGTTTGTGTTTATTTCCAACTAATGATAAAGAGAAAAAATGTATTGGGGAAAAACAAAAAATTTTGAAAATTAGAATTGAATGAAAAGAATTATTATTCTATTTGGTGTTATTTCGTAAATATGGCCAGCTAAAGGGACAAGAAGGACGGAAGGGAAAGAATGGGAAAAGAAGGAAAAAAGAAAATGTATGTACCAATGTGAAAAATGAAAAAGTTCTTTCTTAACTATAAAAGAATAAGGAAACCAAGCCAAACTCTTTTAGTTTTTTTTTTTCGTTCCTTCTTCAAGGCGTGTTTTAGTGTTGGTCACCAATTACAATCAATCCAACTTTGGAAATTTGATCTAGAACTGGTTTTTTTTACTTCTTTAAGTAACTAATAGAGCCAATTCCCAAGAAGTTTAGCATTCCTAACCTTATTGAGATGTAGAATTTATTTCTTTTTTGTCGATTTGAATTGATAAAGCACATACGAGAATTGCATTATCTGCCTTTATTTCTTGAATTAAAGAATACCAGTTGAATGATAATTAACTTGACAAGACAGAGCAGAACTTAAAACAGTTGATGTGCAGATACTTGTCAACGTCAACAATGTTCTTTCTTTTCGTTGTTGTCGTACTCTTCAACGCCTTTCTTCTTCCCCTCAGGTGACTGCCACTAGAATAAAGCTTAATATTCCTAAAACACAAAAAAACGATACAAAGCTTATTTGTTGATGTGGTGGGACAAAATAAGATAAGTATGATCGTTCTGCAATAAGCCGATGTCTAGCAATCGTGGTGTTAATCTTCTAGTGTATGTAATCTGAATCGTAACAGTTGTTGTGGCTTAGATACCCAATTTTTCGCTCATCTCAGTGCTAGCTTACATTACAGAGGATCCCTAGATGTATAAATCACTCTTGGATGTAAGTATTTGGAGGAATAGTACCCATTTGTATCTAACATGGCGGAGCATAAACCGTCAGTAACAAATTTGGCAATATGCACGACCAATACTTCCCAGATTCATAACAGCACAACGCCAATGGAAGAAGAAAAAAAAACAACAACAGTATGAAAATCAGAATCAACAATATTGAACAACAACTGTACAATTTTGGTGTGGAATCCCTTACATCAATTCCTACTAAGAATCAACAGTCATGGCCATTCAATTTTTATTTCTCATATCTCGACAAGGTAAAACCAGATTATCAAAATGGTATCAAACGATCCTGCAAAAGGAGAAATCCAAGATTATACGAGAATTAAGCACAATAATATTATCAAGACGAGCCAAAATGTGTAATGTTTTAGAATATAAAGATTTAAAGATAATTTATCGAAGATATGCTAGTTTATTTTTCGTCATTGGGGTGAATTCTGATGATAATGAATTGATTGGATTAGAAATAATTCATCGATTTGTTGAACAAATGGATAAAATATATGGTAATGTTTGTGAATTGGATATTATTTTTGGATTTGATAAGGCATATCATATATTGGATGAATTGTTGATTGATGGATATTTACAAGAAAGTTCGAAACGAGAAGTGTTGAAACGAGTTAATCAACAAGATGAATTGGAAAATATGGATGAATTTGAAAACATATTGGCATGAGTTGGAAGGGTTAGAATAAAGCGTTTAGCTGTTATATACATATATATATGGGTGTAACTGTTGGTGCAAGTTAATAGATGCCGTTTTAACTATTCATTGGGTATTATCCTAAGTTTAAAAGTTAGCTAATACAGCTGATCTTTTGTAAAACTTCAACTACGATAAGTATATAGTTTGAGTGCTTGCATTTGTTTCTACATTATTTGATTGTCTAAATTTTTACATACTATTTCAATTACGGTTTTGTTTCATTTTCCCCATTTTTTGGAAACATTTCTTGTATGAAAAACTTGAATTAGCTTACTGGCAAATTCATTGACATTGTTTCAATAAAAGTAGATTTATCAGTTCTTGTTTCTGTAAATTTTTGTATTGAATAACAGTATGATGTAATTTATGAATATACGCGTCTTCAGGGTTTTACTCGTGTTTTCTCATACTAGTTTTCTCTCGTCTAAATATGATGGAAATAATTTACATCTATACTATATGTGCCGATACAGGGAGTACACTGTAATGAAGATCAAACACATGAGGTGGAGACGACAGAAAACAAAGGAAAATGTAGAAAATCCAAGAAAACATCAACATACATTAGTGCATAACAGTTACTAGATTTAGTGAGGTGATTTCGTGTTTTATTCAGGTACACATCCCCCGCCCCACCAAATATATTTTGAAACACACATTATTGAAGGTGCCTAATGCAATATAGGATAATGGCAGCAACGACATTTTTTTTCATTCGGCAGAAGATCTAGGTCCATTACAACATTAGTGAACTTGAAACAATTGCTTGTGGGCAAATCGCAAGTTAATAGACAATCATTCTCTTGTGGGAGAGAGGGGTGTGAATAAGTAACGAACATCTAAACTTTTACTTGAAAAAAAGGCAAAAAACTTGAGTTTTGTGCTTTATTTGTTGTAATTAGTAACAGTTCAAGGAGGCTAGTAAGTATTTTGCTGCCATTCACGAGTCGTTAATCTGCGTATACGGACACGAATGGTTGTTGGTGACTTCTGTTCTGTAAAGAATAAATAATAGATATTTGATAATTCAACAGAGCCACATTTGCACTGTTGTATAGCTTTACAACTACACGTTGAAAAGAAGAGCTGTATAAAATTAGTGATGTAATCTGAGACTGGAAGATCTAATCCTTACAAAAGTTCTGTTTGCTTGCAGATGTTTCAGAAATGACATAGTTTTCAATTTCGATTTTCGTTTGTGTGTTTTGTATGTGAATTTATCGACAATTGATATTATCCAAGCCAATCAAAAAAGAGCTCCCAGTAATTTAAGACCAACTATGAGCTATGTTTCTAGCTGATTGTGCATTTTCAGGTCACATAAGTATTGCTCGTTAGGTGTGCAAGCAAAGTGTATGTGTAATTCGTAAATTGGGATAATCACAATAGAAGACAAGAAAGACTAATAAACTGAGAGCTTAATCCATTTAGATAGAGTTTTGATGACATCTGTGTTTAGAGTTGCAAGTAATTTTCTTGTCATTATAATTGTGGATTGAGAATTGTGTGTGGGGAGATTGTCAAGAAGAAGTTTCTACATTTGACTGGCTTATGACGTCATAAATCTCTGTTTCATTAAAGTTCTATTGTTCGGTTATCGTGCTTAAAAAAGACGAGTCAGGAGAAGCTAGAAGAAGAAAAAAACAGAAATATTCAATTAATATGCATAAAGGAGAAAACTAGAAGACGACATTTTATACATTATACAATAGACAACAATCTATTAGATTGGCATAGGTTGTGAGAAGTGGTTAAAATTATAGATAACAAAACCTATATTTAGAATATATGATGAAGAAATAAACAAACATCCAACGTATTGGAGTATCCTTTCTTTTTTTCTTCTTCTACAAAAAGTAGACGGTCATTCAGAATTGACAAATTGCAGTTAAAGTCAAGTCTTATGAAACAATCTGAGTGATGAAAGAAAGTGGCAGTGAATTACATATTGTCAGGATATGTTATAGAACCTCAAACATTGTTGTTTTTGGTAGTTCTTGCTCGAAAGTTGTATTAAATTATTGCTGGTGGTGGTGCTCGTGGAAAAGTCGGCTTATGGGTATGTGTCAATCGTTCCAAGCATTAATTAAGAAATTATAGATTTGCTTCCCAAGTAACTCTAATTTTATTTTTCTCTTTGAAAAGTAGTGTTTCCACTTACTTGCGGGCAAACTTATTTTTGTTTTTTTTCCTAATACGGATGGTGTTAAAATCGTGGTTATTTGTTGCATAATATCGATGGATTATTGTTATTTGTTACCCCTTGCAAATACTAAAACGAGTAATATTCACACATAGTGTTTACACATTGTAGTGGCAAAGATCACAATATCTTGTTTTCTTACATTAAACTTTTGTAAAGCAGCCATTATGTAACGAAAAAGACTTCTCGTGTTTGGAGATCAACAGCAATAGCAACAATATCGCTATAAATGAGTCATCAGGCAATATTATGCAAGAGTTCAAAATAGTTGTGTTTTAACAACAAGCTTTCTACATAACATACTTCTTGGTGTGATTACCACGGTTATTCAAGTGCAATTAAGCTATTAAGTGCAAATCCAAGGGAATGTGTACATAGGTTGAATTATTTTCGGAAATACGTTAAATCTCGCCAAGTGTAACAACAAGATTTTTGAGCAGATCCGCAAATGCCTTCAAAGTAGAAAACATATACAAGTGCAAGAGAAGAAATAAAAAGCTTCTGTAGGCATTGACGCTTTTTGCAAATTTAAAGTAGATATTTTCAGATGGGAGTCTATGAAAAAAAAAAAGCTTTACCCAACAATAATAATAATTACGAACTTAATCAACCAAAATCATGTGTGTTAAAATAGACTTTGGGGTTTTCTTATTCTATTGTAATTAGGTTAACGTATTTGTTAACGTTCTATTTACATTATATGTGTAAACCAAGCCAAATATAAGAAAGTAGAACCCACTTATTGAATAGTATACTAATTTACTTGAATTTAAAATTTATTACTGCTAATACTTTTTTGTTTGACTTTGTTTGACTCTTGTTCCCTTTTTTTCTGACGAATATTTGTATGTGCCAAAGTGGTGTGTATGGTGACGATGGTGGGTGGTGTTTTACCCAAATATTTTATTCCACACAAATTACAAAGAAAACACTGGAAGCAAAAAAAAAATTTGTTTACACGAAAAAAAAGACCTGCAGGAACGACTTGGACGACATTTTTCGAGAAAAAAAATCCCTCATAGTTAAAAAGTACGTGCTTTTTGAAGAAAATGCTTAGAAGCTTAAAAAAAAAATCACCCGACATTGTGATTAATTTACCAGAACCCAAAAAAAAAAAAATCCGTCCAAGCACTACCGCCAGAAAAAAAATGTATTACCTCCTCTTCCTGCCTCCACTTCCTTTGCCTCCGCACGCACATACACATACACACACTCGCACACGCACACGCATCTCCATTTGATACACATTGACCGACATTATTGTTGTTTTTAGAAGAAAGTTGTTTCACAACTGAACAAACAGAATTAGTTTGAATAATATGTTCTCTGCCTCCCCAAAGCTTACCCCTAAAACATTATGTAATGGTTTACGATTTTACTAGTAAAATCTAGTATTATGTCGTCAGTTTATAGTTCCTGTATTTGAAACTTTGCATACAAAAAAATAATAGAAATAAAAATGGAAAAGTATAAAGACATAATTTTCCCACTACAATATTCTTCATTTTTTTTTTTTATTTTAGTTTGTACCATTCAAAGAAAAAAAAAAAATTTTTCTTTTAGCTCTGTTTTATTTTGTTTGTGAATTGAATTTTTTTTTTTCCCTCCAGGAGTATTTAATAATCATTAAATTTCTCCCAACTTCAAAAAAAAAACTTCATTTCTTTTAAAAAAAATTTTATATTACTTGTGGGATATATCTTTCCATTAATATTCAATTTTAATAAATTGGTTGTTGTTACAGATAACGTTCCATTTCCTTAGTATTTGGTGTATAACATTTGTTGTTTGTTTGGGTTGATTCCATTCCACAACTTCCACTCCCCCCTAAATTGGAAAAAGATTTTTTTTCTTCTTCACACCATAACAACCACTTAAGAGACGAGTCTACTTATTTTAATTTTCCTCTGTGTGTTGAAAATACAACAAGACTGACTGGTATTCCCCATTATTTTAATTGGTGAACATTTCAATCGTCATTATAAGAAGAATCACAAGTATCATTCTACTAGTCCTAGAAACTCCAACCAAGTATTTACCCAGTCCACTCCTTTAAACTAACGATTTATTTTTTTTATTTATACATATCAAGTGTTACATTACTATTGTTTTATTTCCTCCTTCCTCCCCCGTTTGTATTATATTTATTATTTTAAAATGTACTAGAAACTACGTTCAGTTTTCTAGTATAGGTCACAGGTTTATTGTCTTTATTATATCAGGTTAAAATTTTTTTTCCCCCATCTTTTTTTTTTATTTCACATATTTATAAAACTTTCTAGCAAAGAGAAACATCATGGGTTTATTTGGTGGTACGAAAAAGAAAGAAGTATCTAGAAGCTTGTCTTCATCGTGTTCGTCGAAGAACTCGGCGGCTTTTTCAAACTTTGATGAAAAACAAGAGTATCTAAAACGATGTTCATCCAAATCAAGAGATAAAAAGAAAGCTCCTCAGTGTGTAAGTTTTAGTATAAAAAAGTAAAAGTAAATAATGAATGGTTCCCTGTATTTCAGGTAATATGAGATTTGACTCAACTTGCTCTTTATTGTAAACCCTATGACTATGACCATTGCTTTTCTTTATTCATTTCCCAATTCTCGTATTTAGCACAGTTTTTTTTTTATTTTTTTTTCCCTTGTACAAATAGGGTTAACAAACAACCAAAAACGGGCATTCATTTTCTTTTCCATTACATCATAGGACTCACAAGTACTGCATAGTATGCATTGATAATTTTTGCACGTGACTTAGGTTTTTTTTTTTGTATTCAAGACAATTTTCAGAACCCATCATCAACACCACACTTTGTTTCCTTTTCTTTGCAACCTCAATTAGCCATCTAAACCATTGATTGCTTGAAACAGCAAACATATGTTTTTTTCTGTAATATATTAACTATAAATGGAAAAGCAAATGTATCTATTGTTCTATATCGTCTATTGTTCAATTTCATCTAAGAACTAAACTGCACAATCTAATCTTGTCTTTCATCTTTGTTTGCAAAACTTTTCTTTTCTTAGTTTGCTATTAGATATTGTACTGGCAGTTCATATCACACCTGAAATTGGTTGCAAATGTCTTTATTGTTCTAATCGTGTATAATTCAATCTGGATATGGGCTTGGGTAATGACAAAATATTAGAGTGTTATATTGATCACCATAACTAGAGCTCTTCAAAGGTTGGCGAATAAATACAAACACAATAATAACCCCTTTGAACTTCTACACAGATAAAAGATTCAATATTAATTAATTTACTATATATTTTAATTATTAAGTACCATTTGTCTAAATTAGACAAACTTATTCAAGGATGTAACAAAATTTTAATATACTTTTCCTTGTTGTTAATCAAATCTAAAATTCCATGTTCAATGCCATCTCTCAAAGGAACTTTTTTGGAAACCAATTTGGCTGCTTCTTTTGGATCAATTAATCCGGTTTCAAATGCCTTGACAACCAATTCAAAGTCAATCTTTGTATAATCCATACTGGCAGTAAGATAAAGTTCATTCAAAGTCAAATCCATTGGGTAGAAATCAATCGGAACTTTTGGCCAAATTGCCACATTAGTACCTACACCACCAGTGGCTAAAACTTTAAGCATTGTATTGAAAGTGGCCTTGTTTCCTGAACAATCATAAACGTGAGTAAAACCACTATTGGTTTTGGTCATTTTCAACAATTCTTTGATTTGAATCTCGGCATCTTTATAATCAAACGGATTAAATGTCTTGACACCAAAAGATTGAGCTAATTCCCTACGTCCTTCAGCTGGTTCACTAACAACGATATCGGTGACTTTGTGCCCTTTCAATGCAAATATAGTACACAATCCAATTGGACCACCACCAAGAATCAATGCTTGTGGTGATTTACATTCTTCAATCTTTGATTGACGTACACCATGCCATGACACTGCCAATGGTTCAACCAATGCTGCGACTTCATCAGGGATAATATTAGCATCATATGGAATCACTTTATTTTCTGAGGCAACAATGTATTCAGCAAATCCACCATTATCATACCCAAGGCCATAAAATCCAAGTCGCTTACAAGCATTATATCTACCATGAGCACAAGCACTACAAACATCATTTTGTTCTTCTTGCAGCTGTTGTAAATACTTTTTATCCAAACATGAACCATTGGCTTCAAGGACAACATGTTGGCCAGGTTGCAAATGATGGGAAACATCACTACCAACTTCAGTAATAACACCGCATAATTCATGGCCTAAGCATTGACCCAATTTCTTCTTTTTGGACACAGCATTGATTTCACCATCAAAGAAAATTGGACCGTCAAGATATTCATGAAGGTCGGATCCACAAATTCCACAATGAGAAATTTTGATTTTAACATCATGAGGATGGGTTATTTCAGGAATTGGTCTGTCTGTGACATACTTTAAATTTCTATTTCCGTGGTACTCAATTGCTTGCATTGTCTTAGCTACTTCTTGTTGAGGTTGTTGTTGTTGTTGATGTTGATGTTGATGTTGACAATTAGAATGATAAAGAGAAAATGAATTGCAAATTGTTCGGGTCAGAATAATCCTTTTATATAATTTTGGTTGAGAAATAATTCTCCGAGAAAGCAACGAATTCATGACTTTATAACTTCCTAAAATTTTGTGTTTTGTGGGGTGATGGTACTACTATTTTTTTTTCCATAAATATATGAAATGTAAAGAAAAAATGACCAAATAAATACTATTCAAAACCCAAATACGTTCTTCAAGGCGGGCTCTCGACATCCAGCATACATTATAGACATGTCACAATGCTCTTTTGAGTGCATTATTCAAAAAGTATTGGTTAATAATCCTTTGCAATCTTAGTCTGACCAGGTACAGAAAATCAGGTGGGAAAAAAAAAATCATGCATAACGCAATAATTGAATTTTTGATTCGGCTAAATTATACTATCATCCTGTGTGGATATCCCGGGTATTAAATATTAGACTGTTACAAACAAACAATAGCAAATATACATAATTTATTCATTTGCTAATATTACTTCAATATTTGTTTACTATTATGGAGATATTTGTCAACTCAAGACCGAAACAAATTGAATTGTAGTCTTGAAATTTAAGTTAATTTACGAGATTATAAACTCCGGTTCTAACCCCGAAGGATCCACAAAAAAGAAAGAAAGACTCGCACCATACACTTACTAAATTTGACTTTGACTCTGACTCTGAATCAATCTAAAAAAAGTTAAAACATATAATACTATTGGATTAAGTCTATTTCCTCCCCCACGTTGAATAATGGACACAAATTGCACAAATATAGTAGCGGTTTTTATTTTCTACCATTATGTTGGATCTCGTATAGGTTTGAATTTGTGTGGGGGTGGGTGGTGGAAGTGGAGGAGAAGACTGAGGCTTAGTGAGGCGGGCACATTGTTTGGTGTCGATGCTGTATTGTTCTACAAAATATATAAATATAAATGTATGAAGGAAAACACTTGATTCTTGAGGAAAACATTTGAGAAATCTGACCATTTTTGTTTTATGAAACTCAATTGACGAAAGAAAGAATGGAGCAATATACTAGACGAATATGAACCTATCAATGAACGGTCAATTACATTGATATATCCAAAAACAAGAGGTGGAGACGGGTATTTCGTTTCAAAGAAAAAACTATCAGGTGGTAATTAACACCAAGTGAGGGTGAGTCTAATAAACTCGAAAGATGTAATTAATACAACACGAAGGGACTATTCTTTTTTGGCAGTTTAATTGGGTAATTTCAACACATGGTTTTTTAACTCCGAGTGATATTCTATTTCCTTAAGAGGTCAATAAACAAGTTTTAAACACGCATCATTTTATTAGATCATTGGTGTTTGTGTAAACGCATAATATTCTGGGAATTCCTATGTACATGATGATTTGAAAATACTCTACCTCTACAAAAGTAATCCCCACAGCAAAAACAAACAGAAACTATATTTTGACAACTAGTATTGGTCCAAATACTGGTCGTCTATGAATTAATCCCTCCTATCAATTGTTGGCGGATACTTCATTATTTGTTTAGACAGCAGAATCATCAAATCAAATTAAATCAATAAATAAGCATTGTAGTCGTGTGTGCGTGGATAATATTGGTTAAATCCCATCATAATCCTCATCGTAGTAACTGAGACATTTAAGGTGAGAAAAAAAAATTTTTCATTTCCTTGTATATTTTCTTTTCTCTTTTTCTCTTTAGCTAAAATATATTCAACCGGGACAACTTGCATTGAGCGGTCATGCCGGCTGTTATTAAAGCCCTAGTATGGACGTACTCTCTAGCCCGGGAAATTGAATGAAGTGCTATGTTCAGTTGTGATTTTTGGAAAAAATGTGAAATCCTGACTCTACGAGCTTTCATACATACGATTTATCAAGAGAAAACGGTTATACAATCACATTAAAAATATGTAATACTCATTTATTTATTTATTCTTTAGTTTTTGATGCAAAGGATCTATCTTGACCCGTTTTGATAAGCCTACTCTAGATCTCAGATGCTGATTGCATATTTCTGATAATGGTTTTGAAGCAATTCTTTTCCTAACTATCTTTCGATTCATTCGAACAGCATCTATATTTTCCTTGTTGCTTGCAGTTTTAGAATGTGATAAGTTACTTGTTGCAGTTTCTGTTGCAGATGATTTCGTTGGCACTGACTTGCTATTGTTAGACAGTTTTGTTATATCTTTGCTAACATGTTCATTGTCACATTTCACTGACTTTTTGACGTTTTCTTTAGTTCTTTTCCCGTTTGTGTTTTGCTTCACATTGACAGCTATGGTTTTGGGTGTCGAATTATGCAAATTTTGCAGACTCACGGAACTATTATTTGTAGCTGGTGGTGTATAATTTTCACTTATGGAATTTTTTAGTGTTTTCTTGGAATCATGATTTGGTTCTTCGTTGCTATCAAGACATGAACTGGTCAGTATTTGATCATTTGGTATTCCAATCTCTTTCTCATTTTTCAATTCTGAATTATTTTGGTAAGACTCATCCAATTGTGATCTTAATTCTTTTCTCTGAGATTTATTCACTCGGTTGTCCTCGGTCATTCCCGCTCTCAAACTTTCTTTTTCATCTTCTTTCTTAGGTGATCTCTTGACAATTTTAATTTCGCCTGGAAAGCTTTCAACTAATATCTCCTCATTTTCGGTTTCATGAATGTAATTGCTTGATATTTTGCTTTGCTCGCTATCTTCTATGATTGTTGGTTCAACTTTGGCTCTCTCTCCCTCCGCTAATTTCTCCGACTGTTGTCCCTCAACTTCTAGTGTTACATTCATATTATCGGACTCTACTACTATCGCATCATCTTCTTCGCCATATTGCGTTGAGCATTCTAAAATCTCATCATCATTTGGTTCCTGTGAAAAGTCTACCTCAACTTTTGGTGCCAAGATTTTTGCACTCTCTAGTCCCAAAAGAATGTTTCCCTTATCAAACTCTTCAGTTGAATCTGATTCAATACTTATATTTCTCTCACCTTCATAATCATATTCTTCATGTTCATGCTCGTCTTGGTCTATCGTCAGATTAATCAATATCACATCCGAATCATCATTGCTTATCATGATTGGCTGGGACATATTACACTCGTGACGGTAACTCAATTGCGACATCACAGCAAAATCTTGAGGATTAAAGTTTTCATTATGCATTTGAAATTCTTCGTCACAATGTTGATTCACTAATAAATGGCTCGTTTCTAAGGATGAATGGAATGAATTATATATGGAGCTGAAACGAGGCATACTAGTTGATATTGAACTTAAAATTACAGGTATTTCATCTTCACTATCTTCAATAAATGATGGCTCCTGGGCTGTTTGCACTAGCCTGTCCGTGCTGTCTGCTGTGCAATGTGGAGTTGGTTCTGTAAAACTACGTACTCGTAGTTGAAGGTGACGCGGTGGTTCTCTGTGTATGGCTTGGTCATCATCTTGCATGAAATAACGTGGTTTCGGTCGCTGGTTTTTCATTTGTAGATCTATAATATCTCACTTGTGGTTGTATTTGTCTAAGCAAAACGGTAAATAAGAAATTGTGACTTGGTACAGTTCTAGAATTTTTGGTTGTAAAAGTTTGGTGGAAATTGAATTGGAAAAGAGAAATGTAAACACGCGCAATTAAATGGTTGTCTCAAAATACTCTCCTTTCAAAAACAAAAAATTTGCCATAAGCTGCTAACTTAATGTTTCCCTTTATAAAACAAATACCTAGCTAGTTGCTAAACTATACAGTAAAAAAGAATTGACGACTACCATTCAAAGTTTAAGCTTTTACTTGAAAAAGCTTGATATATTGAGTGTCTAAATACCAACTCACTAACTGTTTACTTTTTAGAAAGATGCAGTATAAATTCATGGTCGTGTATTCAATTCAAAAATAAACACTTGAAAAAATAAACGAATAAAAGCCTGTTGTCGTTTTCTGAATAATACAACTTCATATGTTTTTCTTCTTCTTTTTCTTCTTCTTTCTGTAGCCATTCATTATTCTAACCCATATTCAATGCTCTTGGAGTGTGAATATACTCGGTACATGCTATTTCATTAAAGGCATTACTTCTTTTCGTTACCATAATCACTAACAGTTTATTTGTTTATGCTGGTTAAGACAAGTACATGTCCAGAATATAATAAATAACCGATTGAAAACCCCAGGGGTCTAGTGAATCATCTGAAAGAAGCATGTGCTTTATTGATAGTGTATCTTTTAAATTGAGACCTACTTCATGTACACCAAGAAGTTAGACATCCGTACATCAAATCAATGTCTTGACATTGAGTTGACTCCTCCCATTTTTGTGAAAAGAATTGTTCTTCCATAATTTGTATGATACCTTGTGGAGCACAAGCAGCATAGTCTTTTGCTTCGCCAATCACAAATGTTGCATATCCAAGAATGCAAATGATTGTTTTTCAAAAGGAAATTAAAAACCAAGATATTGTTAATGGGTTTGAAAATTTCATGTTTATTATTTGCAATCATTAGTCATTCCGGCGGATTACTTCATCTTAGTCACTGCATGGTGTTATTATCTACTTTGGAGGTACTTCTTTTCATTGGAGTTCAACAACCCCCATTCCCATGCTTTCTTTTTGGTTTATTGTGATTCTTTTTTAGTTTGAAGGGAATTAAAATATTTATCAAACAAAAATAGGGTAGAGGTTCCCTTTTATGATGAGAAACTGAAATTGGATGTTGTGTTTTTGGTGAAATTATTTTTAGCAGGTGTTTTATAATGGTTGAACTGGAGAGCCAATGTGGAAATTGATCTGAGGTTTTCAAAACTTGGGGTGCTTTTTTTTTCAACTAAAGTGTCCGATCCAAGTTATCTCATCTATCTGTTGACACATTCTCTTTTCTTGGCGTTTTTGTCAGATAAAAGGTTTACCATTCACTTTGCTGAAGTTATTTTGATACTGGAAATGCAACCCTCTTTCATTGCACTGTCTCGTCGGCCTCTGTCCCTGCTTTAAGAATCCAAACGGTCTGGTGAAAAGAGTCACTCTATCAATTGTCATTGTTTTCTCATATGAGTTTCACAAATTTGTCCGAGATTTGGGTTTATGTTATTTAGAAAACTTTTCTTTTCCAATCCAGTCAACTCTTTTTGACGCGACATTGTTGGGTCATAAAAGTGTGAGTTAAATTGTGTTGAATAAAATCACTAGCCATGCTTCTTTGGGAGTACTGGTGGATTTCCCCTGTTTACTTGTGTTTTATGTGATTTCATATCTAAGGGCTTCCCGAATTGTGGATAGTTTCAATACTCGAAAAAATTGGAAGTAGGGTATGTTGGGTGTGAAACAGATAGCATTACGTAATTGCAGGTAAAGTGGTTCACAATTTGACTTTTCGCGCTGGATTGGTATGAAGAAGCTCTGGAGTACGAGTTTTATCACATAAGCATAGTATCTGTTGGAAAGGTAACATTGCACAAGAAGAATGTTGAGTGTGAATGTGTGTTATGAGATGAGTTGGATTTGAGTGACTCCTTTCTATTACATTTTTTCTTTTCTGTATGTATTGATCATTTCTGATAAGAAAGCAGGTTCTATTATACTAACCCTCCCTCCATTACAATTGTGATATTCCATCACTACCATTATTTTTTTTTTTTTCGTTAATTTTCATTAATTTTCTATTAATATATTAAAATCTATTTAAAGAAAACCATTTAAGTACTTTTTCTTTAGGAATACATTTGTTGTTTGTCGATTTCGTATTGAACTCCACTTTACATTATTATACATTTGGAACATGAGCTTTTTTCAGCAGTTTCAGGGGCTTTTGTAGATTGTTGAGTTCTAGTAGCGGTGCCATTGGTAGCTTCCTTTTTGGCACTAGAAGAAGCTTCTTTGGTGGATTCTTTAGGAGCGGAAGTTCCGGTAGCAGCACCAGTAGCAGCACTAGTACCGGCAGCGGTACCAGAGGTTGTTCCAGCAGCATCACTGGTAGCAGCTGACTTAGAAGTAGTGGTGGTATTGGTTTTTTTGCTACCTTTGACTAATTTAGTAGCAGATTTGACAAATGCTTCACCTTGTTTTTCAGCAATTTCCAATTCCAAGGTGGATGGTTGTCTAGAACCATCGACGTTTGCAAAAGTACCGGCACCATATGGAGAACCACCGTGGACCTCTTCCATGCTAGACTGCAATGCGAAAGCATTAGCATAACCCAATGGGATGTATGGCATTCCATGATGAGCTAAGAAATTCAAAAAGTTTCTTACGGTGGTTTCTTGACCACCACCTTGGCCACTTGTGGAGACGAAAACACCAGCTGGCTTACCAGCTAATGAACCATTAGCCCATAACCCACCGGTGGCACCCCAGAATTCGAAGAATTGAGCTGGAGCAGTACCATATCTAGTTGGGACACCAAATAAGAAAGCATCGTACTCAGTCAATGTATCGTTGGTAGCAATTGGAATATCAGTTGGTTTTGCTGGAGCATGCATTTTATCCAACACTTCTTGTGGCAAAGTTTCTGGAACTTGGAAAATATCAGCCTTGTAGCCGGCGTCCGCAACACCTTTTTGAACGGCTTTGGCCAATTGAGTAATGTGACCGTAGGTGGAATATTGGATAATGGCGATCTTCATGGTTGGTTTATTAAAAGTGTGTATGTGTGTTTGTATAGAAATAATAAGAAAGTAAGCAAAATAACTAAAGGAAACTCCCAAAAATGAAAGAGGAAAAAAGTGGGAGAAGGGTTAATTAGGAAAATTGAAATGTTATATATTTAGCAAGGCAATGTTCAAACAGGTTACTAAAAAAAAAAAGAAAGAAAATACAAAAAATTATTCTAGATAATTCATACACATGTATGAACTACTAAAAATACAGAACTCACTTATTAATGGAAATGCTGGTAATTGTTGGTAAAAAATGCAAATAAATGAAAAAATCGTGAATTTAACTTTTTCGATTACAAATTAAGAGTTTATTAACGTGTATAATTGAAATTTGTAATAATAGTGTAGATTCTACTTTGGTTATTAAGATCTTATTATTACAATTGAAGCCGTATTGAAATTCTCAGATCAGTTTAAATTGAAAAATTTCAGTGTCAATGGGTTCCGGAAAAATAGAAATAAAGAAAAATACCCTCAATATTATAAGATTTCCCTGTTGAAGCTTTATTTATTCCTTGCCCTTTCACTTAGCAATTGTAAAAATTGAAGATTTCGTGGACTTTAAGAATTTGTTACATGGTGCTGGTTCCGGAAATAGACAAATCTTGTCCCGAAATTATCTTGTGTCGTGATTAATCATCTTTTTATTGCTGACAAACTTTTTAGTAATGGAATTGTAATACACGTTTAAGAAATTGTGCATTATAGTATTGCTTCAAGTATTTTTTTTTTCTGCTTTGCTTGGCGATGAAAAGTGTGGAATTTTTTAAATCTCCCACAACTGTGCCTACTTTCTGATCTGCATGATTATCGTTTGCTCGTACTATTAGAGAGCAATTAGTCTATCTGAATCACTCAACGATGCTGGTGCCCAAAAACACGTTAATTCCGGTGTTCTTTTGGTCTTGCAAATACTCACATTTTCTGGCCTGTATTTACTCTTTCTTTGTGTTGTAATTGAAATAATTAAGAATTAGTCTTCTATTATTATCTCTGGGACTTCTTTTTTCCTTCCTTCTCCGATTTTATGACTTTTTCCGGATCGCTTTTAATACTTTTTCCATCCCCCCCCCCTTTCTCGTTCATATTCACTATTACTAAGATTCTCACTAATGCTTAGTCAACACTTACAATGGCTCACACACATACTGATAGATTGAACCACAATTGACAATGTCGATGGACTACAACTACAAAATTTAACCTTCATGTTACTAATCTTACTAATAAAAAGACTATGCGGAAAATGTAAAATAGAATTATGTTGCAATAGTACATTTGAACGTCGGTTGGAAATATGTAAATTTCATTTGTGGCTCTTAGTTTTTGAAATATGTGCTGGCGACGTTGCCGCACTTTTCTGTATTTTTTTTTTTGAAATTTCAAGTACTATTTAAGCAATTCAATTTCCTACCATCTTCTTCACTAGAATCTTGGCTGTTGTCAATTTTTTTTTCAATTCAATCATACACATATACATATAAACACACAATGGCTCCAAAAGTTGCAATTATTATTTACTCATTATACCACCACATTGCTCAATTAGCTGAAGAAGAAAAGAAAGGTATTGAAGCTGCCGGTGGTGTTGCTGACATCTACCAAGTTCCAGAAACCTTATCTGATGATGTCTTGAAATTGTTACATGCTCCAGCTAAACCAAACTACCCAATTGCTACCAACGATACTTTAACTGGTTATGATGCTTACTTGTTCGGTATCCCAACCAGATTCGGTAACTACCCAGCCCAATTCAAGGCTTTCTGGGATGCCACCGGTGGTTTGTGGGCCCAAGGTGCTTTAGCTGGTAAACAAGCTGGTATCTTTGTTTCTACCAGTGGTCAAGGTGGTGGTCAAGAAACTACTGCTGTCAATGCTTTATCTGTCTTGGTTCACCATGGTATCATCTTTGTTCCATTGGGTTACGCTAAGGCTTTCCCATTACAAACCAACTTGGAAGAAATCCACGGTGGTTCTCCATACGGTGCCGGTACTTTTGCTGGTGTTGATGGTTCTAGACAACCAACCAAATTGGAAAAAGAAATTGCTTTCATCCAAGGTAAATCTTTCTACGAAACTGTTTCCAAATAAACTCGTTTTTTCTAGATGAATATAGAGTATACTTGATTTTGTAATTATTTACAACTAATAGAAATAAATAAATTTAATGACGCAAAAAGTATTTTTTAGGTAGAGGATGAGGGTGTGACAGGTTCGAGGAGAAGAGTTGCTTGGAAAACTCCGATTTCTTGACAATTAAATCTTTGATCTCATTTTCATCGTATTAAGTTGTAAAAATTAAAAAGAATATACTGGCAGAAGCTACAGTTCGATTAGAAAACATTTCTTTGTTCGAATTGTAAAAAAGTTACGCCTGGCTGACAGGACTCGAACCTGCAATCCCTTGATGGCAAGCTAAATCTAAGAATTTAACCGTAGTCAAGTGCCTTACCATTAGGCCACAGCCAGTAGAAAATTATGCTGAAAAATAGAAGTAAACCTGGCTGACAGGACTCGAACCTGCAATCCCTTGATGGCAAGCCGAATTTGTTTTCAACCGTAGTCAAGTGCCTTACCATTAGGCCACAGCCAGAACTTCTTGCGTGTCTCAAAGTTTCACAAAGTGTAGTCAATTCCAAAATACTGAGGCTACACCTGACAACATCTTGATATGAACCTCAATTGGTTTTAGATTCAGCTTTTGCGTAATTTCCTTAAAGATTTTGTAAGTTTTTTAATAAATGAAAAAGTCGTATTGTGAGAAAGTGAGCCTTTGGGAAAAAGAATGCTGTTTTGACTAAATTGTGTGCTATGTGGATATAAATTAAGTTAGAGTTATCTCTTATTGTCTTGTATATTGTAAATGGCTGTTATTCGAGTTTTGGTCAATATTTTCATAATATTTTCTAAGGAGAACACACAAAATTGTGTCTTTGGTGGGAAGTTGGTATTTTTTGATAAAATTGGGAATGCAAATGAGAAGAAAAATTAGAGAAAATTTATTTTGCCTGGAATATACAGCTTTCATCCTTTTCAAATACGTAAACCCATCTGTAAATATCAACAGTTGGCAATCACATCCACTTTGAAATGTGTTAACTAAAAGGTTCACTAATAATTAGAATACAGTACTTCTATTTTTATTTTCAACAATACAGAAACACTTTTTTGTATACACAATTCTTCACAACACTTGGCTTTTACACACTTGCCTCGTTTGTACTTATGAATTGTTTACGTACATCCATTTGCAAATTAAGATGTAATGTTGGAATAGGAGACTCTTTTTTAGTTATTTCAACAGTTTTTTCACTTACACTGAAAGGAAGAACACTTGATATTCGATGCTGCAAAAGAATGAGAGCCGCCACTTTTAAATATATTACATTCTTTGTGAATGTAGTACATTTAAACTGCAACATTCCAGGAGGCTTATTGACAGAATATATATAAGGTATCAAAAAAAGGGCTTAAGAATCCACTTTAGACAGCAAAAACAGGCTTTTTTTGGTTTGCTTACTCTTTAGTCCAACACATCAACCACTACTACAAGATGCAAATTCAAGTGGGGTTACAGTCACTTTATTCTACCTTCAAACACTTGTTAGCTGAATCCAGGGCACTCACTGTGTGGTCGCTAAATAAATCTACTAGAAACCTTGGCATTGCATTTTTGTTTTCACCACACACTTTTGCACACACTATTGTTAATAAATTTAGCAGCCAAGCTATTACACACCACCAATGCATATCATGGACCAACTCAAGAACTAATAACAAAAGAACAGGTAATCTTCAATTCAATAAAGCAACTTCCACATCATTAACTATGCCCAAGAAATCGAATGCAACAACTAGTATACAATAATTCCTACTCTATAAATACTCCATTAAAATCACCTCAAAAGTTCAAATTTTCTATTTTCTTCTTTTTATAAATCATCACTAACAACAACTCAACTTGTCATTACGATATGAAGTTTTCCACTGCTGCTTTAACATTTTCATTACTTGCCATTGTCAATTCCTCTGTTATCACATATGGCACAGAGTTTGGAGACAATTATGAACATAAACACGACAAATACGATTGTGAAATTGATACCTTTAATTGGAAATTTGCTTTGGTGGTTAAAGAATGGAAATATCACAAAGACGAGAAGTTCTGTAAAGACACTGATTTGGATTTAGTTTATGAAGGTGAAGATGGTCAATTATATCATGGATGTGATGGAACCTATCCTTACTCCAAATGTAAACATTGTACAAATGTTTTTGCTGGTGGTGACGATAATAAATGGAAAGATGACAAATGGGACGATAAATGCAAAGATAAGAAGTGTCACGATAAATGGGATGACAAATGCAAGGACAAGTGTGATGACAAACACAAAGACGATCACTGCAAAGATAAGAAATGCGATGATAAATGGGATAATAAGTGCCATGACAAATGCAAGGATGACGATAAGTGCCATGATAAATGCAAGGACAAAAAATGTGATGACAAGCAAAAACATGATCATTGCAAGGATGACAATAAATGCCATGACAAATGCAAAGACAAAAAATGTGATGACAAGTGTAAGGATGGTGATGATAAGTGTCACGATGATTGCAAAGATGATGATAAATGTGATAAACACCACTGCAAGTATCCATATTGTGAAATTCATAACACTGATTGCGACTTGCTCATTACCTTATGTAATGGTGTTTTGAAAGATAAAAGAGATGCCACTGGAGAAATTGCCGCTAATCATCAGTTCCAATTTGACAAACCACCGCAAAAGGATGCCTTACACAAGGAAGGTTTCTCTATTGTTCACACTGAAGGAACTTATTATTTGGCTCTTAACCACAAGATCGAGTTCTGGCATTGTAAAGTTGACGACAAAGGGTTATACAAGATTTATGATAAATCTATTGGTCCACAATGCTCTAAAATTGAACTTATTGTTTTAAAATCAGATGAAAAAGCCACCTTTTCAAATGATGATTGCGACGATGATTGCAAAAAGAAACAAAAACATGATTAAATCGTGTTTCAAGACTGGTTTTGAATAACACCAACAAAAGTCTTTTTTGATTCCTATTTCTCATTTGATTGAACTTTGAAGTTTCTTTTGTTTTAAGTTTCAATAAATGGTATTATACTTTTGATTTTCGGTTTTGACCATGTTGGTCAAATTGTCTAACTTTTGTGTATAGTTATTATAGTTTCTCGTTAATATATCAACTAGCACATAAAATAATTATCAGAAAAGAATAAAGTAGAAATGGTTGCAATTTTAGATGCAATATTCAATGATTGAAAAAGTAAGGGGGTTTCTTTGCTTGTTACAAACACCGCTCGCAAGTATGAGTTGCAGATTCATCTACCGATATTTATTAGGAGTGAAAAAATTGCGACCCGAAAAAAAAGGTAAAGCGGATTTTAAGGCAACGAGCAAAGTTAGCTGATTAATTTTGAGCATTGGTGTAATCTCAAACTCCTTTACAATTATCAATTCCCACCACACGCAACTATAGAAGCACAATGGTTCTTGGCCAACCTATAAACATTATCAAATGGATAGAAGAAAACGGTGACCTTTTGAAGCCCCCAGTCAACAATTTCTGTCTTCACCGAGGTGGGTTTACCATCATGATTGTTGGTGGACCTAACGAAAGAAGTGATTATCATATAAATCAAACCCCAGAATATTTCTACCAATTCAAAGGCACAATGTGTTTGAAAGTGGTTGACGATGGAGAATTCAAGGATATTTTTATAAATGAAGGGGACTCATTTCTTTTACCTCCCAACGTGCCACACAACCCATGTCGTTATGAAAACACCATTGGAATAGTGGTAGAACAGGATAGACCCGCAGGTGTTAATGATAAAGTCAGATGGTATTGTCAAAAATGTCAGACAGTCATTCATGAAGTTGAATTTTATTTGACAGATTTAGGAACTCAAATTAAGGAAGCAATTGTTAAATTTGATGCTGATTTAGACGCAAGAACTTGCAAGAATTGTGGAACAGTAAATTCATCGAGAAGAGATTAATGATTTCAAATAATCTATATTCTAAAGTCTAAATGGAAAGACAAAGTAAGAGGAAAACCAACCAACTAAATAAATAAATATGTGAATCTAATAAATATAGCATGAGATAGGATCATTTAAATTTTTGACGGTAGATATCTTCACCTTGCTCAAAGACCCAATCAACTGCATGTTCAACTGGTTCATCAAAGATATAAGGCAAAACTGGAACAATACCTAAACCGATAGCAACTGGCCCATAAGTCTTGAGAACTGGAACTTTGCTATTTTTGAACAAGTACGAAGAATAACGCACAGAACTATGAATTGTAAAGGCGGGCAACCCCATTGACGCAATACTCTGAAATATACCTCTCTTCAAAGCACTCCATCTCCAATCAGAGTCCACCAAACTGTGAGTGGACGTAAATGTCTTAGCTGCAATTTCATTAGGAGCTGGTGCCTTGTCCCAAGGTTTTAAACCAGGCTCGTATCTTCCTTCGGCTTTCATTTTGGTAATCCAAGAAGCGTAAGAGACATCACCCAAAATATAAAGCCATGACACTGCGTATCCCGACTTCACTAAATATGGATGAGCAACCGGACGGAAAGACTCTCCGATATCTGAAGTGTATGCTACGTAACGATGTGATGCCAATAAAATAGTTCTCAATCTATTTGCATAAGCTGCATATCTAAAACCTGATTCTTGTTCTGTTATTGATTCATCTTCAATGGCTCCTTTCACTTTGGAGACTGTTTGGTTGACTTCAGTTGACATAATTGGGATTATTGTATCTATGATTGACTTCTGGTTTCAGTACAATGTTGCCCAAAAAAAAAAAAGAATGCTACAGGAAAATTCAGCATATGGTGAAATTATTACCGAACGAGAGACATGCATTTTTGCCACAACAAAAGAATATTATTATACTACGCCCGCACAATAGCAACAGAGAACTAAAAAAAAGAAAGCACCAAAAATAATGTCCGCTTGCTCAATTTGTTTAATATATTAGCACATTAAATCCAATTAACATCCATTTTAAAACACCAAGAATTAAACTTCATCTATCAATGAGACTAAACGTTGTTATAAGATTTACCAACTCGCTTTCTGCATCAGAACAAGTTCCAGATTTATCGATCCCTTTAAGCATAAATTATGATGTGGATGATGTCAACAAACTAGTAAATGTGGTTTGGCTAAAAACAACTATTAGAAGTAAAGTCCCACAGTGTGCTAACAAGCGTTTGAGGTTAATTTACAATGGAAGAGTATTGAATGAAAAAACTGACTTTAAAAAAGAAGTATTGAAACCACAATTAAATTTGGATCAGATTTATATTCATTGTGTCATAGGTGACGAGTTGACGAGAGAACAACTAGCACAAGAAAACCAACTAGATAATAAACCACAAGAGGTATCAACAAACCCAGAGGTTATTGGATTTGATAGATTATTACAACAGGGATTTTCTCAAGATGATGTAACTGATTTGAGGCGTCAATTTCTTCTGATATATGGCTCTGATAACACTAGTAGTGGAGGAGACATTGCAGATGTCGAAGAAGATGAACATCGACAAAACAGATTACGTCAATTGGAAGAAAGATGGATTGAATCGACTTCTAACAATGAAGCAGCGGGAACAGCAAATGAGCAAACTCCCTTGACGCAAGATGGAGACCAAGCACAAGCAGCAACCACACCTTCTCAACCCATGGATCTAGATGAATCAAGGGTGAATGAAGATTTGCTACTCGGATTTTGTGTTGGCGTTTTCCTAGGAATTATCTCAGTGGTGTTCTTACTTGCAGATGATTCAGTGTTCAATAAACGTCAAAAGATGTCAATAATAGCTGGTCTATTTATAAATTTCTCATTAGCAATCGTCAGAGGACAATGGATATAGTTACAATATAATACAATATAAATATACATAAAACTGGTGCTCATTGAATCAAATGTATGGTCTTCCGGCCCTCACTGAAAACTTTGAAAAACAGTCTTAAATGAAAGGGCACTAAGATGACCGGTTGTGTAAATTTTACTCTCGCCAATAGCTTGACGCTCGCCAACTCGTTAGGATTAATAGAACAGACAAGCAACACGGTAATAGCTTTGGCTGCCGCACAAAGAAGAAAAAGAAGAAAAGGAAAGAAAAAGTTGAAAAAGATTTATGGTGGTGAAAATTTTTTTTATACTTTTTCCAATGGACATCACAACAAGTTGTCACGTGATACGTGCTTTAACAAAAAATAAAAAAAATTGATTAGGGTTCAAGAACGATACTTGCAAATGGATTTAATGTTCAAATAAAAAAAGAAATAAAATTTATTAGGTCAAGAACTAAGTGTTCTGAGGATAATGCCTTTTATTATTAAAGTTTGCATTTTATTTGCATTTGCATTTTGGAAATGTACACCCAAGACCAAAGTCGGCCAAGTCTATTGGTTCCAAGTAGGACTTGAAACACTTTGGTTTGATTTTGATAATTCCGGTCTCTCCTATTTGGCATAGATAACACAAATTGTTGAGAAAAACAGGTATTATCCCCTCATTCAATAAATTCTACAAATGTGTTTAGTTGTTAAGTTCTCCACTGTATCGGCTATTAGAGCAGTATCTGCATTATTAATACTGACTCATTTTCCTACTACAACCGGTTCAGGCGAAAAAAACACACCAAACCAAAATTGTATTCAGCCTTTTTTTTTTCTCGCTATCGTTGTAAATTTTTGGAACAATCAATTACTAACACTATCAACAAATTCAGCGATTTGGTACCAGTGATACCAGATTTCTCTATCAATTTATTGAGGCTTTAGTTGTAATACCCTCTTATGATCAAGACATTCATGCCATACAAAGAGATATACCATTTTCACGTGGTATAAACTCTGTATTGACCTTACAATCCAAAGGAAAGTGGGAGGTCGACTACATCCACTCTAATAATTTCTGTGCCCCACTTTTTCTTTCTCTCACCGATTTTTGCTTACTTTTTTCCCTCCGATTATTCCCACACCAAGACGATTCATAAAGAGAAAATTTTTTCCTTTCTTAAATCAATTATTTCGTCTTCCATTTGATAACTTCTTTTTTTTCTCTCTTTCCTTTGGTCCTTTAATAACGTTTTCTTTTTGTATTTCTTTATTTAATTGAGAAGCATTGGCCAATTGATCTATTGTCTAATAAGTATAACATCAGGAGTTAATCAATTTCAACTTGGGGTAAATCAAATATCTCTTATCAAAGAATTAGATAAAACAAATTAACAAAAAGCCAGATAGTATTACCACTACAAGCTAAGTCTAATATACTAAATCATATCCACTGTTACAATCCACAAAAGCAATGTCTGAACCAAAACCTTTACCATTTATTTACCAATTTGTATCTGGTGCTATTGCCGGGGTTTCTGAAATCCTTGTTATGTACCCATTGGATGTGGTTAAAACAAGACAGCAATTGGCCACTACAAATGATTACAACGGTACTATAAATTGTTTGAAAAAAATTGTCCGTGAAGAAGGGTTTTCACGTTTATATAAAGGTATTTCTGCTCCTATTTTGATGGAAGCACCAAAAAGAGCCACTAAATTTGCTGCCAACGATGAATGGGGTAAATTCTACAGAAACTATTTTGGAGTTACCAAGATGAACCAATCTTTAGCTATTTTGACTGGTGCCACTGCTGGTGCCACCGAATCATTTGTGGTTGTTCCTTTCGAATTGATCAAGATCAGATTACAAGACAAGACGACAAAATTCAATGGTATGGGGGAAGTGGTCAAAGATATTGTTCAGAAAAATGGTGTATTAGGGTTGTATAAAGGATTGGAATCTACTTTATGGAGACATATCTGGTGGAATGCAGGTTATTTTGGATGTATTCACCAAGTGAGATCATTGATGCCAAAACCAAAAGATTCTACTCAAAAGACTTTAATTGATTTGACTTGTGGTACCGTTGGTGGTACTTTTGGTACAATTTTGAACACTCCATTTGATGTTGTCAAATCAAGAATCCAAGCAGGTTCAACCCAATATAGATGGACATACCCTTCCATTTTGAAAGTTGCCAGAGAAGAAGGGTTTAGTGCATTGTACAAAGGTTTCATTCCAAAAGTTTTGAGATTGGGTCCAGGAGGGGGTATTTTATTAGTGGTTTTTACCGCCTGTATGGACTTTTTCAGACAATACCATGAGAAATAGTTCTCTCACCATATGTAGTAATGTTGAAGATTAAATATTCTGAATATAAAAAAATGTACGCTAATAGTCTATGCTAAATTAGTAGTTGATCCTGTAGTTAATTGGAATTAGAGTTCGAATTTGGGTTGCAAATTATAAAAGACGGTTAGAGAAGAAAAATAGGGGAGTAGTGTCACATCGAAGAAAACCTTACCTGGACAATGTTGGAGGTAACTATCAGCGCAAAATTCAAACAAAGAATGGAATGGAGACACTGTGTGTGAAAAATATCGAATCATAGGAACTTACTAACCGACGACGACTCCAACTTTTGTACAAGTGCGCCCGGTGAGTAACAATAAAATTTGCACATGATAAAATTGAATTGTATAAAAAGGAGAGAACCTTTAGCAACTTTGTTAGTTTTGCGTGTTAAAGGTACACATAAGTGTTCTCCACCTTTCTCGATTACATAGTACTTACGTCAAAAAGTAGTAATACTAATACCACATCTTACATCCTTTGGTCCCTTCTAGACTAAAATTATTACAGTTTTAGATTTTTTTTTTCATTCACAGTCTCTATTCGGTTGAAAAATAAGGAATAAAGATAAAAAGACACCCGAATAGTCTTTCTGCTGTATAAATAAATAAATACAAGATAATATCCATGGTGTTTTATACCCAGCTCCCCTGAACTGACTTTTAACTCAATTTTTTTGTGTTGTATTAAGTAAGATCGATGTATACATAAATGTCAAATTCCAATATTAATAACAAGAAATTTACAGGGCCAAACTTGAATGTCACATTAATTTGTCCTGATTGCAAGCAGTTCCCACCAGATTTAATAGAAAGATTCAGCGAAGGTGATATAATATGCGGTCAATGTGGACTAGTCCTAAGTGATCGAATAGTTGATACTAGGTCAGAATGGAGAACTTTTCAAAATGACGATAAGAATACAGACGATCCGTCTCGTGTCGGTGATGCCAGTAATTCATTATACGATACCGAAGATTTGACGACTATGATTTCATATGCTCCTAATTCTAATTCCGGCAGCTCCAAGAATAGCTTGAATAAAATCCAACAGAAAAGCCTTGTCGACAAAAAGAATTATGCACTACAGACAGCTTATCAGAAGATTTCCGAACTATGTAATGGTTATCAATTACCTAAATCAGCCAGCGATGCAGCCAAACATTTATATAAAGCAGTGAGAGAAGATAGATTGTTGAAAGGAAAAACTCAGGATTCAATCATGGCTGCCACTATCTTGTTGGGATGTAGACGAGCTGATGTTCCCAGAACTTTAGAGGAAATCAGAGCATTAACAAATGTCCCAACAAAACAAATTGCCAAAGTTACTGGGTTGATAAAAAAAATAATTCGTTCACATCTCAACAACGATGATGCATCAACATCGATAGTGGATGAAACAAGTAGTTTGACTACCCATTCTGCAGAGGATTTAATCAGAAGATTTTGCTCTCATTTGGGGTTAAGTTTGGCTATAACCAGTGCATCTGAGTATGTCGCTAGAAAGTGCCACGATCTTGGAGTATTAGCAGGTAGGTCACCAACAACAATAGCTGCAATATCAATTTTCCTTGCTGCAAAACTGCTTGGTGATACTAAATTGACACAACAGCAAATAAGAGATAAAACAGGTGTCAGTATTGGAACAATTAAAAACTCGTACAAAATATTACAAGAAAATGCAAAAGATTTAATAGATCCCGCCTGGGAAGCCAACAGCAAAGTAAAAAGGGAGAATACCCCCAAAAGCTAATATACTTAAATATATTGAGAAATAAATAAATGAATTAATAGGAGCGGTAATAAAAATTATGTGCTTATACTAATCATTCTGAAAAGAAAGTCCGGTGGATAAGACTAAACATAGCTTGGTCATCCAACACAGCTCTCTGTTTCTGTTTCAAGGAGTATTTCAATGTTTGATTATACTGATATGTGATTGGTGATTGCGTACCCTCTGTTGAGTTCTCAGTCTGATTACTATTCTTTGCGTCAGTGAATGAGTTGATTGCAGCAACAAACTCAGGGGAATCAAAATCAAAATCAAGCACCTCAGTCTTTTTATAAAGTCTTTCCTTTTTCGAATCTTCAGTTAAATAAAAAAGTTTGTCAAAATGTTCCATACAATGAAACAAATTTGTCAAGTGTTCGCTTTCAGATAACCCAAACTCGTTTATCAATGTTTGAATAACTTCGAAATTCAATAAAATATTGTAAATTAACGCGTAGTTTATAGATCTAGTTTCATCAGAATCAAATAGGCCCATGAAACTCGATTTCTCTTGGACAATGACTTGTTTCACAGAAGAAAACCTAGTATCAAGCAACAAATTCAAAACCAAGAAACACTCTTCAGTTAAAGAACCTAGATCACGATGATTAATGTACTTCAATATCAACAGGTTTTGCTTTTTAATAAACTTGATCAATCCAAACAAACTCAAAAATAAGTTATCCCACGAATATTTATCCAATTCAATATTGGAATCTGCTTTTACGTGATCCAAAATATTATACATCAAATTTAGTCCCATAGAAAGATTAACGACATGGAGTCTATTAGTTAGATTAAACCTTAATAAGTTTTGTACAGTATCTAAAATGTAAAAAATACTTGGTTTGTGTCCCTTGGCACCCAAATCAAGAGGTACAAATGGCACCTTCTGATGACACAATTTCCATTTATACTCATTAATTTGATAATCCACCAAATTATTCAATGGCAAAGTTAATAGTGTCGATAATGCAAGTTGAGTTAAATCTTGCATCAAAGTTGACCTATATTGGTATTCAAAAACATACGACAATAAACAAACCCATACTTCAAAAAGCTCCACGTTATTCAATTCGTCATCTGTTCTATCATCAATTTTATCGTAAAAGTGATACTGTTGGGTAGTAAGAATACTGTTAAAAGATGAATTTTGAGCAAATGTGTACATGTGAAGGAAAACGGGGAAAATTTTAGACAAGTCCAAATTCATTTCTTCGTTAGATTGTTTAGCCTGTAAATTTTGGATTTTTGAATTATATATTTTGTTCAATTCTTGACAATACAAGTCACTTTTAGAGCCTGCCACACTCAACTTTTTGTTTACTTCCAAATTTGTGATCGTTTGAGATGTTAGGCAATTAACATATATATCAGAACTCAAACGATTCCCACTTATCCAGTTAATAAGTGAGCTATTTTGAATCTGTTCTAACACTAAATCGGGACGAAAGTTATAACAGTAGTTGAACTCCACACAAAATAAGGGTAATAATTTCAGGTTTACTTGCTGATTGAAAACATCCCACTTGAAATCCTGGGAAAAATAACTTTTATATGGGTTTTTCATTTCCACGGAAAATGTGGTGATATCAGCATTGCGTTTTCCCTCAGAAAACAATGACGATGGAGTATTAGCTAAAACCCCCATTAACAAATAGAAAGTTGACATAGTTTCAAGTGATAGCACAATTTTAGGTGGTTTGTAGTTATTGTCTTCCAAATCTGGACTTGTAAGTTTTATAAGTTTCCAAAATTCATCAGCAAAGTCAACTTCAAAGAATACCAGCAACAATTTTACAAGCGATTTAAACTCATTATCACCTTTTTTATGCATATCGAGGTCCAAAAAAATCAGTGTGAAAACTTTCTTTAGTAAATTGATGCTTTCTTTAATTGCAGATAAGCTGATGAATTTCGATTCCAGATCCGTGTCCTCTATCTCTTTAATAGCAGTAGCCAAAAAGGATTTTAATATAGTGAATAATTCAATTAAGAAAGATCCGTTACTATTCTCTCCACAGAATTCAAATACTCTTAATTTTAATTGAATACCAGAAGATCTCTGAGATACTTCAAGTTTGAAATCCACATCAATTAAATTCTGGAACCAGACTTGAAATATTTTTAATACATTTCCAATTAGATCAATTCTATCTTTTTCACTTAGATTACTAAACGCATTCTCATCTTTTAATGGAAAACCTGGGTTGTTACTTAGCAGATCCTGCCAACCTTGCCTTCCTCCGCTTAGAGTTGTTAAATCGTCACCATCATCAAATTCATTCAATGTTTGTTTACTTGTATTCTTCAGTACGTTCCCATTTAGTTCAGTAATATCTCCACTTTCATCGTCAAATAGTTTTTCAGATGATACTGTCCGGTTTTGTTTTGAAATTCCTACTATAGATTTGACTTTTTCATTGGACAATTTAGTTACATCCAGGGGATGATAATTAGTTGCTTGAGCAAGAACTTTCAATCCACTAAAATAAATTCTGCTTAAAATTAACAAGTTTTTATCAGAGACTTCAGATGTCAACACTATAGCCTCTGTGTTTGTGTTTAATACAGTTGTTAATAAGTCTTTTGCTATTGGGGTAACAAATATGGATTTGTAAAAATCATCGTCGTTATCGATACTATCGTTGAATAACTCCGAGTATAAAGTGCTCTGATAAGTCTCTGCCATACTTGTTTCTCTATGTTAGGAATTGAGTCGATCCAATAACTTGATAGTTGGGCTATAGGTATCAATGAACTGTTTATCTTAATGAATAAAATGCCTAAATTGGGAAAAAAAAAAGGATCGACTTAAATTCATATGAATTTTCGCCGCGTTTTCCCACGACCATGCACATATGCGCCAGTTGTAATTTTGTAGTTTTGCTGTTGGGGGGGGGGGCACAAAATCAAAACTGATTCATAAATGTTTTTCGAAGTAACATTAAAGCGGCATAAAATCCTAGTAATTACAAGAGATAAAAGAAAGAGTTTACCCGAAGAGCTTGGTTCTTTATTTTGTTTCAGAAATTCCCACCTTTTAATATCATTAGTTTCATAGATCTGTCTTAACGATTCTAAATAGGTTAAAAAAGATAGTTCGTGTTTTATTTACCAAAAAAAAGAATGAAAATTAAAATCAAATAAATACGTGTAACAGGTTTACAGATTTCAGATTCTTTCTATTTTTGACTGAAGTTAGTGAATTTGAATTAATACAAGTCCTGCAGTGGAGAACTTGATGCAACTGATATAGCACTATCAGAAATATTTTAATAATGTTCACTCACAAGCGTGTGCCACAGCATGAAGAGTATGAATTGGTAAATCAAGTACCACCAACACAATCACCCACCGATTCACCGACAAGACTGGAGTCTGATTTTCGCAATTCTACAGACTCTCAATTATCTGACATTTTTGAAGACTTGGAAAACTATTCTGGTCTGAGTGGTCAAAAAATTGAAGATTTCAATGACAGTCCGTTGTTTCAATCTGTTTTGATGCGATATAAAAACGAAGGCATCAGCGGTAGAACATGTGGCATATTCAGCTTAGTGGCGATATTTTTATGGATTGGAAGCGTTATAATATATTCTCGAGTGAATCATTCAACAATTGGTAACGATTTAACCTGGAAAACCAACATTATTCAACTAAATGGGGAAAATATCACACTCAATGAATACAACCCCAATTTCAAAAACATCACTATGAATGATTGGAGAAAAGGCAAATATCACACTTTTGAAAAACAAATAAGGTGGTTGACTTCTAAACAGTCTCCTAAAAGCAAACATGGTGGTGGATTTTATGTACTAGATGAACATGACAAGATAGTTGTCAATCAAATTGGACAAGTGGACAAAAGTGATACCTTTCTATCAAACAAGCAATTTGAGTACGGAAACAATTTTTTTAAAATCCAAGATTTTATTTTGAACCCACTGCAATCAATTGAAGATTCGGAAGTTGTACATATTATCATAACAGACACGGTACACCAATGGCGACATCTGAGTTTCGCATTATATTGGTTATTTAAACCTTTGGTTGGGACATACACACCCATTCAGCCACCACGAAATAATAACAAGGGAAATGGTTTGGAAGTTGATGCATTGGACAAGTTACATTACGCTGACTTTTCCTCTGATGGAAAATACATCGTGTTTGGTTTCGAACATAATCTATTTATTCAGGATTTGGCTACTGGCGAAATACAGCAAATAACAGACGATGGGTCACCAAATATAATCAACGGAAAGTCTGATTGGATATATGAAGAAGAAGTCATTGCTAGCAATAAAATGATTTGGTGGTCTCCAAGCGGGAATCATTTTATTTTTGCAAAAATCAATGAGACAAAGGTTCAAGAGGTTGACATGGATTATTATACAAAGCAAAATACCAATATAGGGATGCAATATCAGCAAGTAGGTGAATCAAAATATGAGGGTGTTAATCAATATCCCATAAATACACAATTGAAATACCCTAAACCGGGAACAAGTAATCCAATACTATCATTGTATATTTATGACATCGCCAACAAGAAAACAGAGGAGATAATTGATGGAGATGATAATTTGGGAACCGAATATATTTTGTATTATGCCAAATGGATCGATGCCAACAGCTTTTTGATGAAACAATCAGACAGAACCAGCTCAGTTCTCACTAAAAAGTTGTATGACTTAGACAAGAATCATGTGAGTATTGTGAGTTCAAGCAATGTCACAAAGGAATATAAGGGATGGGTTGAAAGGATGAATCCCATTACTTTACTTGATGATGGCAAGTACATTGACAATGTTGTGATTGATAACAGAAATACTTTAGCGTTATTCGATTCCCCACATCTGGTGTCACCATCAAAAGTTTTGGTTGATAACAAGGATTGGGATATAACTGGTGAAGCCATCTATGATGCTCAAGAGAAGTTCGTTTATTTTTTAAGTACGGTAAGAAGCTCTATGGATGCTCATTTGGTTGGAATTGATCTTGCAGATAACTATAAACTTTACAATATTACAGACACGAAGAAAGACGGGATTTTTGAAACAAAGTTTTCCGAAAACGGGCAGTACTTGAGTTTGGTTTACCAGGGACCTAACCAGCCATGGCAGAGGTTGATAAATATGGCAAATGTGCATGATTTCATTAAATCCGAAGAATATGGTAAATCAACCATCGAGGAAGCAGTCATATTGAACCAGCCAATTGTTAATAGTTTGGCAAATTTAAAAGAAATTAATTTGCCAACAGTCAGATACAAAGAGGTGACAATAGGAAAAAAAGAAGACCAGGTAACTTTGAATATTATGGAGATATTGCCACCTAATTTTAAGGCAAAAAACCAAAAGTACCCTTTGTTTGTGTACACATATGGAGGGCCAGGTTCACAAACTGTTATGAAGAAATTTGATATTGGGTTTCTTCAAATTGTTAGCGCTAGATTGAACTCTATTATTTTGGTGATTGATCCTCGTGGAACTGGAGGCAAAGGTTGGAAATTTGAATCATTTGCCAAAAATAATATTGGATATTGGGAATCAAGAGATTTGAAAACAATAACCTCTGAATATATAAAGAAAAACAAAAAACTCATTGATAAAGAAAGAGTTGCTCTATGGGGTTGGTCATATGGTGGATTTGTCACTTTAAAGACTTTGGAATATGATAAGGGTGAAGTTTTCAAATACGGAATGGCAGTTGCACCTGTGACAAATTGGTTGTTTTACGATTCTATATACACCGAGAGGTATATGGGTCTTCCAGATACTGATCCCAATTATGAGACTTCGGCAAGAATTAATGATTTTGACAACTTCAAATCTGTGAAAAGATTCTTGCTAGTACATGGCACTGGTGATGACAATGTACATGTACAAAACCTAATGTGGTTATTAGATCAATTAAATATTCATAATGTTGAGAATTACGACATGCATTTATTTCCTGATAGTGATCATAGTATTCTGTATGACAATGCTGGTGTTATTGTATACGATAAGCTATACTACTGGCTACAAAATGCATTCAGAGGAAATTTTGACGAATTAAACTAGACAATATAGTATGTGCATAGATAGATAGTGATAATATCTTTCTCTTTTTTTTTTGAACAAATAATTGTGTCCTTGTAAGTTGTACCATTTTGGCCTCATCGCGATGGTTTGAAAAAACTCAAAAAAAAAAATTATATTGAGAATTTTTTAAGAAATTTAATCTGCTAATAACTCTTTTCTACACAAGGAACCATGGCTAAAGCATCGAAACAAACAAAGAAGTTTCAAAATAAGCATTTGAAACATACAATAGAGCAACGTAAGAAGGTTCAGGCACAGAACAAGAAAATTGCTTCCAGAAAAAAGAGTGGTAGTTCATCATCTGGGGAAAGCAATGCCCCCAAACGTGCTGATGGAAAAGCCAAGGAAGTCTTTGAAGATATGTCAGTAGACGACTTTTTCGGAGGTGGGTTTGAAGTTCCTAAAGAAAAGAATAAGAACAAGAACAAGCAAGATACAATTGAAGAAAACGAAGAAGAAGACTCGTCTTCTGAAGAGGAAGATGAAGAAGCAATGAAGGAAAACTTGAAAAAATTAGAGGCAGACGATCCAGAATTTTACAAATACTTGAAAGATAATGACAATGATTTATTAGATTTTGAAGCTGTCAATCCTTTAGATGCCATAAGTGATGACGAGGGTGATGAAGATGATGACGAAGAAATTGAAAAAGAAGTTCCTAGCGATGATGATTCTGAGGAAGAACCAACTCTAGGAAAAGTAAAAGGATCTAAAATTGAAATAACGAAATCGTTGGTTAAAAAATGGAATCAACAATTAGATAAGCCAACCCCTAAGATTACAAGAAACATACTTATTGCTTTTAAGGCAGCTGTCAATATCCACAATTCGGATTCTGAAGATTATAAGTTTTCCATAACAGACCCTAAAGCATTTTCTGAATTGATGTTATTAGTTTTGAAAAAAGTTCCTATTTCTGTGCAAAAGTTGGTTAAATACAAAACTAACACTCAAGGAGTAAGAACTATCCCGCAAAAGAATCAATATGCCACTCAAATTGCAGCTATTTTGAAATCACATGCAGGTTCATTCATCACTTTATTAAACGATATCACCAATACTGAAACTGCTGCTTTAATTTTGGCTTCTATTTATGAGGTGTTCCCATTTTATTTGTCACACAGAAGATTATTAAAACAAATTTTGACTGCCGTTGTAAATGTTTGGTCTAGTTCTTCAGATATTGATACGCAAATTTCTACATTTGCATTTTTGAACAATGTATCTAGAGAGTATCCTAAATCGGTCTTGGAAACCGTTTTGAAATTAACTTACTCGTCTTTCTTACAGAATTGCAGAAAAACAAATGTCCATACCATGGCCCAGATTAACTTTTGTAAAAACTCAGCTGTGGAATTGTTTGGAATCAATGAAACTTTGGGTTATCAAGTTGGTTTTGAGTATGTTAGACAATTGGCTATACATTTACGTAACAGTATCAATGCTACTTCGAACGCAAAAGAGGGATACAAAACTATATACAACTGGCAATACTGTCATTCATTGGATTTTTGGTCCAGAGTTTTGTCTCAACATTGTAATCCTGAAAAAGAGTTGCAAAACCATAAATCCAAAGAATCTCCATTGAGGCAATTAATTTATCCATTAGTACAAGTTACTTTGGGTGCTATTAGATTGATCCCTACCGCTCAATTTTTTCCATTAAGATTTTATTTAATTAGATCCTTGATCAGATTATCTCAATCTACCGGCGTGTTTATTCCTTTATTCCCATTGATTTCAGAGATTTTATCATCTACAGCAATGACCAAGGCACCAAAAGCTTCTACTTTGCAAGCTGTTGATTTCGAACACAATATTAAAGTTAATCAAGCATATTTGGGCACTAGAGTTTACCAAGATGGGTTATGTGAGCAATTTATAGAGTTATCTGGTGAATTTTTTGGTTTGTATGCGAAGAGTATTGCCTTCCCAGAGTTGGTGACCCCAGCTGTGTTAGCATTGAGAAGATTTGTGAAAAAATCAAAAAATGTAAAATTCAACAAACAATTGCAACAATTGATAGAAAAATTAAATGCAAATGCTGTTTTCATTACTGGAAAAAGATCCAATGTTGAGTATGGACCATCAAATAAAGCAGAGGTACAACAATTTTTGAGTGACTTTGAATGGGAAAAGACACCTTTGGGTCAATATGTTAGTGTACAAAGACAGTTGAAAGCAGAAAGATTAAGAATCTTGAAAGAAGCCCAAGAAGAGGAAGCAAAAGCACAAGCTGAACAAAAGAAAAAAGAAGAAGAAGAGGATGAGCAAGAAGATGAAGATATTGTAATGGAGGAGGAAGATGATGAGTAGTTTAGATTTAACAAATAATTTACAGTTGTGTTAATACACGATAATAATATTACATATATGATAGTGTTATACAAGACTAAATGATCAATACAATTTTTTTTTTTTTGAATTCTAAGGATCAATGGGGATAAAATTACCCACTATACAACTGGGAATATTGTATCTATCTCTCCTTATAGTAAAGCTGAAACAGCAACTTTTTCGTTTAATACCATCTCTAGTTCTTAAATTACAACTGGTTAAGACCGCTTTCTGACCTTTATCAAAAGCAATTGCACCATACTTTTCCCAGAAATTGACGGCACTTTCCTCGCTCATTAATTCATAGATGGCCAACTTCCCGTCCTTAAGATCGTCCGTGGTCACACCTACCAACGAGGCAAACTCTTTATTGCCCCTGTATATCTCTCCAGTACGTCTCCATAAACAAGCAGGTATTGCCATTGCCGTAAAAACACGATCATAATCCAACAACATTCTCTCAAAACTTTCTTCAACCAAAACCAAATCCACATCTTTCAATGTACGTGCAATTGCCCTAAAAGCCGGTCGAAATATTGATAGTGGCTTTAGAATTCTTTGTCTACTTGATATATTCATATAGTTGTCCATATATCTCTGAAGTCTGGCGTAGCCTTTGGCATAATTGTACGGTTGTAGTAAACCTGCCTCCAATTTTGCCTTAATAACTTGTTTCAATCGTTCTTCAGGTGAAATCTCAGTAGTAGGGTCAGCTGCTGTAAGAAAGAACTTATCTCTTGCAGAATCTGAGATCACAGGTTGTTGTTCAGTCTTCTCAGCTTGAGGCTCAACCTTCACTGGGTTCAATGCAGGGGGTTGTTGTGTCAATTCAGGTTGTTGTTGTTGTGATTGGATTTGAGTTGAATCCGCTTCATTACCAAAAGTTGGTGGAAACAAATTAGAATTAGGTGAATACGCCAAAACTGCATTCAAGTTAGTCGTGCTATTCCCGCCGCTAATACTAAACCCGTTATTATTGTTGTTGTGAGTGTTGTTAATATTGCTGTTGCTGCCACCGCTATTGTTGTTGTTACCAACCCCAAAATTCAAAAGTCCATCTGTATCATCATTTAAAGCCCCGTTGACTAACTCCGGGTCATCAATCATTGACAAAAAGTCATTCAAAGAACTAAACTCACTATTTGCATGTTCTGAGTAGAAGAATGGTTGTTGATTGTAAGGCAAAGTCTGGGATAGCACTGAGTTTTTTATTAACCTTGATTGAGGCTGTGGCTGTGGCCGTTGCTGTTGTAGCTGTTGTTGATGTTGCGGTTGTTGCTGCTGATTCTGGGAAGAATAAATATGTGTATTGTTGGTATGGACAGATTGAGATGCACCTTGTGGATTCTCCTGCATCTGTTGTTGATGTAGAGCTGGTTGTGAAAACTGCAAAGAATTCTCCGTTTTAGGCGCAGACCTTATATCCAGTTGAGATGCTTGTAATGGTGGCAACGGTAACGGCAGTTGGTTCCCCGTTGACCCCGTCAAAGGAAGCGTTATTGGTGATGTCACCATTGGTGCCCCTTCACTCTGAGTCTTTCTTAAAGCGGCCGCCTTTTTACGTTGTCGCGAGTTAGAGGGTTCATCATAACAAAGATGGGCAATCCCTCTTTTTATACATCGTTGACATGGTCTTGATTCATCACATATCATATGTGATCGGCGGCAATAAACACATGCAATTTCCAACTTCTTTTTCCTCCTTTTTGTCGATTTTTCGGGCTTCTTATAGGTGGGTTCTGTTATCTCCGGAGGTGGTAAACTTGATGAAGAATCAGTCTCCCCTGGTGTGGAACTATTTGCTTTTTGAGTACTCATGGTAGACATATATTATTAATTAATGAAGAAAGTGGTGGTTTTTTAAACAAACTGATTTCAAATTCACTGATCAAACCATATAAACCACTTTTGTTGTTTAAGGTTTATTCTTCGAGCGTTAATTTTTTTTTCTTTCTTTTTTTCTCTTTCTTTTAGGGTTTGTTAAATTGTATATACTAATAACACAATCGCCTTGTTTTTCCAACAACAACAACAACTACTACTCACTTTAATTTTCACTTTTTAATTAAAGTTTGATTTTTTTGTTAGTACATTCAATTTTCTGTTTTTTTCTTGTCTCTTGTTTCGCTTTGGCTTTTGTATTATATTATTTTCTTAGCATTATTGAATAGTCACGTGCAAACACATTATTATTATGTTTAAGTCCAAAAGTCCGAGGCTCAATTTTACTACCCGGGGCAGTAAGTGAGTAAGTCGGCGATAAAACTACACAACAACATTGATTCACCAATCATAATTAAATATTATCAAAATATTAAAAACTATACACATTAATTATTGTAGGACTCTGAAAGATTTATTGTCAGTTCATCGCCATGATCCAGTTCAACTATGCTTGTAGTCGATGATTCAAAAGAATTTTGTTCTTGTTGATTATGGTCGCTACCTGAATCAATACTGGCACTTAATTCAACCCCTGATAGTTTTGAAGAAGATAATCGACTTAGTATTTGCAGTGGCTTGGATATTAGGTAAGGTCTTTTCGGTTGACCTGATTGGCCGTTTTCAGCTGAGCTACTTTCGATGGGCTGACTATTGGCTGTATAAAATGTTAAGTTGGAACCACCTGAGGAAACACTTTCTGGAGGGTTGAGCATGACATTATTACTAGGGTGTAGGTGCTGAGTTTTGGGACTGTCTTTTTGGTAATTGCTTGGATGATCTGAAACCACATCATTAACTCCTTGCTGCAGGGTATTCTCTAGTAAATAAGACTCCTCGTCACTCCCTGAGCCGTCTGAAGTATTTAGTGATATTGCATTCGAGCGTCTAGAAGGGCCAGCCTCCAAATCCTCCATGCTGCCATAACCTATGGTATTGTCATCTCTTTCAGCAACCCAATAAGAGCTATTGTGATCGTGTCTACTCTGAAGTGTATAGTTACACAACGGACAACTCCTTTTAAAGTTAATTAGCCAATTAGACAAACAGTACTCGTGGAAAAAATGTTTGCAATCAAGTACAAGCACCTTTGACTTCAATGGTATATACTTTTCCAAACAAATTGAGCATTTATATGACGGATAGAAGTCATCGGGTGCAGTTATTGCATGCAAATGTACTTTGGATGATCGTAAATCTATACCTCCAACTATTATTTTATTAATTGATGACGATGACGCATTAGGCGAAGGTTTTGGAGATTCTAATAGCATTGCATTTTCTCCATCTTTCGGAACCATGTTACTCTGACCAGTGACTTTCAAATAATGCTGAAAATATTTTGCCAAAACCAAGTGATCTATGTTGTAAATATAGATTGGCAAGCTCTTAACCATCTTAGCGTTCTGAATATTTACTTGTTTTCTCCTGATCTTTTGACCACATATGATAACTGCATAGAATAATATAATTAATAGCGGAGGTGACAAGACCATTGACAAAATTATACTGAGCCAGCTTCCAATATATGCGGTGCTGATTTCTATAGTCAAATTTTGATACTCAATACTTTTCAAGTATCGATAATCCTCGTTGGTTATAAACATTATGGGTGTTTGCAATGATCCATCTTGATTGAACGTATTAGAAAACATTGTTATCAACCCTCTATAAGGCTCGTCATTAGCAATCAAAATACTAGTTGGCTCCATTTCCGACTCTAGCAAATTGGACACCTTATCAACAAATGTACAACCTCCTCTCAAAACAATCAATACTTTAGTATGATACTTAGTCTTAGAAAGCGATGTTAAGTCGTCTAAATCACAGGCATTAAATGGCAATATCGCATATTGACTCTTCAACCTGTGGTTCAAAATGGGACTAAAAGAAGCATATCTTCCAAGCATCTCGTGAGTGGTTATATTCCCGTTATCAGAAGTATTAAACTGAAGTACTGCGTCTATGGGGAAAAATGAGCTGACCATACTATTCAAAGGGTAATCAAGCTCTACATCTTGAACTATTGGCTGTTGCTGGTTTGTCTCATGCTCAAGCTTTGGTGACTCCAAGAATTTGGTCTCTATTTTCTGCCTTGAGTTTCTTGTAAAGTCAAAGGCATCATTCCAATCAAAATGAGTCGCAACACTCTTATAACTAAACAAATAAAAGCATAATAATATCATTGAGCAGGTAACAACAACAACTGGTCTGAAGAAAACCCTCATACTGTCTCTATGCCGAGGGTGATTCATTGGAATAAGGCAATGGAAGAAATGAAGTGATTATTTGAGTGTTGTGGTCTTGATAATGCGGAGGTGCTGTATTTAAAAAAAAAAAGATAATCTGACTATATAAACTTGATCTGAGAAATTTTTATGATTCAATCTCCTAGTTTATAATTTTAGTAGTAATAGTAGTAGTGCTTTTCCTTGTTTTTATTTTTTTTTTGTAATGATCAATTTTTAAGTAGTCGCGCAGTTCTTCTAAAAAAAAAGAACTAAAATAAACACAACACAATATCTCATACAACACAGGTTATGACAAGTTATGATGGTATACTAAAGGGGCTAATGAATAGCAGTTGTAAAGTTGAATTAAGTTTCATAGAAATTTGAATTTGGACGAATTGACAACAATTGTGAAAACAATGGCCTTACATACTTCTACAACAAGTATACAACCTGAACAATAAGAAAAAAAAAAGTTGTATGATCAATAGTTTGGACAAATTGGTTTGTTACTCTGACATATTATGTTAATGCACTCTATTAAAAGTTATATATCTATGTTTTTTTTTGTATATGAGAATATCCGTTATTTTATTTACAATTTCTTTAAAACACGTCACCTAATCTTAATCTTGGAGCAATATTCATTGATAACAACTCCTGGAACAACAACTTGGCAGCGTAAGGTATCGTCATCTTGATAACATTCTCGGAGCTTTTACAAGTTGTACACCAACTATTGTACCCCATTAACCCACATTTATTACAAACATCAACTTCAAAAGCATCTGATGAAATCATTAATCTTTCTAACAACAATTGCGAAGCACCATAAGCAATAACACAGTCTCTTTCCATCTCACCCAATCTCAACCCACCATCTCTTGATCTACCTTCGGTAGGCTGTCTTGTCAATACTGCTCTTGGACCTCTTGCTCTTGCATGCATCTTATCCAAAACCATATGTTTCAATTTTTGATAATAAATAGGACCAAAGAAAATATATGCTTGCAAACACTCACCAGTTATACCAGAATACAACATATCCTTTCCTGAATACGAAAACCCTTTTTCGATCAATATTTTGGACATATCCTCCAATTTTGATCCTCCAAAACAAGTACCATACTCAAGTGAACCATTCAAAACCCCAGCTTTACCCGAGATCAATTCAATCATCTTACCAACCGTCATACGAGAGGGGAACCCATGTGGATTCATAATAATGTCAGGAGAAATACCAGAATCATTGAATGGTAAGTCTTCTTGTTGAACAATAATACCACAAACCCCCTTTTGTCCATGTCTAGAGGAAAATTTATCTCCCAATTCTGGTCTTCTGGTTTGTCTTAACAACACCTTGATTAATGCTTGGTCATTATCACTAACAGACATCATCACTTGATCTATATATGATGGTTCAGGACCCTTGTAAAATGCTGGTGCTTCACGGTGGCTTTCTGCAGCCCTTTGTTCTTGTTGAGCACCTAATGTTGAATCACCAGAGTTTGTAGGAACACATTTGTTGGCAAAAACTTGACCATTAAAGATTCTACTTCCAACTTCCCCAAGTCCATCTGGACCTAATGCTTGATGCTGGAAAATAGGTTTATTGTTCTCGTCCACTCTCATACCGGCAAGAATATCTTGAGTATGATTAGGATATTTTTTCAATTGCACCGTGTTTTTACGAACCACTTGACAACGACCAAATCCTCTATCTAGTGATGCCTTATTCAAAACCAAAGCATCTTCAATATCATAACCGGAATATGACATAACTGCAACAGTAGCATTTTGACCAGCAGGCAACTTGTCATATTCAATTAACTCGATTGTTTTGGTTTTCACCATTGGTTGTTGTGGATACACCATAAAATACAATAATGTGTCTATTCTTCTAAATTGATTATATGCTATAGCACCAATAGCTTGCTTACCCATCGCACATTGATAAGTGTTTCTTGGAGATTGGTTGTGATGTGGGTATGGAATCAACCCTGCGACAGCACCCAAAACAGTGAATGGTTCAATTTCTAAATGAGTGACTATTGCTCCTGGATTAGCAGTGATATCATCCTCATACAATGCAATCAAAGAGTCGTTTTCTTCATTGACATCAAGGTATTCCACTAAACCGTGTGTTAAGAAATCATCAAAAGACCATTCTTGATTGATTAACTTTGCCAAATGTTCTGCTGTAACTTTGGATTTCCCATTTTCCACAATTATCAAAGGTCGACAAATTCTTCCCCCATCGGTGGCTATATGCACGGCCTGGTGGTGGGTGTTTGTATAAATCGAAATAAATGCAGATACTTTTCCAACTCTTCTCAAGTGACGGAAATCATGAACAAATTTCACTGGGAATCTTGTGGTACCTATCAAAGTACCATTAAGATAGACACCAAAGTTCCCATCCACGTGCAAAGTGGCCGAGTCTAATGCAAAGATAGGCTCACAACCTAAAGCTATACACAATTTCTTCACAGGAGCTTCTTCATCATCGGTGGTGATGTGTGTCATCAATGCTAAATTTTTAACTAACCCACAGGCCTCCCCTTCCGGTGTATCTGCAGTACACAACATACCAAACTGAGAAGGTTGCAAAGCTCTAGGTCCAGAGACTTTTCTTGACTTTTCAAATTGAGAGGAAATACGAGTCATCATACCCAAAGCCGATATATATGACAATCGTGATAAAACATGTGTGACACCTGCTCTCTCCATTTTGAAACGTTTCAATGACCAATTACCAGTAGAAATGGCACGGTTCAATCCCATGGTAATATTATTTGAATGAATGTTGATTGATAATAATGCATCAAACTCAGAAGTTCTGCTTGGTTTTTTCAATACTTTGTCGATATTGGCTTTAAAATCTGAATTGAATTTTTTGAACAAATCTTCAAACAATAATGACATCAATTGACCAGCTAATTCCAATCTTTTATTCCCGACATAATCCCTATCATCAACCATCTTTGGGTTGTGCATGGCCATGACCACTCTTCTGGCCATGGTGGCGATATAAAGAGCTTTTTCTCTAAATTGTAAATCAGAAACAGTTAAATGAGCAATAATTGTGGTGGCAATGGCTTCAATACCTTCTTGGAGTTGTGATAACTTGGGAGCTCCGGCACGTCTAATCGTCTTCACACGTTTACCAACATAGTACAATGCTTGCTGTTGAGTGAAAACTTCCAACCGAGCTGCTTCCTCAAAGTTTACAACAAACAAATCTTGATAGTTTGAGTCGGATCCACAAACTAATTGTAAAATTTCTAAATCGGAAACTATCCCAGCTGCTTTTAAAATAATGACAATAGGGATATCTTCACTAATAGAATTGTGTTTCAAATAAATCTTATCATTTTTGGTAATAACATAAGTCTTTGATTTACGTTCGTGAGTCGATGACGTAACAGATGCTTGGACTATACCCTTTTTCTCGTCTGCTTCGACAATAATTCTATTTTTGGACAATTGTTCTTGAACTAAGATAACCTTTTCGGTACCATTAACCACAAAGTAACCACCTGGATCCAAGGGACACTCTTCTACTTGGGCCATGGTTGCTTCGGACATACCTTCCAACATACACTTGTTTGATCTTAACATAACGGGCATTCTCCCTATTTCCAAATCATTGTGTCTAATAATTTTACGACCTCTAGTGTATTCGACATCAACGTAGATAGGTGCTGAATAAGTTAAATCTCTCAATCTACATTCATGAGGAGGCAAAATAACTTCTTTCACACCTGGTTTCGATGTAGATTTGTGACCTACTCTGATATCCAAATACTTGACGTAAAATTCTGGGTCAACATCTGACAAGACTAATTCATTTGCCTTGATGATTTTTTTCAAGTCAACATCAACAAAATAGTTATAGGAATCCAAATGTTGTTTGACCAAACCTTTAACTTTTAAAAATGCAGGAAGTAAATTCCATTTGTCTTTGGCAGTATTGATCTCATCTGTCAATTTTTTACCCTTATACTCTGGTTTTAATAACTCGTTAAAGGCAGCATCATGAGCCCCTGTCAGTAATGTACGTCTTCTTTTAGGAGGCATTTTTCCATTAATGATTGAAAAAGTGGTGGATGTTACAGGATCTCATCTAATTCGATTCCTTTTCATATTTTTTTTTTCCTTCTCGCCTCTTTCTTAGTTATTGTGATGCGATGTGTGTTTTGTCAGCATTTTTTAATATCTCCATCATCTGTGTGTTTTAGTTGGTGCGACGAAAATATCACTGACAGTTCGAATATTCTACAAACCTGATCGCCCTATTTAACCCTCCATCAATATTGGTCCATTTAATTACCTTCATTTTTTTTATCACCACAACCAATTAGAACAATGTCGTCTCACTTGTTCAAGGCGACGGTAAATGAATATCTCGAAGGACTCCCGAAAACAGTCCAATCCAAACTATATGAAGCACCAGCTACGTGTTTGTCGATATTCCGATTACTTTCGCCAATGGCCAAATTCTACATCATGTCAATGATATTCAATGAAAAACCAATTGCATTAAGAGATTTAGACAAATGGTGTAAACCACTGGCGAGGAAATTGGAATTTGAAGCATTGAAAAGATTGGAATCTCTACATTTAATAGAATATGATAGTAAAGGTTCTCATGTCAGATTGCATTCTATTTTCAGGAAAAACTTTCGTGATTGTTTGACGGGATCACAAAATCCAAATGCATTTGGAAGTATAAGTACCACAGTGGATAAACATAAAGTTGATATACCATTCCTAGATTTGTTTGCATCGCAGAAATGGGAAACTATTTTACATTTCATGGTGGGTACCGAATCAACGGCCACTCCTTCTGATTCAGTTTTAAGTCTACTTAAATTGGGTGGATTAATGGAAGGCCCCAACAATGATTTAAGAATTACAAATAGTGGGTTCCAGTTTTTGTTACAAGATGTTAATGCACAAATTTGGACATTGCTATTACAATATTTGAACTTGACACAGGAATTGAATATGGATCCAGTTGATGTGTTGAATTTTATATTTGTATTGGGGTCATTGGAATTGGGTAAAAGTTACTCTGTATTAAGCTTAAGTGAAACTCAAGTGAGTATGTTGGCAGATTTAAAAGATTATGGGTTGGTTTATCAACGATCAGACACTTCTGGAAGGTTCTACCCAACAAGATTGGCAACCACGTTAACTTCTGATTCAGCAGCATTGAAGACGCCATCTATGGCAATGGATGAGGAAGAACAACAAGTTGCAACAAAGGAATCGATTATCATAGAAACAAATTTCAAAATTTATGCATACACAAAGTCACCATTAGAAATAGCCATTCTAAATTTGTTTGTGCATTTTAAAACCAGATTTGCCAATATGGTATGTGGGCAAATTACAAGAGAATCTATAAGAAACGCTTTATATAATGGTATAACTGCAGATCAGATTATCAAATTTTTGGAAACCCATGCACATCCACAAATGAGAATATTAGCAAAAGAGAAATTGGATAAAAAAATTGAATTCGATACCAGTCACAATATCAATACTGCTGGTGGTGCTCCTCAAAGTAAAACTGATGGGATGGTTTCACAACATAAGTTGGAAATACTCCCTCCTAATGTTGTTGATCAGATCAAGCTATGGCAGTTGGAATTAGATAGAATTCAAACTTTTGACGGATACTTGTTTAAAGATTTCTCCAATCAACAAGAATATGATATATTATCTAATTATGCTTCTGAGCTAGGGGTATTGATCTGGGCAGATAAAGTGAAGAAGAAATTCTTTGTCACTAAAGACGGCATGACTCAAGTTGCTGATTTTGCAAACAGAAAATTGAAACGTTGAAGGGACTATGGTTTTAGAAAAGGGATGGAATTTGCAGCGCGAAGAAGAAATGCATTTCTAATAAACAAGCATTTATGAATTTTATTAAAACTCGGGTCTATATACAAGCAAGAATGTAAACGAATTTGTTTTCATTATTAATTTAGATCCTTTTTTTTTTCTTTCTTTCTTTCTTTCATTTCTAGCCAGAGCATGATTGACAGCTCTCTAAATCTTCTATATTACAAGTAATTGGAGTTGAATCGTGAATATCATATAATTCTGAATCGGGTGTTGAATAGGCGGTCTTCTTGCGAGGTTGGGGTTCCATGTATTTTTTCCGTTTTAATGACTTTTGGGGCACTTTGGTGCCAACTTTTTCAGCTTCTTTAGCATCAACTGTAAACTGTATAGCTCTAGAAGCTGCTTGAGTTCTTAGATAATACATACCGGTTTTTAACCCTTTTTCCCAAGCATAAAAATGACAGCTAGTCAACTTACCAATTGTAGGATTACGCAAATGTATATTCATACTTTGCAGTTGATCAACAAATTTTCCTCTATCTGCAGCCATATCAATGATCACCTTTTGTGACAATTCCCAAACGGTTTTATATAGTTGTTTAATTTCGTCAGGAATGTTGGGTATGTTTTGTATTGAACCATTTTCCATAATAATCTTATTTCTCATAGCTGAATCCCAAATGCCAAGATCCATTAGATCCTTGATTAAATATTTATTGACAATTTGATACTCTCCAGCTAATACTCGACGATTATACAAATTTGAAGTGTAAGGTTCAAAGCATTCATTGAATCCAAGAATTTGTGAGGTGGATGCCGTTGGCATTGGTGCCACTAGTAATGAGTTTCTTAAGCCAAAATTTTGAATGTTGTCCTTTAAAGCATCCCAATCATACATTGGAGAAGGTTTATGCTTCCACATATCAAATTGCAATATTCCCTTTGATGCCGGTGAGCCCTGGAAAGTTTCATATGGGCCCTCTTTCATTGCTAGTTCAACCGAGGCTTCAAGTGCAGCATGGTATATAGTTTCAAATATTTGAATATTTAATGTTTTGGCCATTGCGGAATCAAATGGTAACCGAAGTTCAGCAAATAGGTCTGCCAAACCTTGTACACCTAAAGCAATTGGACGGTGTCTTTTATTTGAGTATTCTGCTGTTTCAACGGGGTATTTTGTTACATCAATAACTCTATTCAAATTTCTTGTCAACACTTTGGTGACAGAGTGCAATTTTTCAAAATCAAATCCAATAGCATCTTCTGTTGTTTTCAAATACGTCGGTAATGCAAGGGATGCCAAATTACAGACAGCGGTTTCTTTTGGTGACGAATATTCAACAATCTCACAACACAAATTTGAAGACTTTATTGTACCAATATTTTTTTGGTTGGATTTTGTGTTACAGGCGTCTTTGTATAACATGTAAGGACCACCTGTTTCTGTTTGAGAATGCAAAATGGCTAGCCATAATTTGTGAGCACTAACCTTTGTTCCAAAACCTTCTGATTCATATTTGCAGTATAATTTTTCAAATTCCTCGCCGTAAACATCACTTAGGCCAACAGCTTCATTTGGTGAAAACAAAGTCCAGTCAGAATTTTCTTTCACACGCTTCATAAATAAGTCAGGTATCCATAATCCATAAAACAAATCTCTAGTTCTCATTTCTTCGTTTCCATGATTTTTTCTCATTTCTAAAATATCAAATATATCACCATGCCATGGCTCTATATATATGGCAAATGCTCCTGGACGCTTACCCCCACCTTGATCGACATACCTTGCAGTATTGTTGTAAACACGCAACATGGGTACCAACCCGTTTGAATTCCCATTGGTGCTGGCAATATACGAGCCATTGGATCTAATGTTGTGCACATGAATACCTATTCCTCCTGAAGCTTTGGAAATTAGAGCCGCTTCATTAAGAGTCTTGAATATCCCATCTATCGAATCATCTTTCATGGCTACTAGGAAACATGATGATAAATAGTTGAATTCACTACCAGCATTATACAATGTGGGCAGAGCATGAATAAAGTACTTCTGGGACATCAAATCATATGTTTCGGCAATAGCGTTTATATCGTTTTGGTGAATTCCTATGGCAACGCGCATAAATAAATACTGGGGCAATTCAGCGACTTCACCATCAATTTTCAAAAGGTATGAACTTTCCAATGTTTTAATCCCAAAATATGTCAAGTTGTAATCTCTAGTTTTGTCAATGACTTTATCTAAAAACTCTCCATGTTTCTTAACTACCTTATAAAAAGCAGATGATATTGGAGAATACGAGTTGGATTTCCGTGGTCGATATTTTCGTAATCTTTCCACATTTTCACTAAAACTATAAGGTACTTTTAAATAAAGCTTTCTTGTCTCTATTCTTCCAGCCAATATCGCGTAATCGGGATGATAAATGACTCTACTAGCGATCACTTCGGCAATAAATGTGTATAATTCTTCTATGGTTAAAGATGAAGGCAATCCGCGTTGCACACTTTCCACAATTTGATCTAGGTCTAGGTCTCCCAAATTAAAACTGACTTCTTCAAGTAGCTTGTGTATTTTAACACTATCGAAATCTTCCTCTTCACCTGATAGCACCTTGATTTTGGTCATTTCTGTTGTGTCAATCAAAATGAGTTATTAATAAGCGATGTATCACAAATACTTTTCACTTTTTCTTTTTTTTTTTCCTCTTCCCGCTCTATACTATTTTTATTATTGTTTTTCGTTTTCTTTTTTTTTAATCTTTTGGCGTAGAAATATTATTTTTTTATTTTCTCCTTTCTTTCCTTTTTCTTTTTATAAACTATGGTAACACTAGATATAATAAATTTTCTAATTACAAATGAAGTTAACAGAGTATTTATTTAGAGGCAGAGATTTATCTTCTCTTATTTCTTCTTGTATTAGTTGATTTGTAATGGTTTGAGATGACATTTGTTTGCCTGTTGTCAAATCTCATAATTTTTTTTTTCATTTTGTGACTTATATGCAGTTAATTATATATCCCTATTTGGAAGGAGGGTAGACAAGCTCATAATCAAGATTCAAAATTGAATATAGATCTTTCATAGTAAACACATCAGTGAAAACAGGTATATTTTCTTCATTGTTGTCATCACGACCAAATTTTTCCTCGTAATCTAGCATTATTTCTCTTTTTTCCAAATCAGACAATTGATTGAATTCTTCTGAGTCAAAATAACTACTATACAAGGACTCTAATTCATAATCTACATTGTTTGATTGATTTTCTTTCCATTGTTGTAATTGCCAGTTGGCGTAACCACCAAGTTTAGTGAATTTGAGACAGTATTCATTGTATAGATAGTTGGATGCCATTTGTGCAATAGCTGAATATTTGTCAATCAATTGATTAATGTTCGCTTGTTCCTTGAGGTATGTAGTAGCTTTTGTTAGAGTATCTTTTTGCTTTCTCCAGTAATTCAATTGTTTATCAAGCGAAACTTCCTTGTCTGACAACATTTTTTTCTTAATCAATGGCTTGTATTTTCGTAAATCTGATGAATCGGTGTGTCAGTCAGTCAATACGGTAATACTATAAAAGGTAAATTATTAAAATAATTAACATACTTTTGGAATTTAACGTGGTTGGTTTCGATTGATTTGACTTCATATTATAGTCTTAGAAGGTTGCAAGATGTTAAGTAGTCAAAAAAAAAACATGCAGGGCAAACCCCGGTTTCAATACAAAATAACTGAATTTCTCCCAAAAAAAAATTTACCATTTTCTTAAGCTCTCACCCGGATTCGAACCAGGGACCAATTGATAACTACAATAGAATTGCTTTTATTGCAATCAACTGTCTTAACCACTAGACCATGAGAGCCAGTTCGTGAAGTCGCAGAATGTTTCAGATATCCGAGTTTTGGCATTTTCATTGGTCTAGAAATTGCAAAAAAAGAAAGCTCTCACCCGGATTCGAACCAGGGACCAATTGATAATTACAGATATTTTAGATAAAATATTGCAATCAACTGTCTTAACCACTAGACCATAAGAGCTATTTCCGAGATTTAAGGATTCTCAGATATTGAAGTGCTTATAATTCAGATAGACTTGTCAAGTTTAGTTTATATCAATTTAATTTTGATTTCACAACTCAATACACCAATGATAAGCATGCTGATAATAACACTTATCTTTTTTAAAATCTTTTATGAAGAGGCTATAAGTGAGGACAACTAGTTTGTATCAATCTTTGTCAGCGAACTACAAAATTAATCAATTCTTTTTACGAAATTTTCAAAAAACGGACTTCTTACAAGATTAACTAAATCTTTAAAGACTACACTACCTAAAACAAGTCAGCTAATCACTATTGTTATTGTAGAGTAAATAGTATCTACTATTAGTTGATGAAG
>OKKB01000092.1_pt1 | contig 58608 bp, 37 predicted proteins | sample 1613931 | NCBI WGS metagenome assembly OKKB01 (sample SAMN04436893, study PRJEB24849) | human gut metagenome | biome: human gut; feature: NICU; material: stool | host: Homo sapiens | place: USA: Saint Louis, MO | collected 2012-02-08
ATTAAGTGTAATTCTAGTCCATGTCGTGCACGAGTTATCAAATCAGCATCATTTACCTGATAACGTCGTACTCCACGACATCTGTTCTCTCTTGTCTCTCTCTGTTGTTTACGATTTCTTATGTGTGCGACCAACACACTACTTTCTATAATAATGTCAAATCTATGTAATATTAACTTATTCAGTTCTATATTTTGGTTTCGGTGGTTGTTTTTTATTCCCAGCCATTGGTTTTCTACCTTTTCCTTGTCTTTGATTGGGTTTACCATTAAACTTTTGTTGAAACTTCTGTTTCTTCATTAGTTTTTTCAATTTTTCTTCTTCTAGTTTCTTCATCTTTGCTTTTTCTAGCTTCCTTTGACGACACACAATCTTTAATTGTCTTTTCTTCTTACCTGGTCTGTTCTTGCGACACTTTGCCTTCTGTCTAGCTATTTCACTCTCTATTTTTGCATTATATTCATTTAAGTTTAGACATTTCCATGGCCGAGTATCAACAATATACATCTGTTGGTAAATATCGTCACTGCTTACTGCACATTGTTGGAATTGCTCTCTTTGTTTATCTGTGTATTTGGCAAAATAAAAGGATTCGGGTCTTTCGTTGATGACTCTTTCTTCAGATTGTTCCCGAAGTGAAACTTTCATTATTGATGGTTTAGCCTCTTTACTTCGACCTCGATCTTCAACAACGGTGTCACTGGCAGCAAACAAAGGAAAGTCAAATTCGGCATCTGAACCATTTGATTCTTGTATTCCTCCTTTATTATCTTCATTATCGTTTTCCTCAACTTCCTTAAGTTCAAATTCTAGTTTTGGTACAACATAATCTGACGTATCAGAATCATAGTCTGATTCCAGGTTGTATAATAAAGACCTGTTTGTTCTAATTATATGTTAGTTAAATGGTCGATAATGTTAATTATCATTTTGGTTTATCATACATACTTTATTTCACTCATAGGCACAAGTATTATAAGTAATATAATTTACTATTGAAGAGACTTCCTCTGTACGTTAATGCTTATTGATTTTTTTTCTGGAGAATCTATCTGGCGATGTCTTCAGAAAATTTACATGTTGCAACAGAAAAAAAAATTACACTAGCAAAGTGAATAATATTTACATACTTGTATATTTCAATTAAAAGAAAACAACGTGGCTCAACTCTAATATCACCATAGTGGGTGTGCTAAAGTACTGACAGTCCTAATAATGTCTTTCCTAGTATTCAAATGAGGAGGAATAAACTTTTCGATTTTCTTGGAATCAATATCAATTTCAAGATTTCCATCAACTATTATATCATCCTTGACGCAATCAGAAAACCCACTCAAAGACTCTAAACTAACATCAATTTGGTTATCTTTTGCTTTTGAGTGTACTTCTGGAAATTCCTTTAAAAATTCTTCAGCTAAATCTACCTCCACAAAATGAAGCAACAAATTTTGAAACTGTCTTTGACCATTTGTTATTGAGCTTCTTTGATCACAATTTGGATTCCTAGGATCAATACCAATAAACTTGAAAAAGAGCTTCCACAATTTGCTTTTTTCAGTTGCATTTATTTCTCTCTTCTGATGAGGTTGTACAGTATTGATAACCTTGCTGACAACCGTTGACGTGATCAAGGAGACTTGCAAATCAACAGCATATTTTTTATCGTCGATTACAAATACATAGAAAGGCAAAAATTTATCAACAGCCGAGATATTTGGGTTTCCATCAAACTTGCAATAACGCAATCCAACCGGATAATGATCTAATGTCAACTGTTGTCGCAACCCCACTTTCTTTTCTTCTAGTTCTTTCGATTTCTCTTCTGCTTCTCTAGCAAGTCTCTCCTGTTCTTCCTGTTTTGCTTTGGCAATTCGTTTTTCTTCTTGTGCTCGCAATTCTTCTTCTTCTTTCCGTTTCTGCTCTTTTTCTTTCTCGGACTTTAAAAACATTTCTCTTCGAGCCCTCTTTTTAGCTTCGACCTTTTCTTGCCACAATCTAGCTTCTTCAGCATCTTTGATTTTTTGTTCTTCTTGTGCCTTGATAACTGCTTGAGAAGGTGGTGGTGGTGGCGGAGGAGCAGGTGGCGTTGCCGATAAATGTTTTCTTTTTTCTGCAAAAGAATCTGAATGGCTTTCACTGGTGTGGTGATCATCAGAAGTGAATTCTCTATGTAGTGATTTCAATTTCAAATCAGACTTTGACTTCTTCAAAAGATGTGGTTCTTTAGGTTCATCGTCTGACCATTCACGTTTCCGCTTTCTTTCCTCATTGCTATGAGTCTTTTCAAGTTTTCGACCTGTAGACTCGTGGGGTTTCCGATTGCTGACATGCTCATTAACTGTTTTCGTGATTTTATCCTCCAGCTTCTTTTCAGCACTTTTATTTTCTGTGTGTGCTGTAATTTCTTTTTCTTCCACTACGTCATCTTCGTCTGATGATACGGGAACAGAAGGTGCACGAGATGTTGCACGAGATACTACCCTTGACGGAATACCAGACAAAATTTTGGTTCCACTCTTCTTCTCCATGAATTTCATTATTACACTAACTTCCCGTGAATCAAAATGTGGCGAGTGTTGTGCAATTTCTAAAGCATTCAACCCATCTTTTTTTCTTGTCTTGAATGGATCAGCACCTTTGGACAACAAGGAATCGACAACTTCAAAATGACCGCGTCCGATACTGGCCAATAATGCAGTAACACCACAACTTGACTCGGTATCAATATTAAAAGGTGTAGGGTTTAGCCCTAGTATAATATCAACAAGTTCTGTGTGGCCGTTTCTAGCAGCTAAAATTAAAATATCTGGTTTTCCTTCTAAATTATGACCAGCAACAAAATATTCTGCTGTTTTCTCTTTTGAATTCTCTGCAGCGTATTTATATATTCCCTTACCTTTAATTAGCTCTGCAAAATAGTTGTCATTTGGATCCTCCATGATTGGTCCACTAGCAATAGGAGCATCTGATACAAACTGAACTTCTCTTGGTAAACGACTGTTATAGTTTGCAGTTGCTTCTTCTAGAACTTGAATAATTTCATCATATCCTTCTTCTCCTTCATGTTCATTATAAATCTTAGTTAAAGCGGTGAATCCATCAATATTGAAAATAGTAGGATCAGCATCATTTTCTAGTAACACTTTAACACAATCAAGATGTTTGTTTTCAGCTGCATCGATCAATGGTGTCTCGGAATCACCAGCTTCATCAGCTTTCGCATTTACATTAGCACCATTTTCGATGAGATATTTCACAATTTGTGTATGACCTTCCAATGCTGCCTCATGCAAGCATGTGAATCCACAGAAATCCTTTTCATTGGCACTAGCACCCCTCTCTATGTAATCTTGGACATCTGCAAAATTACCCTTCTTGCAAGCTCGTTGTAATAATGATCGACCACTTGAATCACGTTTAACTTTGTAAGGTAGTTTCTTCGACTTTGAAATCTTAGATTCTGATTTTGAACTGACACCGTTTTCAGATGTCTTTGCATTCTCCGACCGCATTTTCTCTTTTTTAATTGGTAATCTATCTTCTAGTTGGTGATTTCTCTCTTTCTCGCCAACCTCTTTCACTTCTGGCTTGTTTACTTCTGTTTTATCGTTACTGATTTCTGTTGTTGCTTTTGAATTTTGAAAATCAGGATGTTGGTCATCTTCTGGTAGTTTTTCTGGTTCTTGGAGTTTGAAATCTGGTTCTTGAATCTCCTCCTCCTCTTCATCGGAACTAAAAATAGTATTCAATTTTGTTTTCTTCAATTTGTGTCTCTTTACATCTGCTGTTTGTTCACGTAAAAGTTTCTTTCCTTCATCGAGACGTGGAAGGTCATCTGCTATAACAGTTTCAGCTTCTGAAATATTTTCATTCTCATCAATGTTCTCCAGCACATTTGCTGCCACAACTGAACCATCCTTTGCTTCCGGTATCTCTGCTAACTCATTGAAATTGAAATCAGTATCACTTTCATTAACTGGAGACAATAATGATGTATCGGCAAATGATTCTGAGCGGGCAAGTTTTGGTTGAGTCGTTTCTGATTTATCTGAATCGTTTTTTCCAGTATTCTTATCAGGTCCTAGGGCACAGCCAGCTGTAGCTTTCAGGTCGTCATTATTGTCTTTCAAATTTACTTCACTATTGGGTTCCAGTTTATTATCCTTTTTGTCCGTTAAAAGTTGCTCGCTTTGTTGAATTGGTTCCGTTTTTCGTTCTTCTGAATTAATCGTTTTGTCACTTTTTTCGATTGTTACCTTTTCTTCTTTAGCCTTAGTTTTGGCAGATTTTAAGTAATCAGTGAATGAAGTTTTCTTGGTAATTGTTGGTTTCAAAGATTTACTAACTTCTTCGACACTCGGTTTGGTTGACCCTGAACTCAAAGTCATATTCTTCTCAGTTTTGTTATCTCTGCTATTTATATTTTCCGGTTTCGTTGACACGTCCACATTAGTATGATGATCAATTTTTATTATTGAACTTCGCCTGCTGCTTTCCCGTGAAACATTACGGGAACTTTCCCTTGAAAATTTTTGGCTTGAGATATCACTAATGGAACTCTTTCGTGAATCATTCAAAAAATTATGTGCTTCTTTGGTGGTAGATCTTTTTGCACCGTCATCTCCTCTGAAATCAAACAGTTCAAACCTCTTCTTATCTCTTGTTGTACTACGTCCTTGAGGGGAAAATTTTGAACTTCGTTGATCAGAGCTAATCATTGGATTATTCAAACGATCGCTTGTATTATTCGCACTGACATAGGATGACTTTCTTTTATCTTCTTTAGCATCATAATTACTTGTAGGATCCGAACTTTTTCTGCTGCTGCTGCTGCTGCTATAGTTTCCAGCCCTCGAAATAAACTTGTCATTTCCATCCAGATACTTTGAATACGAATCATATCTATCAAATCCAGGTCGTCTTCTGTTCGGTATGTTACTACTACCATTTCCACTTACTCCACCAGTAGTGCTTTGCCCATTAATTGAATGGCTTCGGGATCCATAATAAGTACTTCCACCTTTTGGTCCAGTCCTGTAATAATTACTACTAGACGAACCGTTTTTAGGAGTGTATGACTCATAACGAGATCTATAGCCAGACCCACCATAAGTGTCACGTCTGCTTGAGGAGTATGATAAGGAACTTGTACCTGTTTCACGATCTTTTCCTGCGGAACCAATATATGTACTAGAACTCTGATTACCTTGCAGAGTTACTCCTTCTCTGCCTCCCGTACCGCTGTCATATATCTTCTTTGAATGGTTCTTACCATACCTTGGAGTATAGTGTGTATTACTGTTGTATGACATTGATTATAATTAAATATAAGACTCGATTATATTGTTGCCCTTGGTTTGAAGGTGGATATTTGATACGAGTAAATTATATGAGTTCTATGATAGTGTTTGTTTATTTCAGTATTTTCGACAATATGGTTTGTAGTATATCTTGAAATTTGTATTGTCTTGTTTATACCTAATTAAATTGAAAGTTAAAATGATGATTTAATTTCGACAATATGATAAATGTAAGTTGGTAAGCATCAGATGACGGAAAACTGGTTTTATTGTTGTTATATATTTTTTTCTTACCTCTAAACCAAGGGAAGGAAAAAAAAGGGCAAAAAAAAATTTTGAAATACCGAAAATACAAACTGGGTCGTGTACTCTGGAAAATTTATTCTTCCATTTACATAGAGTTGTATAAAGAGATGTTCAATAATAAATAGGTGTTGTATATTTACAAGATAGACCAGTTTTACTTGATGTATATGTTTAAACAAAGACTCTCTCATTTGGTGTTGGATTCAGGTTCTAAGTTCAATTCAGGCATTCTCATGATAACTTTTTCATCATTATTAGCAATTTTCTGGATTTCTTTTAAAATCTTTGAATCCTTCCATTTATCAGGTAGTGGAGTAATCTTGTAGTTTTTGGTTGCCCAATAGTAGATATCCCAATCCGCTTCATCGAGTAATTTGTCATATTCGTCCAACTCTTCCATGGTCATGGTTTTCAAATATTTATCGGCAAATCTACTCAATAGCAAATCACTTTCCAAAATACCTCTCTTTCGTGATTGGTACAATAATCTAGCTCTTTTAACTTCGATAGTCTCACCAGTTCTGACGATTGGTTGAATTTTTAACTTGATTTCTGTATCTATTGGAGGGTTTTGTGGCTTTCCATAATTAGCAAAAACAACCAGAGATTGAGAAAATGATCTCTTCGAGATAGCACGATAGGACTTACTTAACATTGTTTTTTATCCGAATAGTTGAAATGATAAATCTTAAAGTATAAACTCAACATTTTCTATGTCCTTTTTTTCTTTCAACTTTTTTTTTGCTTCCTTTGTTTGGTGTAGGTGGAAGTGTAAGTGTCGTGTCCCCGGTAGAGACCTTTCCAAAAGTTACTGGAATCTGTGCGTAGCAAAAGTTGTTTAAACTGATAATTCTTTTTTTTTTTACATTTTTTGGGCTCGTTTAAAACGTATTATTAATAATATATAAACAAAGCAACATTCAGATTTTGGTTCTTTATTTATTCATTATATAATCTTCCACATCCATACTAAATCTTACTACAGCAGCAATGGGGAAAACGGTTTCTAAATTATCAAAAGATGATTTGAGGCAGCTTCGACAGGCCACGTATTTTGATAAACGTGAGTTGCAACAATGGTACAAAGGGTTTCTAAGAGATTGTCCACTGGGCCAATTGTCAGAAGAAGAATTTGTGAAAGTTTACAAGCAATTTTTCCCATTTGGTGACCCGACTGATTATTGTCATTATTTGTTTCGAGTTTTTGATTTGGATAATTCAAAATACATTGATTTTAAAGAGTTTATAATTGCATTGAGTATAACCAGTAGAGGCACAGAGGAACAGAAAATCAACTGGAGCTTTAAAATGTATGACTATAAAAAGGAAGGAAAGATAGGTTATAAAGAAATTTTACCCATTGTGAAGGCTACTTATAAAATGGTTGGACCGATGGTGGAATTACCGGAAGATCAACAAACTCCTGAAGCTAGAGTAGATAGATATTTCCAGTTGTTGGGCAAGGACAAGAATACCGACAAATTAGATTTGAATGACTTTAAAAAATTGGCTCAACTAGATTCAGGAATAGCTGCGGCACTAAACTCCTATCTGGGTTTGGTATAGAGAGCCATATAACACAATACACCGGGAATTAGAAGTATACATGTGTTCGATTAGTTAATACGAATAAAGTAAATAATAATATACAGAATAAACATACAAAAGAATAGGAATCGTTTTTTTTTTGATTTTTTTTTTGTTTTTTGAGTTGGTGATATTGATTACTGTTGTCCTTCCACTGCTTCCAACAACCCGTCTAAAAATTCATCAACTTCGTTTACACCAACATTTGTACATATGCTGACAACTTTCTTAAACTTAGAAGTCAAGTCGCTATAATCGACCAAAGTTTTTAATTCCTTCTCTAACTTGCTGTTGATGTCTTTATAAGCCTGTATTCTGGCTTTTAGTATTGGTGCTGGCTGTAACTGGCTCAATAAATAATCGTCAGTCTTCAAATCTTGTATTGGGTCTTTACCCTTTTTCAATTTGTCATATATCTGAGGTATTATGAATGGAGCGTCTGCATCATACTCTTTGGTATCATCTATTTCCTCATTCAACTCTTGTTTTGATAGAGCTAATTTATCCGTAACATTTGCTACTTGCAATTTCAAATTGTCTAAATTTATCAATTTTTCAGTAATTTTTTTGGTGTTGAAACGATTATTGGCAGTGACAATGGTAGCATCGTGTAGAGCTCTATCTAATTGTTTGATCTGCTCTCTTTTGGAGTTCAAAATGTTTTCATATTCAACATTAGTATTGGAAAGCAATTGCTGAATACTATTGAATATTTTTCCAGAGGACGAACTTCTTTCCTGGTCTATCAATTTGGGGGTTGTTACCACCTTGGGACTTTCTACTTCTGGTAATTTTTCACCCCCAATTTCCAATCTTTTATTTAAAAACTCTAATCCGGTAGATATCAAGTCAAATATTTGATCATCGTTTTCAATTGAACCCAAGTCCCTGATAATTTCAAAATCGGAGGGCTTTGTGCCACGTTTATTAGAAATAGAAGTATCAGCCCCCAAATCCACTAAAACTTTAATAAACCATTTTGAATCCTTTTCTATAGCCAAATGCAATGCCGTATTACCGTCTTCATCCTGTGCGTTAAGTATATTGGCACGAAAATCTAGTAAATTCTGATTGTTATCGCTTATAATATACTCCAAAATCTTGGTGGTGTAGAACCTGAAGCTATCGTTCTTATCTATTTGTAAAGTTAAATGGTGGAATACTGTTCTTTTTCTTTTGTCTAACAACCAAATATCAGGATACAACCAATTACTAAGGATTTTGGTGAAGTTACCTTTTTCCATAGAGTTTGTTACTTGAATACAGGAGATTAATGGGGACTCGCCTGCATTGTTACCTCTGATTGGAGAATTCAATCCCAATTCAATAAACGAGGACACTAAGTTCAAAGAAGCTAATGTTGAAGCAAAATGCAATGCAGTTTGACCTTTCAGATCCAACGGAATGTCGATAATTGTCTCGGGTGTATACCTTGACAATGCGTCTGCAAATGCCAGTTTCACGTCTTCGAACGAAATCCCATCGGGTTTTTCATCATCACGTTTGAACACATCTCCCAACTTAACTTTGATGTCATTCGCAATTTCTGAATTGCTATTATCAATGATTACAGCAGGCAACGTGAATGGGTAGTTTGAATTCTGTGATACCGACGATGCTATGAGTTTTTTGGTTATTGCTTTGCCATTGGAAAACAAATCTTTTTTAGACTTTTTATCCAACTTTTGTTTTTTGGAGGGAGAGTCCAATATATCACTATCGCTGTTGGCATCTTCCTCGTACAATCTTTTGTTTGCTTTGGGTAACTTGTCGAAATCATGTACATCGACCAAAAACAATTTCTTGGTGATCTCATAAATATCAAACTTCAAAGCCAAATTTACAGCTTTATCATATGGTATCCATATTCCCTGAAGATAGATGTTTTGGTGTTTCCTTAAATCCAAATATTGAGGGGTATTGCTGGATGACCCAAAATATTTTAAATTTGATAATATCTCATTGTCGAAATAATTGTCAACTTGGCTGGTTGATAATAATTCTAATTTAATTAAAATTTGAAATAACTGGGTAACATTAACAAACGAGTCTTGTACTCTTCTCAAAACTATAATTTCACCATGACTTTTGTTGTCAAATTTGAGATCATTGTTGTTGTTGTTGTTTTTGTCAGAATCTAGTTTCACTGTTAACTGAATAGTTTTTACACCAGAGTATATGGACGAATAAATTGTCGACAATAAAGCACAATTGTTGTTAATGGTCTTGTTCTTATTGTTGTTATTTATATGGGTCTCGAATAATTTTTGTTGAATTGACTGTGTTGTCAAGTCACCAATGTGTATAGGAGAATCCATAGTTTGTTGATAAACTTGAGCCAGCGTTTATAATGATAACGTTCAGCTTCCTTTCAATGAAATAAGTATGGGAAGTATAATTTGCTGTTGGTTATTTTTTTCCTTGTTTTTTTTATATATTTTTATTTTTGAATTAGCAACTGCTGTTGTGAAAGACAAATGGGTTTTTATCTTGAAAAGCTATGATGATTGTTGATAATTATCAGAATTTTTCTGTATTCTGATTTTTTTTTTTTTGGCTTTTTGTAATAAACGCGTTGTTCACCTGCACACATTGATTACGTTTTTGGGGAAAAATGAACGAACGAGATTGAGGAAGAAAAAAGAAAGAGAAGAAAAATGGAATTGGAAATGTCTGTTACGACATTTCTACAGAGATGGGAAGACAAAGATAATTTCTAGAGAAAAATTGAGAGTTGCACACTTTCTAGCATGTACACATTTCTGTAATCACAACCATGGATTACTCAGGACGAGTTAACTCTAAAAAAGGTGCTGGTGGAATAGCAAGTAATGAAGATATCAACATTCAGACAAAGCAACGAGTACAAGAATTGTTATCCACCCATGTTTTGGATATAGACAACGATCCTTACGTTTTCCGAAACCATTTGGGTATGCTAGAGTGTAAGTTGTGTCTTACCACACATATCAATGAATCTTCATATATATCCCATTTGGGTGGTAGAAAGCATCATTTAAATTTGGAGCGAAGAAGGATTTTGGATGAGAAGCAGAATAAACTGAGAGAGCATCAGTTGAGTTCTCAAAACATTTTGAGTATCAATAACATAGAAAAACGATCGTGGAAAAAGATAGGTAAGCCTATTTATAAGATTACCAAAGTTAGGGATCCGGAAACTTTACGTACTGGAATCCTAGTTAATATTAAATTGCCAAAAATTACGGTAAAAGAGCCTATGTTTAGAATTATGTCGTACTATGAATTGACTTCGAAAAATCAAAACAGTTGTCGGAACTTTATTGAAAAATATAAAAGCGATGACGATGATGATGCTGAAGATGATGATGACAGTGATGGTGGTGATGATAACAAGTATCAGTATCTTGTTGTGTCTGCTGAACCATATGATAACATTGCAATTGTGATACCTAATAAACATGAAATTGACAAACCTTTAGAAGAGAATAAAATGTCCGACAGTTACTGGTGGTATTGGGATAATGATACTAAGGAATTCTTTCTACAGTTCTTATATAAACTATAATGATTTAGTAGATAATGGTTTCCTTTTAATTGAGATCATAAATAGCTTGTAAAGCGGAAAATAGAAACGGAACAATAAAATGTATCATATGGTAGTGTATCTCACTGTTCTTTCTTCGATTTTTTTTCATCGTACTCTTTACGTGGTGATTTCTTACAGACTCGCTCCACTGGTAAATTTTTTGATTATTGGTGTTAAAACTTGAAGAAAAAAAAAACACTTTGTCCCCACACGTTTTCCAACGCTAAAACTCAACATCAGGCATGACAAACCAGCATTTAAGAGATAGCCAGATAGGATTTTTACAACGATGTTCTGAGTGTTTTCTGATTGTGCAGGACTTTTTACATGACAGAGTGCGTCGTGATATTGTGAATGGCGTTTTGACATCAGATACTCATAAAAACTACCAATTTGATCCAGAGTTAAGAGAGTCTGTGAGATCAAAAGTTCTTCTCAGTATGGAGAAACTAGAAAGCTCTATAGACTTACATGGGTATGTATTCGTTGTTTTAAAAAGAAATACCACATATATGGTGTTAATACGGCGTTAATCCTCCAAATACTAACTTAACACTTAGTCTACAAGAGATTGCAATATCCTATAACGGAGGTAAAGATTGTCTTGTAATGTTGATTTTGTTGATGGCAACTATCCACAAGAAATTTTCTTCATCAGAAATGAATAATCCTTCTGTCAATATATTGCCTCCTGATTATAAACTTGACTCGATCTATATTAATTCCGAAACGCCGTTTCCGCAGTTGGTGGATTTCATTACTTCATCCACTGAATATTACCATTTGAATCCAATAATTATACAAAAGTCTTTGAAAGATGGGTTTGAATACTATCTTAATGAAGTCAACCCAAGAGTAAAATCAGTAATCGTTGGAATTAGACATTCTGATCCGTACGGAGAGACTTTGCAATATGAACAAATGACTGATCATAATTGGCCCAAATTCTTACGAATTCATCCAATTTTACACTGGAATTATGTTGATATATGGGATTTTCTTATTGGATGTGATGTGAAATATTGCGAAATGTATGACCAAGGATATACTTCTCTTGGTGGTATTAATAGCACTGTTCCAAATCCATTACTAAAATTACCGAATGGCAAATACCAACCAGCATATATGCTTAAGGAAGATGCTGACAATAATGAGCGGTTGGGTAGAGTTAAGAAATAGAAATAACGATAGAAACTTTACATTACTGTTGAGGGGCTGGAAACCCACTAATACAATCCAATACTATATACTATACAAAAAAAAACGAAAAAAAAAATCTGAAAATTAAAATGACAATAGACAAATGATTATAGAAAATAGAAAATAGAAAAAATAAACGCTATAACAGTCAGTGAGTTTCTTTTTTATCCACTCGTACTTCCCCGTCTACCTGATTTACTTGTGGATGCACTTTTGATTAACACGTTCTTGAAATATTCCTCAGAACATGGGCCAACCCCAATTTCTCCAAGTGCTTTTTCTGCACTCGTATAACCGATTCTGATTGGAATATTTTCTGACGGTCTATTGGCAGCCTTGAGCTCTAAGGTCTTTAATCGCATGATTAGTTCAACCTCTTTTCTATTATTTTCATCAATAAGGTTCTGTAAATATTGCAAATACTCCACAGACTTGGTTAAAATTTGTCCCTTGTTTGGTTTCCCGTCTTTTGTACCAGAGTTTTTGACCGCATCGTCTTCGGGGCTGTTCTCTTTAACTACTTTAGTTCCCGTTTTAGTATTATTATCTGTGTTGCTTTGGAAAAACTCTGAGGGTATCAATGTTAGCAACTCTTGGATTTTATCATTGATGTTGTCCCGACGTTTCCTTTCGTTGCCAACATCTTTATCATTCTGATCGTCCTCATCTTCATTGTCACTTCCTTCGTGAGACTTGATATAGGTAGAGTTTCTTCTGGATTGTGGTTTGGATATTCCTCCATTTCCATAGCTACTACCAATTCCTACTCCTGCGGTATTTAGTGACAGTGATAACTGCTTCTTCACATCTAATGAGCCACTCAATACTGAATCGAAATCTTCCTGTTTAATATTTATACTTGGAATTATATTATCATTTCGTTGTTTTGATTGTACAATTGGTGTATTTGTAGAATTATTCAAGTCGGTATCATATTGTTGGTTATTCTCAACCAGATATGTATCATAAAACTCTCCGAATTGAGACATTTTAAATATGACTACAAGTGTGTGTTTGAGTTATCTAATTGTGTAAAAAATAAGTGTCACAGTCAATGGTATCTATTGTTTTCTAAGGCTTCCAGCGGTTAGGTAGATATATGTAGACAAATTGTTTGCTTATGGAAGTACGTATCTACCAGGATTGAAACAAGGGGGTTGTGGTTAAAAAAAAACCTAAACGCAGAAAACATAAACCAAACAGAGAAGGAAAAAAATGTTTTATAGTTACTATTAGATAATATATACATGTATTGTCGTGTGCGTATCTACAATAAATATGGCAAGGGCTTATAAGTTACTATACCATGTTGTGATTCACATTATTCTTCAACTTGTTGAAAGATTCTATTCATCGTTTTTCATCGAGTGTAACCTTCTTTGCTACAACACATTAGTAATTATTTAACATAAAATCCTTGTGTTGTACCCCGTGTTCAAGTCTGCGTTTTAATTTGTTGTATTCCTTTTCAAAATACTCCATTCTTATATTGTCCTCTGGAGTATAAATTGGACTATTACTGTTATTAAAAATCAGTTTCCCGTTCTTCAATCTGTCATACTCATTGTAGACAGTTTTTAAAATATTTAGGGTTTTCACATCGCCAGTGAATCCTAATGAAGTCATTCTGTGATATCTTCTGTAAAATTGGTCCAAGTTGGTGTTTCCATAATATACCCAAACAAGACGTAATATCAAATTATAGGTATCTTGGTTGACGGCAATTGTATGAAAACTGAAATCCTTCTCGATCAAATCAAATAATGACATCGCCAACTGTCCCTGATTGAATTTAAAAGCCAAGCAATCTATTATCTCGTTGAAAATAATAGGTAAGGTTATTACATCACAAATAGGATTTTCAGGTGATAATCTTGATTGTGTTTCGACATTATTAACGTATTCTTCATGTACATCCAACCAACTGTTTTTGTCTATTGGCCGAAACAAATGCTGGACAAATATTTCTTCTCTTATTTGTGTTAGTTTCACTGAATCTGTTTCGCTTGTGTTTGTTTTTCTGGTTTTCTTACCCACATTTTGCAACTTTTTTGCAAAATTGTTTAGGATTGTTTGAGCAGTTTGAAATAATTCATGTGATGTCTTGTATGTCCTGAAATGGGTTAATGTTGGCTCTAATGCCACAGTACATCTCGAGGTTAGTTCGCCTCTAAGCTTTTCCTTTAGCGATGAAATTCTATCCAGTTCAGAATCAGAAACAGATGACTTTGTTTTCGTTTTCTTGCCACGATCCAGTGTACCACCATATTTAGAAAATAAAGCCTCAAAATAATCCACTTGTCTTCTTTTAGCACTGGGGCTCCTTTCCATTTCTTTGTAGTTTGGATTCTTTTCGTAAGCTTCTTTGATAAAGTTGCTTAATTGTTGAAAATCCATTGGTTCAGAATCACTCGATGATTCCATCATACTTCCAATTGGAAGTTGTTCCGAACTTTGATTTTGATCTTTTTGCTTCCCCACTAAAGTATCTTCATCAAGGAGTTGACTAAGATCATAAGAAAGTCCTTCAAATGATTTTTCTGTTGATTTTTTACCGATAGCATCTATCTCTCCAGATATCTCAGGTGATATGGGTACTTGTTGTCTTGTTTGCTGAGAATCTGAACTCAGGTGATTCCAACGAATACATGTATAATGATGGGAAATGCGTCTATTCAGTACAAGTAATCTAGTCCATTGTGACAGCAAGAATCCATTCGGGGACCTCATTTTAGGATGTAGTGTGTTGTATCTGATTATGAGATGGTACAAATAAAGGTCTTCTAAAATTTTTCTTTTGTTAGTTTTATAGACGCAGTGAACAAAAAATATTCTGCAACATATGTTTGGTGTTAAGAGATGCCCATCAACGTAAGTATCATTGACATATAATTGATTAGCTACCACGGCTTTAAATTTACAGTAGTGGCATCAACTACTACATCATTTTGCAATGGTTTCAATATCTAGATATATATGTTTTGTTAAGAATAAATTGTCTATTTATTTCTCGCAACAGCTATGAAATTTAAGCTCTTCTCTTCAAACCATTTCTATTTGTTGTTCTCTCGTGTATAGCTTTTTTATTGGGAAATTACGTTAATGACATGATAAGCTTCTAGATGAGCTGGATTCGCCGGAACTCCCCCATATACAATTACCTAAGCCAGCACCAACACCAACAGCTAACATATACCATCCATTATAAGTCATAAACACTAACATTAACCAGAATGAGTAAATCACTTGAAAACCATACAAAACTCCCCTTTTGATTTTGAATCGTTTTTCCTGTGTTATCGTTGAAGCATTGGAAGCACCCAATGTTGCCAATTCATTCCTTTCCCATTTACTGAACCATGCTTTGACGAACTCGTATAATGCGCCCAATAATACAATTGCAAGGAGTGATAAAACAAATCCTATTTCTGTCTTAACATGCCACCATTTGAATACAATACAAGTATTCTTCCAATCCCATGTGAAAAGCATATTCATGGAGCATTTGTCTTCCATTCCAGGCATATTGTGATCCATGTTGTGATAAGAAACTGTGGATCCGACGTCGGAGTGCTCAAAGTGATCCATATTTGGCTGTAATTGTAGAAAATAAAAGATTGAAAACAGTTAAACTCTAAACAAGAACCTTAAAAGATATGTATGTAAACAATATTTGAAATAACCAGAAGTTCTTGACACTTTTTACAGAATTCGGTTCTTTTCTTATTGTTTACGTAGAGGAATAAGTCAGAAAAAATAATTCTCTTATTCCCATGTCCGGGGAATTTTTTGATATAGCCACACACAGTTATAAATATGTCGTTTACCCATAATAAACAGTTAAGTAATATCAATTGTACACCTTCTCATCATCGACGACCCTATAAGCAATTCGATTTTAATAAAGAGGTCTTTTGTAAACTGAAGCTTGACGTTTTCGTCAAAATTCATGACTCTCATGTTCGCACGTGACACCATCACAACTTTTCATAATTATCTGGTTGTTTCTTTTTTATCTCGTTAACTTAATGACCGTTGCTATCCGCGCGAAAAAAAAAAAAAGAAAGGAAAAATGAACTCATTTTTTTTATATACTAATCAGCAGGGGTTTGAATTTTACAGTCTAAATATTCGTTCTTTTTTCTCTTTTTTTTTCAAATTCCGACTCCGACTTTCCCCTACTACATATAGACCAAGTATATAAAGATCAAAGAATTATCTGCTTTATCTTTTTTTTTTTAATTATAGATTTTTCTTTTTCCTCCACATTAAAAGGCTTAAAGAAGTCAACAATTTAATCACAAAGTCATCTTAATTCCACAATGAAGATCTTATCCAAAGAAGAAAAAGACGCTCACATTTCACATATTATTTCAGAAGGTGCCAAAGGGTTGTTTTATGGTGGTGCACTTTCAGTCGGTTTGTACCAATATTTAAAGCATAGACATCCAGCGAGATTTGCAACATTCAATCCAAGTATCAAAGCAGCCATAATTGCTATGCCAACAATTTCTGTGGCTGCCTTTTTCGCTGATCAAGGTTCTGTTGAATTCGATAGAAAGATGCATCAATCGGAGTATCAGGAAGCTAAATATTTGGAAGAATACCGTGAATGGAACAGATTATCGCTTAGTGACAAATGTTTCACCGTATTGAATGACAATAAATATAAAATTATCATAAGTGCTTGGGCTGGTTCCTTATATGGTTCTTGGGTATTGGTTAACAGAGACAAAATTATGGATACCGCACAAAAAGCTGTTCAAGCAAGAATGTACGCACAAGGTATCACCATTATATTATTATTGGGTACTCTTTTGTTGGCTATGAAAGAAGAGGAGATAAATAAAAAGAAACCAAAACCAATTCCAGAATGGAAGAGAATTATTATGGAAAAGGAAGCTGAAGATAAACGTCTTGTTGATGAAGCTAATAAAGTCGCCCAAGAAAAGGCTACTCAATAGAGAAGAGGGTGTTTCTCCTGTTTTAATTTATGTGTATATATTTATAAGTTTAGTTTTTTTAGATTAATGGTATCTATTCCTTATTTTACAGAATATAAAGTTTAATGATCAATACAGACACAGTGGTGTTACAAGTAATGACAGAAAAACAAACAGCGCAATATAATCAACCACCACAACAACAGGTCTATGCTCAGCCACGACAACAAGTTTATACTCAACCAACAACAGCATACGAACAACAATATCAACAACAACTTTATGAGCAAGCACCCCAAGAAGGACTGTCATATCAACACCAATATCAACAACCGCAAGTAACACTAACACATCAAAAACAGTACCAACAACTGCAACCAATGCAAAATCAACAGCCTTATGTGCAGCCAGCACCTACGTATCAACAGTCCCAGACACCAAAATTTTGTAATTTTTTTCTGTTCTATAAACAGTTGATAGCTCTGTTACTCACTTCAAAAAATTTTTTTCTCTTTTGTAATGAAAAATCACATCTTGAAAGTTCTTTTAAGCAAGACGAACAACCAACATGGCTCCAAAACTGAAAAAGCAAGCAGCTACGCAATCGAAATCGAAGAAGCTGAAAGACTTAGTTGATGAGAGATTTCAAGCAATTGTTTTGACAGACTCCTTCGAAACTAGGTTTATGCCATTAACAGCGGTGCATCCAAGATGTTTGTTACCATTAGCCAATGTCCCTTTAATCGAGTACACTTTAGAATTTTTAGCCAATGCCGGAGTCAATGAAGTTTACCTTATGTGTTCAGCACATGCTGATCAGATTCAAGAATATATTGAAAACTCCAAATGGATGGGTGATAACTCGCCTTTCAGTGTGACCACGATCATGTCAATTGAATCAAGATCTGTTGGTGACACGATGAGAGATTTGGACAATCGTGGCTTAATTGCTGGTGATTTCTTATTAGTATCTGGGGATGTGGTTACCAATATGGATTTTAGCAAGGCATTGCAATTCCATAAACAGAAAAAAGCACAAGATAAGGATCACATTGCCACCATGGTATTGAATCAGGCTTCGCCTTTGCATAGAACAAGATCACAAATAGACCCTGCAGCATTTGTGTTGGACAAGGAGACTAATCGTTGTATATTCTACCAGAGTATCCCTCCAGTAAGTGGTAAAAAGACATGTATATCCATTGATCCAGAATTGTTGGAAGATTTCCAAGGTGAACTCCAGGTGCGCAATGACTTGATAGACTGTCACGTTGATATTTGCTCGCCTCATGTTCCACAAATATTTCAGGAAAACTTTGATTATCAGTATCTTAGAAGTGATTTCCTTAAAGGGGTGTTGACATCAGATTTGCTCAAGAAAACAATTTACGCCTATATCAGTAAGGATAGTTCCGAATATGCAGCAAGAGTGGAAAGCTGGAGCACTTATGATGCTATATCTCAAGACATATTGGCACGTTGGTGTTATCCTTTGGTTCCTGATTCCAACCTTGTTGAAGGCAATTCTTATTCCTACGAACTCAATAACATTTACAAAGAGGATAAGATTATATTGGCACAATCTTGTAAGATTGGCACTTCAACTTCAATTGGGAGAAACTCTAGTGTGGGTGAAGGCACACAGATAAAGAATTCTGTTATTGGAAGAAATTGTACCATCGGTAGAAATGTTGTGATTGAGAATTCCTATATTTGGGACAATGCTGTCATCAAAGACAATTCAGTTTTAAATCGCTCAATAGTTGCAGCAGATGCACAAATTGGAAATAATGTTACGTTGTCACCTGGCTCAGTAATTGGTTTTAATGTAATTATTGGCGACGACAAAGTAATTCCACACAATGTAAAGATTGTTGAAACTCCGATCGTTACGGAGAATGAGTTTGGAGATTTTGATGACGAGAGCAACAGTGAAGACGAAAATGAATATGAAGATGGAAATGCTGTGCCGGTCTTGGCAGTTAAAGATGTTGAATTGGTTGGTGAAACAGGAAAAGGATTTGCATATGAGTCAGAAATAGAGAGTGGCGACGAAGATGATGAAGAATTTGTTGGGAATGGCACTTACTCGGGTATAATCTACCAAATGAAGTCTTTGAATGTCTCTGACGACTCGATTGCTTCTGTTAGCAATAAGAAAGTCAAAAAACATTCTCATAGACGTAGATTGTCGATGAATTCTATGATCAGTGATAATGGAGGAGCATTTGAAAGTGATGAAGGTGAAGAAGAAGAAGACTTCGGTGTAGAAGGGTTGGCCACGGTTACACGAGCTATTGAAAATAACCATGACATTGACACTGCTTTGTTAGAGTTGAATACGTTGAGAATGTCGATGAATGTCACTTATCATGACGTAAGATCGGTCACCACACAAGCTTTGGTGAATAAGATTGTTGACTTTATAACAACCGGTACCTTAACTCCACAAGAAGCTGCTACCAAGATTTTTACTAAATGGGGGATTATGTTTAAGAGACAAGTGTTTAGTCCAGAGGAAGAAGTTGATTTATTGAATATTGTGGAAGAAAAGTCTTCCGTATTGGACAAAGCGTATAATCAGATTGTGTTATTTCTTGGTGTAAAATCGTTTTACGATATGGAAGTCGTTGAAGAAGAAAATATTTTAAAATGGTGGAACGATGGTGAGAACGATGAGGTGAGAACGTTAACTGCCAAATTTATTACCTGGTTACAAGAAGCTGACGAAGAAGATAGTGATGAGGATGATGAGGATAGTGAATAGTTACCGTAGATAGTATATATTTTAATTAATTGATGGAACAGCCGTGTTTACTCATATGAATGGCATTAGACAATTAATACTTGGAAGTATATTGATATACCATTCAGATTCTTAATTGTCTCTACGACTCTTGTGACGATCAACTGACAACAGTGTTACAAGCCTACAGACACGTATCCTCTCTTCTGATGAGATATCAGACTCTATCGATTCAATAATCTGCTCATCATTTGAGGCGCAATCTCATCGGTTTTGTCTTCGTATCTATAAGCGTTGTTTGGTATTATTTTTTCAGCCAATCAGTAATTTATTATTTGATGTTGTTAATTTGACGTAAGGCAGTTGTCATCGTATATTTTTTTATAAAAATAAACACGTCCTCGTTCCTCCCCAAAGTAAAAAAAAAAGGTGATGCGAATAAACGAAAAAACAATGCGATAAAAATCATCAACACCATATAAATTTTTCATAAGGTGATTTATGGGTTCCACTTTATTTTTTTTTTTGCTTTAATTTGGCAAGGCTAAAAAAACAATATATAAAGAGTTAATTATTCTAGCCATTTGACATTTCTTTGAATATCATTTTTCATTTTGTTTTCATTCATCAAGTTGTTTTTCCTTCGTTAAATTTTGTTTATTCACTTTATCGAAGTTGTTTAGAAAGAAAAAAAAAGGACAAACAAAAAATAAAGTTATAGAGAATAGTGCCAGTCCATCATGAGTTCAGTTAAGTATGATGCTATTATTATTGGTGCAGGGGTTATTGGTCCCACCATTGCAACTGCTTTTGCCAGACAAGGGAGAAAGGTTTTGATTGTGGAAAGAGACTGGTCCAAGCCAGATAGAATTGTTGGAGAGTTGATGCAACCGGCTGGTATCAAGGCATTAAGAGAGTTGGGGATGATCAAAGCTATTAATAATATTAGGGCTGTTGATTGTACTGGGTACTATATCAAATATTATGACGAGACCATTACTATCCCTTATCCATTGAAAAAAGATGCCTGTATCACTAATCCAGTGAAGCCAGTTCCTGATGCCGTTGATGGTGTAAATGATAAATTGGATAGTGATTCTACATTGAATGTTGATGACTGGGATTTTGATGAAAGAGTACGTGGGGCTGCATTTCACCATGGGGATTTCCTTATGAATTTAAGACAAATTTGTCGTGATGAACCAAATGTTACCGCAGTTGAAGCAACAGTAACAAAGATTTTGCGTGATCCTCTGGATCCTAACACAGTTATTGGTGTGCAAACAAAACAACCCAGTGGCACTGTTGATTACCATGCAAAGTTGACAATCAGTTGTGATGGTATTTACTCCAAATTCAGAAAGGAATTAAGTCCTACTAATGTTCCAACCATTGGCTCTTACTTTATTGGGTTGTATTTGAAGAATGCTGAATTACCAGCTAAGGGCAAAGGTCATGTGTTATTGGGAGGACATGCACCAGCATTGATATATTCAGTGTCCCCAACTGAAACACGTGTATTGTGTGTTTATGTTTCATCAAAACCTCCTTCAGCTGCTAACGATGCAGTTTACAAGTATTTGAGAGATAACATTTTGCCAGCAATTCCTAAAGAGACTGTTCCTGCTTTTAAGGAAGCCCTTGAAGAAAGAAAGTTTAGAATCATGCCAAACCAGTATCTTTCCGCTATGAAACAAGGTAGTGAAAACCATAAAGGGTTTATATTGTTAGGTGATTCTTTAAATATGAGACATCCATTAACTGGGGGTGGTATGACAGTTGGTTTAAATGATAGTGTGTTATTAGCAAAATTGTTGCATCCAAAATTTGTTGAAGATTTTGATGATCACCAATTGATTGCTAAAAGATTAAAGACATTCCACAGAAAAAGAAAGAATTTGGACGCTGTTATCAACACATTATCTATTTCATTATATTCATTATTTGCCGCTGATAAGAAACCTTTAAGAATATTAAGAAATGGTTGTTTTAAATATTTCCAAAGAGGTGGAGAATGTGTTAACGGGCCAATTGGATTATTGAGTGGCATGTTACCATTCCCAATGTTGTTATTCAACCATTTTTTCAGTGTTGCCTTCTATTCGGTCTATTTGAATTTTATAGAAAGAGGACTTTTGGGATTCCCATTGGCATTATTTGAGGCATTTGAAGTGTTGTTCACTGCAATTGTAATCTTTACTCCATATTTATGGAACGAGATTGTAAGATAGAGAGACTAGTTTTTTTTTTCTTTGATATATAGATAGTTTTATGATACATTATATGATAGCTGAAATGACCCAATGTACTTTAATATAAGACTGTAAACATTTTATTGGTTTAGATAGTAGTTGTAGATTAAATGAGAGGGTATGGAAAAGCTGCAAATAATATACCACAAGACAAATGAATGTCACGTGAAATATATTGATTCGAATTTGTTGGATGAATTTTTCTGAGCTGCAAGGTACTGTTCAGATACTAGAAACGAAGTAACATAGTGTGGTACTAAGCTTGGTTTTGTTTAGCAGAAACACTTTCTTCTTCCATTCATGATCCTAATAATCTAATTTACCGCTGTCTAGTACAAGTCATCAACTAACTTACTTGATATGCAATCTGTTTCCGCAAATGTGGAGCAGATTCCATATTGCTAATTTTTTGTTACAACATTTTGACAAAAAAAATGTGAAAAAAAGAACCTACCTTTCATTTCCGAGGTATGCAAAAATAAGCTAACACTATAGACTTAATTGTTTTTAACATACAATTATTATATTCTACAAACTGGTAATGTAATTATTTTTTCTTAAAGAAAGTTTTATTATATATTTTTCAAGTTATATAATCCATCATCTTGATCTCCATAGGACCAGAAAAATATTTGTGTCAGAAAAACTGAGATCGTGTACGAGGCTTAATGACAATACTACAATAGAGCAAAATGATCTACGGCTAACTAAATCTGTATGCGGGCAGGGGAACGAAAGAATTTGAGTCGTTGTTCTCCCTTTCCTCCCCCTTACTGAACATACTTTTTTTTCCCTTACACCAAGGATAAACTAAGAATGGGAGTTGAGCAAGGTTTACTGAATATGTTTTGTCTAAAAATTACATAATCGTTGGTGAAGAGAACAAATATTCAACTATTATAGTACACTTTAGGATCTTTATTATCAACAAGTTTAACCCTAAAATAACTTGGTATTGATGCTCATTCCTGGAATAGAATTTTGGACTAGGTAAAGTTGGTTGGCTGGTTAGGTCGTTCAAAGTCGTTTCTTTGTGGTTGTTTGTATTTCAATTTATTATGCGAATTTCTAACCACCAACCACCCCAATCTTTTTTTTTTTCTCTTTGTCTCTTCTCCCCTCCAAATTCTTCTTCTTCTTCTATGACGAACTTGAGATTGCTACCCTAAATAAAAGTTTAAAATTTCATTAACAAGTTTTGACAACAGAAAAGTATACTTTTTAACTTTTTCTTTCCATCATTCTTTAATTTTCGAATTTATTTATTTATTTATTTCTTTAATTGCTTGGTTACTTTTCTATTATTCTACCTTGAATTCAAAGAATCCAAATTAAACAACAAATAAAACAAACCAACAGAGAATGAGTGACTTACCATTATTGGGAGGTTCTAGAAACCAAGGGAATTTTATGCACAGAGCTAAGAAATCAGTTTACAATGGCACATTGTCTACATTGAAGTCATCACCAGTCAATTACTTGTTGATCTTTGTTCCATTGGGTATTATTGCTGGGGAATTAGAATGGAGTGCTACTGCCAGGTTCTTGTTGAATTTCTTTGCCATTGTTCCATTGGCGTCAGTGTTGGCATTTGCTACAGAAGAAATCAGTGAACACGTTGGTCAAACAGTGGGAGGATTATTGAATGCCACTTTTGGTAATGCTGTGGAATTGATTGTCTCTATCATTGCTTTAAAAGACAACCAGGTGAGAATTGTTCAGGCTTCCATGCTTGGTAGTATTTTGAGTAACTTATTGTTAGTATTGGGATGCTGCTTTGTCGCTGGTGGGATTACAAGAGTTCAGCAAACATTCAACCAAACCGTTGCTCAAACAATGTCAAGTTTGATGGCATTGGCAACAGCATCTTTGTTGATCCCAGCTGCTTTCCATGCCTCATTACCTACACCAAAGAAGGGTGGTGGTTTTCCTGAACCGGGGAGTTCCGATGAATTGATTTTATCGTTTTCCCGTGGTGTTTCCGTTGTCTTGTTGATCGTTTACTTGTTTTACTTGTTGTTTTCTTTGAAAACCCACAAAGAATTGTTTGAAGAAGACCAAAGTGCCGATGCGATCTTGAATGAACGTAGCCAAAACTCCACCCTTGATGTTGTTACTGGTCCGAAGACAGAAGAAGATGGTCATTTAAGTATGACTGCTGGCTTGGTCGTATTGTTATTGACAACCATCTTGGTATCGTTCTGTGCTGATTATTTAGTTGGATCAATTGATGAGATTGTTGAATCTTCAGGGTTGTCCAAAACATTTATTGGGTTAATTGTTATCCCTATCGTTGGTAACGCTGCCGAACACGTTACTGCAATTGTTGTTGCTATGAAAGATAAGATGGATTTAGCAATTGGTGTTGCTATTGGATCCTCATTGCAAATTGCTATTTTTGTGACTCCATTCATGGTTTTGGTTGGTTGGGCTATTGATGTGCCAATGTCATTATACTTCTCCACATTTGAAACTGCAATTTTATTTGTCAGTGTATTCATTACCAATTTAGTGATTTTGGATGGAGAAAGCAATTGGTTGGAAGGGGCCATGTTGTTGAGCACTTATTTGATTATTGCTTTGGCATTTTTCTATTATCCAGATGTTAATTAGATTCAACTATCATGATGATAAGAAAGAGGAAGAAAGAGAAGATGATAGAATATTTGCTGAAAAAGGAGTAAATAGATCTATAGAAAGATCAAGCAAAGTTGACCAAAATATACATGTAACTTCAAGTTAAAATATTTGTGAGAGTTTAAGTGAGATGAAGCAGGTCTTTTACTTACTGGCCAAGGCTTTTTTTCAACATGAGCAGAGGGTTGGTTTCTTTCAACTCTTTCTATTGAACAAAAGGTATCTCTTATTGTTTGAGAGGCTGATTAATTATATTTCAGTCTCAGTACTGTTCTGTTGCAACTGGTCAGTGATCAACATTTATAATCACACTTAACCGAAAAAAAGACACTATAAGAGTGGATTGATTGATCCAAGTTAAAGAAAATAATGTTTTATGTGGATTGAATTGTCAATCTTCCATGGTAGCCAACTCAACAACAATTTTTTTCTAAAAACAGTGAAAAACTTTGACAGTCCAACCCATTTTATTCTCTGCCAACTGTTTTTGACTAGGAAACCAAAATCTTTTATATTACCCAACACAGTAAAAGCAAAAGACATCAAACTGCATCAACAGAGAATGTAAATAATCTTTTTTTTCTATTCCCCCCAACCCCTGTTAAATTGTAAATCGTTTTGGCTCAAGCCAGGAAGTAGTTAGCTATTTGAAATGCACGCCGTTTCAATCAATTAACCTAATTAGGACATTAATAACTAAAAGGGATAAACACACTTAACATCTATCACCAATATTAGTTGAGAATGTAGTATCACTGCCACTAATAAAATTGCAAATCAAGTTGTCGTTGCTATGTAGAGATAAAATCTTTATCCACGCAATTAGACCAAAAAAAAATAAGACTTACTCGTTATGGGTTAGGTCATATGTAACCAATATAAGAGATTTGCTAAACCAAACTAACAAACCACTTTAGGAAATTCTAAACCGACTTTAACAAACAGGAAACAAAAAACGATCTTCAGAAAGAATGGACTAAACTATATAAAACAATAATAATAAATGTGAACAGATCACAAGAAGTTAAAGCATTTTAGTGAGTATGGGGTTCTTCATATATTTGTTACACACCAAAACTAGACGATACTTTTATTTTAGTTTTAAGGAAAGTCTAGACTAAAAATGACACGCTTATTTGGTTCTGAGAATTTATTATCTGTTTTGGATTCACACTCGTTCAGAACCACCAAGACAACTTTTTTATTTTGTTTAAAGGAATGTATCATAATCTATACGTGGTTGTGTGAAACGACTACTAAATAACACAATTCGCCCACGTCCTTTGAATCTGGTTTGGGTTATGACCGTGTTCATACACTACCATTCATGCATGGAGCTGTCGGCTGAGAAACATTTTGCGCGCCAGAACAAATAAACAACAACAAAAACAACACGTAGAAATTTGAACACAGATGAAATTTTTTTTTTTTGATATTGTCGTGACTGTCGTTTGATTGTATAAGGCTTAAATTCTACTTCTAAGTTAATAAAATCGTTAATAAATGTATCATAATTGATTAACTATGTAGATCACGTATTCTTATTGTTTTGAGGGATTGTCCACTTCCATTTCAATACATTGGTAATGATCCATGGCAATGCGATTGTATAGTCTATAAACTTTGTAATGACGTCCGTTGTTAAGTAAAAGTGTGAGTTAACGATACGTAAGTAAACTGACAGCAGACGTCATCATCAGTTAAAAACATAGACACAGAGAAGGAGTGTATCAAGATAAACTCTACAATTAAACTTTCTTCGTGTGTCAGATTATTTTGAAGCAAAGCCAACAAAGTAAAACAATCGAAATTTGCTATCATCAACAAAGCAAACAAAAAAAAAGGCTTATTGTGTGAGTGGACGGTATTGGTGATGTTTGTTGACATTGCTGGCGTTGGTGTGTTGGCGTTGTTGTTGTTGTACAGTTTTTTTTTTTGGCGTAAAGACGAACCTGTTTAAAGGACCTGCTGCCCCCCTTTCATTCATTAACTTAATTACGTAAATAAAACAAAAACAAATCTGGGTCCCCCCTTACACAAAATTTGCAACACGCGAAAAATTAAGGCAAAAATAATTTTTTTCCTAATTTGGTATTGTAACTTTTTCTAGTAATTTTTTTTTTCTTCCACCAGTTGTTGTTACCATATGATCGACCATTATCAAATTTACTATACTACTGCTAAAATATACTTTTGGGAATGAATAAACATAATTATATATAACTTAAAGCTTTTTTCCATTTAATCCTTTCCCCATTTCCCCCTTTTTTTTTACTATTTTTTCATTTATTTAAACAATTTAGTTTTTAGATCAATAACATTTTACTTCATATCAAACATACTATTAATCCCATAATGTCAGACAAAGAAGCTTTGAAAATATTCTCAAGACAGCCAGTATCACAAGATATGGTCAACTTTCTAGTTGCAACCACCAATTCTATTATACAAGTCAAACCACTGAAGAGAAACCAGCATCACAGAAAACTATCATCAACTTCTTCTACCATTATATCACCTTATAGCCATAGTATTTCCTTGACGAATTTTATTAAAAATTTAATCAATTATTCCAACGTACAAACCCCTACATTAATGGCCACCATAGTATACCTTAACAAACTACGCAATCTATTACCTGCCAATGCTATAGGGATGGAAACTACTAGACATCGTATATTTTTAAGTGCTTTGATAGTTGCTGCTAAATCATTAAACGATAGTTCACCATTAAATAAACATTGGACAAAATACACTGATGGGTTATTAACTCTTGAAGAAGTTAATTTAGCTGAACGTGAATTGTTAAATATTTTAAATTGGAAAACCAATATTACAAAGGAAGAATTGATTATTAGTCTATACCCTTTCTTGCAACCTATCATAAGGCAACATGAAGAATATATTCAACACCAACAATATAAAATACGGATGATGCAAAAATCTAAAGCCGTTGGTTCTTCAAATTCGATCGAATCGAAATTATCCTTACATTCTTCTAGTTCTTCAGAATCATTATATTCAGACAATTTGAGTGAAAGCTCTTACAATAGTATACCCATAAAGAAGAAACGCTCCATGATAAGTATAGTAGATTCTACAATATTGTATAAAAACTAATAAACATGAATTTATGACTTGTCACGACAGACCTAATAAATAAAATTTGTAAGACAAATGTAGATTGGTAAAGTACCTGAAACTGGTTGCTCATCGCAGTCTCTATAATACCTGAACAGGGTTTGTAGATATGCGGAAACTGAGATCGAACTCCTCTAAAACTAAACTCTAGCATCAATAGTGCCACGCTTACTTCTAGCTATTGCAAAAAAATTCACATCTATTAAACACCATACACATAGAATAAACTACCAGTTTTAATGAGCATGAGGATCTTCTTTTGGAGGTTCAGGGTGAACTTCTATAATAGTGTCAATTCTTAAAATTGAAACACATGCTTCCAAAGCGGATTTCAAGGATTTGATTTTGGATACTGTTGGTTCCAATACACCGTTAGTTGCTTCGTTGACAATCTTACCATTGATTAAATCTAACCCATAGTTTTTGTATTTTCTACGTTTTTCATCATCAGGTTTAGCAATTTGTGCAGCAGCATGGTAAGTTCTCAATTTAGCCACTAAATCACTAGCATCTTTGGCAGCATTCAGAGCCAAGGTCTTTGGAATAACCAATAAAGCATTTGCAAATTCAGCAATAGCCAATTGTTCACGTGAGCCAACGGTTGTTGCAAAATTTTCCAAATAAATGTTCAATGCAGCTTCAACAGCCCCACCTCCTGGTACAACGTGTCCACTTTCTAAAGTACGTTTCACAACAGAAAGGGAATCGTGTAATGATCTTTGCATTTCATCCAAGGAGAAATCGTTTGGACCACGCAATATTATGGAACTTGAAGTGTGTTGCTTTGTACCCTTGATTAAAATACATTCATCATCACTGATTCTGGTTTGAACAACTTCTTCGGCATATCCCAAATTGGAAGTTTCGAAAGTCTCCTCACCTTCCAAATTAGACAAGGATGACACCAAAGTGGCACCAGTGGCACGAGCAATTCTTCTTAAATCCTCTTTTTTACAACGTCTAACTGCCATACAATCATTTTCAACAAATTCTTTCAAACACAAGTCATCAATACCCTTTGTGGTTAAAATAACATTAGCACCACTAGCCAAGATCTTTTGAATTCTTTCAATGATTATACCATATTCTCTTTTTCTAATTTCTTCTAATTGGTCAGGATCATCTATATTTATTTGCACACCCATGGCCATTCTTGCCTTTTGTAAATTAATATCTAAACAAGCAATCTTTGCATTTTTAACTGACTTTACCATTGCTTGCGATGCAACAGTACAATTCAAAGCATAACCATCAACTAAAACAGATTCTAAGGCTGATTTACCATGGGCTTTTAAAATATTAACTGCTTTGACAGGGTACTTGGTTTCACCTTTACCGTTGGTGGTCTTTACGGCCAACATAGCATCCACTACCATTTTTCCAAAAAAATCGGAATCAGAACCAATGATTTTGGAGCTCATTGATGTTTTAGCAATGTTTATCAAAGTTTCTTTGCCCAATTGATCGACATTTTGTGACAAAACTTGGTTGATATATCTAATAGATTCTCTTAAAGCCAATCTATATCCACTTATAATTGTAGTTGGGTGAATACCATGTCTCACCAATTCGTGTGCACGCTTTAACAATTCGGCAGCAATGATAACGACACTTGTGGTACCATCACCGACTTCACGGTCTTGTTGTTGGGCTAACTCAACTAATATTTTACCTGCAGGGTGCTGTACGTCCAATAAAGACAAAATGGTGGCTCCATCATTGGTAACAGTGACATCACCAATATCATCAACTAACATTTTATCCAATCCAACTGGCCCTAATGATGATTTGACGACGTTGGCGACAGTTTGAGCTGCAAGTACAGTTTGAGTACGAACATCGTCTCCACTTATCTTTTGTGCTCCTAAAAATAATGTATCTGAACGTGCAGTTGAAAACATTATTGTATGATTCTAAAAGATTAACAAGAAAATGGTAAACTGAACTTAGTTGACTTTAAATGTTGTTATAGAATCAAACAGTTTACTTCTTTATTAAAATTTTTTTTTTTGATGAAGTTTTTTTTTTCAGTTCGCGATTGAGAGCCAGATCATGGCAAAAAGAATATATGAGAACATAATCGAATTTCACCAAAGTAAAGCAAGAATACAATGTCTAGAATTTAAACCAAAATCACCAAAAAATACTTAAAAATAAAAAGGACTCAACTAAGTCAAGGTGAAATTGGCCTGGGCTAGATATTAGTGGGATAAAGTTCCATATTATATTCTCCATTATACTTTGTATTGGTTTTCTCATTACTGTGTGTCTTCATAAAACAAATGTCAAACAAAGCAGAGTTACAATCAAACAGTCAGTCAGTCGGCAGATGAACGAATTGCCAAAAACCATCACCAGTATATTAGACTAGGCATTAGTGCTACATTATCTTATATGAATGAACTCTTTTAAGGGTTGCCTTTCTAACAGTCGTGTGCACAACCAATTCTATGGTTTCAACGTTATTGTTACATATAACTCAAATTTCTCACCTTATTATTTGCTAAACTATGAGAAACAAAAAAAGTAAGAGAAAATTCTTACAACAGAGACAAAGTGTAAACAAAAAAAAACTCCTCACCACTTTTCTATTCTATATTTATCTATTAAGATCTTGTAACATTCTGTATAAAGTCAATTTTAGTTGTTCATCTAATAATGTTGAGATCATTTGTAACATCTATTAATCCAATTGGGTACAATGCTGTATCATTGGTTCTGATGAGAGCATTGGCAACAAAAGTTGCAACCACAACAACTAAAAAATCCACAACCAAAGCATCACCAAAAACCAAAAAGACTACTAAAAAATCTACCAAACCTCCTAAAGTCGATACCAAGGCTATCAGACTTCAGAAGAAGATCAATGAGGCTAAGTCTGCTAAGAAGAACTTGCAGCAACAAATTAAAGATATTTCCACTCAACACAAGACTTTGAGTAAACAAAGAAAATTCGAAGAAAAAGCAAGAAGCAAGATACATAAATTGGCACCAGGTAATTTTTATTCCATGTTCCAAAAGAAGCGTGCTGGTGATTCAGTTGCTGAATTCTATCAATTCCCCGAGGAAGAGAAGGCAAAATGGATAGCTGCTCGTGATGCGTATTGGGAAAAGGCCAAAAGCTATTTTACTCCTAAACCAAAACTTGGTGCCAACGGGTTTGCAAAATATGTACAAGAAAATTACATTAGAGGTGATTCTTTAACCGAAACTATGAAGAAGTTAGCCGATGAATGGAATGCGTTATCTGAAACTGAAAAGCAGCAATACCAAATCAGTAAAGAAGATAAAGAAAAATACAAGAAGGCTCTTGAAAAATGGAAAGAACTTAGATTGAAGGAATACAGTGATTATTTGAAATTTAAGGAAAACTACAAAGTGGAGGATGACTTTTGAAGAACTCAATCAACTAAAAGAGGTCGGTTATGATAAACCCACATTATATAACTTGAATTGAAGTATGGGCCATTTGCCGCAAAGCAGTTGAGCCAATTAAATCAAACAAAAGAAAATTAAATAAAAGATACATCAACTTACAATTTGTTTGAACTATAAAATATATGTAAAAATATACAATTTGTTTAACAACTGTCATTATCTTTTTGCAATCATAGTAATTGCACAAGGGGGTAAAATACAATCAAAAATAAATACTCTTTTACTATTTAAACTACAAATGCTTTCACAGTTAAAATTATACGATTTTCCCCAATTCAATAAGCATTAATGAAATAAGATTTTTTAGACCCTTTTGACCATAGTTAGATTAAAATATCATATTTGATACTTGGCTTAACAAAATGTTCGTGCGCCTCAACAACAATAATCATGCGTGACTGGCCCCAAACTCTTCTACTATTTTTTTTTAGTCGTAATGGCTGGAAAAGTGAATTACTGACGATGGATGGATGACGAGAACGGTAGACTAAAAATCCACATTTTCCACCACCCCATCCATACTTAAAGTCGCACCTCTAATTCTTTTTTTTTTTTAATAAATTTGAATTATTTCTTGTTTTTGTCTTTATACACTTTTTTCAATACAACTTTGACGTTTTTTCTTTATTAAACTCGAAGCTTTTTTTTTTTTGTTTTCATTTTTATATTGCCAATTTTACAACAATTAGTAATTTGGACTGTTCAGTTACAGTTTTTTTTTTATAATATACATATCAACCATAGGTATTTATTGCTATTTATGTTCAAGTTTAAAAACAAATTGAAATTTGGTACTTCATCATCTGAGAAGCAGCAAACCCCTACTACAACAACAGACACATCAACACCCTCACCTGCACCTGCGTCACCCTCAACATCAACATCAACACAACACAGTAGCACCTCAGTAAAAGACAGTCCCACTCCAAGACAATCAATTGATTCGAGAAATACAATATCTGTCAACAATTTAGCTGACGATGTTTCCAAATTGACGGTTGCTGCGGATAGATCGCCAGAAAAAAGCTTGGGCTCCAATAATAAAGCCGGTGGCGAACCACCTTTATCCACAACAGCTACAGACACCACCTCTAACTCCTCCTATAGGGCTTCACCATCATCATCACAAGCAACTTCATTATTGGGACAAGCTTCCACTGGGTCGGATCAGCTGACCCAAGCGGCCTCACCAGGGCTATTAACAGTTAAAATCTATGGGTCTCAAAACATTCAACTTCCTATAAAGATCAACAACACCAAACAGATATTACATGCATTAGCTATCAATGCCAATAACGAAAGCGTTGGCCAGAAATTGCTAAAAAATTTGTCTGCGTTGGAAAAAGAAAACACCGAAATTGGTGATTACTTGCCAGGGTCAATAGCAACCAATTTTCTTCCTTCGATCATCACTATCCCGAATGCCGAAAATATGGTAAAGTCGCTACTTTATTTGACTATTGAATTTGATAATAATGTGTTGGTGATCGAGCCACAACGAGGCACGGTTAACCAATCTACTTGGAATCAAGTTGTTTCGTTTGATGTCTCCAAAAAATCTCAACAGGAAAATGGACACCTGACAATGGGGTCTAATTTTTTGAATCTTAATTTGTTCATTAGATTACCAAATATGTTAATACCCGAGAACGAGAAAACCAGTAAAAAACACTTGTTCACCAATTTCCAACAGGGTCAGGGAACTGGCAGTGATGGCGGAAACAATATCGGAGACTTGTTGATTGGAACCATTAAATTACCTTTGAATCTTAAATGCCATACTCAGCAAATCAGATTGATGAATCATGAATACTTGAAGTTTTCCAATTTCAATGCTGGTTTACAGGATCTTGTTTCTAATGATATGGGTGAAATCATGCTCACGATAGAGTTCAAGCCTTTAACCAAGAAACGTCTTTCTATTGAGGATTTTGATTTATTGAAACTTCTTGGTAGAGGGTCATTTGGGAAAGTGATGCAAGTTGTGAAAAAAGATACCAAACAGATTTATGCCTTGAAAATTATTCGTAAGCAACATATTGTGTCAAGACTGGAAGTCACCCATACCTTAGCTGAAAGAACTGTTTTGGCAAGAATCAATAACCCGTTTATTGTGCCGTTAAAGTTTTCGTTCCAGTCTCCCGAAAAATTATATTTGGTATTGTCTTTCATCAATGGTGGTGAATTGTTCTGGCACTTGCAACGTGAAGGTAAGTTCTCGATGGACAGATCACGGTTCTATATTGCAGAATTATTGACAGCGTTAGAGAGTTTACACGAATTGAATGTGATTTATCGTGACGTGAAACCAGAAAATATCCTATTGGATTATCAAGGTCATATTGCCCTATGTGATTTTGGATTGTGTAAATTAAACATGAGTAACGACGATAAGACTAACACATTCTGTGGAACTCCAGAATACTTGGCACCAGAGTTGTTACTAAATCAAGGTTATACAAGAAGTGTTGATTGGTGGACTTTGGGTACTCTTTTGTATGAAATGCTTACGGGGTTGCCACCGTTCTACGATGATGATGTGCCTTCAATGTATAAGAAGATTTTGCAAAACCCATTGAGATTCCCTGCCTTCTTAGAGGGAACTGATGCTCAAGACTTGTTAATTAAATTGTTGCAAAAGGATCCAAGTTTGAGATTGGACGAGGCATCGGAAATAAAGAGCCATCCTTTCTTCAAAGATATTGACTGGAATAAGTTATTGAATAAGAGCTATTTGCCACCATTCAAACCTAATGTGGAAAATTTGTTAGATACGTCCAATTTTGATCCCGATTTTACAAATGAAAAACCTCAGGATTCAGTTGTCGATGACTTTTTGACTGAAAGTGTTCAAAAACAGTTTGGTGGGTGGACATACAATGGTGACAATGTTTTATAAGCGGAAGAACAATATATATATATATATATGTATATGTATACATAAAAATTTAATTATTTCACACTATATTTGAGACCTGTAATTACATAAAACTATTGGATTATATTTACAGATTAGCAGCTCTATGGTAGGTAACTCCACTTCTACCAGGGAATCCTTTATTACTCTTATTGCTGGAATTAACATGACCCTCATTCAATGGTGCGCCGTGTTTATAATACTTGTTTGGGTAATCACCTCTTTTAAAACGGTCTGGTTCGTTAGCTAGATACTCTTGATATTGAGGATTCAAGTGTTCTGGAGGTGCTAAAGTTATATTCACCTTTTCGGGCTGTATTTTATAAACATTAGGATCATTGAGTGGGTCTGGCACTTGCTGTTGCTGCTGCTGTTGTTGTTGTTGTTGATACAGTTGATCTGGGTATGGTTTATTATCATATCCTTGCTGAGGCCGTGTTTCTCCACCATAAGGATTCTGTTGCGATTGGATTTCTTCATATGGTGGGGGAGGGGCTTCAGGTCTAGAGTATCCCTGTTGTTCTGCTTGATATTGCTGTTTCAATTTGTCTTTTTCACTCATGATAAAGTATCCTGTTTAAATAAAAATAAAGGAAACCCTTTTCAATAGAAAACTCTTTATTGTTTAAAGTGGTTGCGGCCATGTGTGCTTTTCAGGAAGTTTGCTATCAGTTCCAGTTATCAGTCTCAATGAAATACGACTTTGTGTGCGACATTTATACTGTATAGTTGTGTCGTCTTGAGAAACACCAAGAAGAAAAAAAAAAGCAGAATTTGATGAAAATTTTTAGTATTTGTTAGATCCATTCCCCATCAATCCAATAACAGAACAATGTTTAACCCATTAAACAAGCCAACAACCACATCAAATGTGATAAAACACTTTGTGCGTGGGAAGAGACAAGCAACTGAGCTCAATATTGCAACTCAAAAAATAGTCAACCAATTATCAGTTTTATCAGCAAGTAGAAAACAACCAAAGCTCTTGAAATTGTGCAATGAAGATTTCATCAAACATAAAACCATTATGAACGCTTGGAAGTTGTTACAACGAAGAAGAATAACCCAACAATCTGAAAAATTGTCTAAGCAATATAAAAGCATTGTCAATGCCATGGAAGATTTGAAGCAAACAAGTCCCGAATTGTTCGAAGCTGCAAATGCTAAAAACCCTAAACGTTTCACTACCTTCCCAATAGAGATGAGAGTGCCTACCGATTATCCACCTAACAAGCCATGGACTTACAACTTTGTTCCTTCAAAAACCCATCATTAGACTGGGTTCAGATGTAAATAGATATTATATTATAAATGTACATAATCGAATAGATTGTTATTATTTGTTCAACTCGTCCTAATCCTCCAATACTCTCGCCTTTCTTTTTCTACTAGGTGTGCCACTACTACCACTGGGCGTCTCGTTCTTCTCGATACTATTAGCTTTACTTCCTGCACTAGCAGTGGTTGGATCAACAGAATCTTCATAATCATCAAAATCGTCTTTTGAAGACCCCCCGTTTGATGTATGGCCCTGTCTTTTCATCAAACTTTTTATATAGTTGACTGAACTGAGGCTAAATATGTGATCATCTTCACTATAGACAATCTTTCTCTTATTTGCACCACCGCCACCACCAGTCTTTGAGAAATTCTCAAAACCTTTTACGATATTACCAAGCGGGCTCTCTTCGAAATAATCTATCTCTTTTTGATATATCGAATCCTCTAGCGTGGTTAGCTTTCTAGTTAGTTCTTGCTTCTTAAGAATTTGCTGGATTAGTTTATTTTTCAATTCAACGTATTTCTCAGAGTCATCTTTAGATTTTGATGAAGATGTGCGTTCATTCGCTATATCCTTCTTGGTCGTGTCTTTTCGATCCTCCTTGGCTGGCACTGAACTCGTCTTTTTTGGCGTTGCTGTTCCAGACAGACTTATCTCATTAGATTTGGAACTTGTGGGTTTAACATCATTTGTATCTTTAGTAGACATGATTGTGCAATACCGTGATTATTTGTTTTGAAAGGTCTGTCATATTTCTATCAATTTCAAAACAAAATGTTCATCAGAAAAAAGCCAAAAATGTCTCTTCTAGCTTCTTAGTGGTGTCGCAAAATACACAATGTCGCTCAACAATCCACATTCCCGGCGCATAGCTCAAATCACATGACTACAGCTAACAATTACACAAAAAAAATTCTCTTTTTGATGTAGCAACTATCTTCAACTAAAACATTTTCTCCTTCGGCCCATGATTGTCCTCCGGGTCGACAGCAAGCCGTTACAATTGAGATGGAAAGCGACCTACCTTCACTCGATAAGGTGCTTAATTGTACTTCATATAAATCTGGCCCGGATCTAAACAAATGAGTTCCATTAAGCCGTGGGTTCTCAATTAGGGTTTTTGTTTTTGATTTAGAAAAAAGAGATCAAGATTTGTTTACAGGTGATGCCTTTTTTTAGAACTTATGCGTTGCAAAAGTTGACTAACGATTTCTATAAGGTGATCCACACTAATTATACAAACGTACAAACAGACATACTTTTCCTGCGTTCACCTGATGTTGGCCAGATTTCTCTCTTCATTGCATAGAACATAACCACACTAGGGCAACAGAAAAAAAAAAAAAAAGTGCATCGGGAAGTTGTGTTCCATTCATTATATGTCTACTACTGCATATGAGTAGCCCACCCACCACCACCATAGTAAGTTTTTGTGTATGCGCGCCGTCAGGTTATTTCATTTCTGAATTTTTCAACCACCTTACTCCCTTTATTGTTGATTGACAATTTTGCTCACAGTAAGATCTTTTAGACTCCAATTAATATAAAATAAGTCTGATTTTCCAATTCCTGTTTTTTCTTTTTTTTTCTGTTTCTATTTCTTTCCTTTTCTCCCTTTTTTTTAATTCTTCATTCAATCATCAATTGATAATTCAGGAATATTACAACAATGTCTTACGCCACTAAAATCCACGCCAGATACGTCTACGACTCCAGAGGTAACCCAACCGTTGAAGTTGATTTCACCACCGACAAAGGTTTATTCAGATCAATTGTCCCATCTGGTGCCTCTACTGGTGTCCACGAAGCTTTGGAATTGAGAGATGGTGACAAATCCAAATGGTTAGGTAAAGGTGTTTTGAAAGCCGTTGCCAATGTTAATGACATCATTGCCCCAGCTTTAATAAAAGCCAAGATCGATGTTGTCGACCAAGCTAAGATTGATGAATTCTTGTTGTCCTTGGACGGTACTCCAAACAAATCCAAATTGGGTGCCAATGCTATCTTGGGTGTTTCTTTGGCTGCTGCCAATGCTGCCGCTGCTGCTCAAGGCATTCCATTGTACAAACACATTGCCAACATTTCCAATGCCAAGAAAGGTAAATTCGTTTTGCCAGTTCCATTCCAAAACGTTTTGAACGGTGGTTCCCATGCTGGTGGTGCTTTAGCTTTCCAAGAATTTATGATTGCCCCAACTGGTGTCTCCACTTTCTCTGAAGCTTTGAGAATTGGTTCAGAAGTTTACCACAACTTGAAATCTTTGACCAAGAAGAAATACGGTCAATCCGCTGGTAACGTCGGTGACGAAGGTGGTGTTGCTCCAGATATCAAAACTCCAAAGGAAGCTTTGGACTTGATCATGGATGCCATTGACAAAGCCGGTTACAAAGGTAAGGTTGGTATTGCCATGGATGTTGCTTCATCTGAATTCTACAAGGACGGTAAATACGACTTGGACTTTAAAAACCCAGAATCCGACCCATCTAAATGGTTGTCTGGCCCACAATTGGCTGACTTATATGAACAATTGATTTCCGAATACCCAATTGTTTCTATTGAAGATCCATTCGCTGAAGATGACTGGGATGCTTGGGTCCACTTCTTTGAAAGAGTTGGTGACAAGATCCAAATTGTCGGTGATGATTTGACTGTCACTAACCCTACCAGAATCAAGACTGCCATTGAAAAGAAAGCCGCTAATGCTTTGTTGTTGAAGGTTAACCAAATTGGTACTTTGACTGAATCTATACAAGCTGCTAACGATTCTTACGCTGCTGGTTGGGGTGTCATGGTTTCCCACAGATCCGGTGAAACCGAAGATACTTTCATTGCTGACTTGTCAGTTGGTTTAAGATCTGGTCAAATCAAGACTGGTGCTCCAGCCAGATCTGAAAGATTGGCCAAATTGAACCAAATCTTGAGAATCGAAGAAGAATTAGGTTCTGAAGCTATCTACGCTGGTAAAGATTTCCAAAAGGCTTCTCAATTGTAAGTTTGCCTGTGATTAAATAAAAAGAAGCTGGTGCTTTTTTTTTCTTTTATAGGAACATCTTGAATATATGAACTAATTAAATGATAATTTTTTACCCATCTTTACTCTTAATCGCTGAGCTGCAGTCAAAGAAAAAGGGATACAGCACCTGGTGAAGAGATGAACGGAGACTAACTTAGACGCGTTGATTCTTTTTAATTGCACATTTTATTAATCGATGCTAACGTCTATTTACATATATTCTTTAGAGATATTATCTAGGGCTTCAAATAATCTCTGGACAGCAATAAAAGTCTCTTCAAAAGTATTGTATAACGGCAATGGGGCTAATCTGATTACATCTGGTCTTCTTTCGTCACAGATTATAGCATGATCATGCAAGTACGCATTAACTCGTTCCATGACGTTCTTGTCCTTTTCATCGAAATGCGGTTGAAACATAATGGACAATTGACATCCTCTTTCAGCTGGATTCAAAGGAGTTAAAATTTTAAACCCAAATTTGGAGTTTGATGTACTGGATTGTGGTATGTAATACTTGGAATTCGTCAATAGATCCTGTAAAAATTGAGTCAAAGCAACACTTTTTTCACGAAGTTTAGATACTCCACCCACTTTAGCATACACTTCCAATGACGACTTCACAGCAACAACATCAAGAACAGAAGGATTTGACTGTCTGTAAGAAAGAGCCGAGTTTATTGGATCAAACTCTTCTAACATTTTGAATCGTTCTTGGGAGTTATTGCCCCACCAACCAGCTAGTCTAGGAACGAAACTGCTTTTCTTGTTCTCTATGGTGTATTTTTCATGCACAAAAATCCCACCTATGGCTCCAGGTCCCGAGTTTAAATATTTGTAGGAACACCAAGCAGCAAAATCTACTCCCCAATCATGTAAATTTAATGGAACATTCCCAACTGCATGGGCAAGATCCCACCCAACTTTAATTTGTTGGCTCTTTTCCTTAGCGTATTTAGTTATTTCCTCTATCTTGAAAAATTGACCAGTGTAGTATTGGATACCAGGAAAACACACTAGAGCCAATTCATCCAGGTTCTCATCTATAGCCTTGATTATTCTTTCTGTTTTAATATAAGTTTCACCAGGTTGAACTTCCAATTGAATCAAATGTTTCTCGTCGTATCCGAACAATTTAACAATGTTCAAAAATGCATAGTAGTCAGAAGGAAATGCTTGTTTTTCAAATAAAATTTTGGTTCTTTTCCCCTCAGGTTTGTAAAAATGGATCAACAATGCATTCAAGTTTGCTGTTAAAGAACCCATAACTGCAACTTCGTTTTCCTTTGCACCAACAATGGGGGCTATTAATGGTAATAAGGGTAAATCGATGTCTACCCACGGTGTTAACAGTTTGTCAGGATGATTGAAATGAGACTCAACCCCTCGTTCAACCCATGCATTCAATTCATCATTGATAGCTTTCTTTGTATTCTTAGGCATCAACCCAAGAGAGTTTCCACATAAATAAATAGACTCAGTTGATGACTCATATTTATTATTTTTGATACCTAATGATCCAAAAGTTGGTATGGCAAACTCATTTTTAAAAGTTGGGAACTTTTTGTCCAATTTCTTTGCCTCGGCTAATGACATCTGATAATAAAATGGGGTTGGAGTAGTTGGTGGTATAACCGGAGAGATAGAATTGAAGAAAAAAATCGGAAACAACAAAAAAAGTTGATACCCTGTATTATGTGGGAGATAATTGCGAATGGTGGAAAAAAAAAAGACGCCATTGAGTCTCAACAACAATTCTGTCAGCTGAAGAGCTTTACAATCGAGAAACTATGATTCATTCCGTTTTAATATGTATGTGTTTAGTAAACTCATGAATTTTATTTGTGGTCTACTTTAGTACTAACATAATCATTGGATAGTCAATAATGATGGTCTTCCGAGACTAATGAAATTCTATACCAAAGTCGATATTCCAACACAGAAATTGCTCTTGCAACAAGTGCACCTGTTGATATCTACTAGATCAGCACAAGAGTGTTCGTTTATTACCCCTCCCTCTCTTTTGGAAGATTTGGATGATATCAAGGTAATCTATCGTCACTACGCCACTTTATATTTTGTATTTATTGTTGACGATCAAGAGTCCGAGTTGGGGATATTGGATTTGATCCAAGTATTTGTGGAGTGTTTGGACAAGTGTTTTTCTAATGTGTGTGAGTTGGATTTGGTATTTGGCTGGCAAGTACTACAAACTGTGTTAGAAGAAATCGTGCAAGGCGGGATGGTGATCGACACCAACATTAATCGAATAGTTGCTGCTGTGGATGAAGCCAACAGTCAGAAAAACGTCAACTCCAATGGAAGTACGATTAGTGCATCAATACTCCTGTCGTTGTCTCGAGATAGAGGGTTCTGGGGTAGGTAAAAGCGATAAATACGAAATGAATTATGCAAAAATAGTATATACAAGAATAAACACAAGATTAAAATTTAAAAAAACTTCCACCATGGCTTTTTATTTTGTTGCATCAACCTTTCTGCTTCCTTAGATTCTTCGTTTGCTCTATCTATCTCTTGTTTCTGTTGTTCCTCGTGCTTTGTCTTGTGGAATAACTCGGCATCAACCAACTCCATACTCAAGTTCCGTTGTTCCTTTTCAAACGGAGATCCTATTGGGCCAGCTTTCCAAATAGGGTCACTTGATGAAGAAGTTTCTTTTACTATCTCTATCAATCTTTTCTGTTCTTGTTGTCGTAACTCTTTATTTCTTTCATAATCTGCTTTTACTTCAGGAGAAAACCTGGCTATTAATTGTTCATCTGTTGGTCGAATGGTATACCAGAATAAAACACCTGTACCCACTAAACATCCTCCTGCAAAATAAACACGTGCCCATCTGTACCACAATGGTTTCACCGCTGACATGATTGATATTTATCTATGCTGAATAGGTTTACCTTGACCAACCAGAAATGGATCAATTGTAAGAATTGTACCAGAGAAAAAAAGAAGTGCAAGGTAGTGCAAATGTTTCAATTGTTAGTGCAAGAATTTCAAGAAAATTCTGAGCCGCACATTCTGCATAATTTGTTGGGAGCAGAAGCAGAAGAGGGGGGAAAGTAATTATGGGTGTTGGTATATCAGGAGGTGTTCGATCTGTTTCTCACACACCTGATGATGACTACTAGAATCGTACTATTTTGAAAGGAAAGGGATATACTGCAAAATGTGTCATTTAAATAAATAGGTTGTAGACTTCCTATTGTCTTGAGATCTTGATGTCATTAGTTTCAGAAGCATCTACTCTTATTCAGTCCCAAGTTTTTTTTATAATCACAGGAATTTTCAGCGACAGAAATTAGAGTGTTGTTGATAGTTACTAACAAAAAAAAAACGAAGCTGAGGAAAAAATAAACTAACCATTAGGAACGAGCTATACGACTTTACAACACAAACATTTATACTTAATTACATCACGTCAATAGTACAAAACATTGATCTACGTTATTCAGCTTTCCAATACAGACCATTATTTTGTTTTAAAGATTCCTGGAATATTGAAAAATCACACACACATTACCCAATTCCATTGCAACCCCTATTTTATGAGATTGCCATAGCCACCTTTTCATTTTATTATTTTTGGTTAACATATATTTGATAATTTGAATTATATTTTGATTTGATATCATTAAACACTTTTTTCTTTCCCTTTTTCTTTAATTTATTACTACATCAAGTTTATTTATACCATAACTGCAGAGAATCACAGTGAAGTTCTTTGAATCAAGTTCATTGAAGATATAGTTTTCAACCACTATTACTACCTTTCTATTTTTTTAAATTTTTTTTTTCAACAAAAAAGCCATTTATGATGATGACAGTGAAACAAGAATCACCAAATTCAACTTTGAATACATCTGAGTTCTCGTCTGATGAAAATCTCAAGACAAATAACTCTGAGCCTCCTAAGAAAGTGTCTAAATCTTCTACTGGGAAAAGAAAATACCATCAAAAATCAAGAAACGGATGCTCGACATGCAAAAAGAGACGCGTCAAATGTGATGAACAGAGACCTGTATGTGGCAACTGTACCAAATTGAAATTGGATTGTGGTTATCTTCACGAACCTTTGGAGAATATTTTAAATACGAAAAAGGATATTGCCAATAATGAACCCCCATCAAAGAAGAGAAAAAGAAAAGTTTCCACTGTATCAGCTGCATCCGACTCGGAATCAACTACTCAACAAGCAACTCCATCCTTGACCCCTAGTCCTAATCATTCTCAAGACATCAAAACTCAGCCGGTGATTCCTCCAACTAATCCACTTAGTGCTTTGTCTTCAGGACTTTTGAGTGCAGGTAATTTGAATAACTTGAATGTGGCCCATTTAGTTAATAATCTTTCTGGGTTAGGTGACTTATCTAATTTAGCAAGTCTTGGAAACTTGGCCAGTCTATCCAATTTAGCTTCATTAGCACAGTTGCCCATCGACTTGAGTAATTTGGGGTCACTTTTGGACTCGCCAGCAGCAAGTAATATAGCTGCTAGTTTTTTAGGTCTGGCTGCTGCCACCACTGTTCCTCCTACAACAAATTCCGAATTCAAAGAATCTAATCAAAGAAAGTCACAGACACAGATGCCTCCGCAGCCTACAGTGCCGATAACTTCCATGGGGGCTGCAACAACCACTAGTTCTCATCAACAAGCAAATATGCCATCTAGGAGTAAACCACAACCAGAAACTCTTCAGTCCTCAATCCCTGCCACAACTCTGGGATCACCCGGCATGAGCTACCCTGGCTGCCCTAGTAATTCTGATCCATTTGGTCGCAGTAGTGATAAATCGTTACCTAACATATCACCTAATATGTCCATTCCTGCAAATCCACTAAGTGACCCTTTAACTCAAGGGATGCGGTCAAACCTCAATATGCTTGACTTGAAGTTGATGTTTCATTACACATCTGTGGTGGCCAATACTATTACAGGAGCTGGTATATCTGATACCAATATATGGAACTGCGATATTCCCAAGTTGGCTTTTGAGCATCCATTTTTGATGCATTCAATACTTGCCTTTAGTGCCACACATTTGTCACGAACAGAGAAAGGTCTAGACCAATGTGTTACATGTCATCGTGGGGATGCTTTGAGATTGCTACGAGAAGCCGTGTTGAATATAAATGCAGACAATACTGATGCCTTGGTTGCCAGTGCCTTGATATTAATTATGGATTCGTTAGCCAATGCCTCGTTTCCTTCGTCAACGTCTCCAAAGTCTTTGCCAGCTTCTGCATGGATATTCCATGTCAAGGGAGCCGCTACCATATTGACAGCAGTTTGGCCATTAACAGAAGCATCGAGATTCTACAAGTTTATATCTGTCGACTTGGGAGATTTAGGCGACATTATCAACCAAGGTGTGAACATGAATAAGTCGAAAGGAATTGACCGTGAGAATTCGGCTTATTATACGGATTTAGAATGTCACGATGCAGATATTGCAGATTTGTTTCCAGTGCTTTTGGACTCTCCATATTTGATAACTTTGGCGTATTTGAATAAATTGCACAAGGAGAGATACAAGTCTGACTTTATTTTACGTATATTTGCATTTCCAGCACTTTTGGACAAGCAATTTATGGGGTTGTTAATGTCTGGAGATGTCAAGGCCATGCGGATAATGAGAAGTTATTATAAGTTGCTCCGCTCGTTTACAACCGAAATGAAAGACAAAGTATGGTTTTTAGAAGGTGTTTCGCAAGTTTTGCCTGTTAATGTGGAAGAGTACGCAGGTGGAGCCGGTGGTATGCATATGATGATGGATTTCCTTGGTGGGGGTCCAGCCATTGTAGATGATAATGAAATTGATGCCGAAATAACCAAATTCGATCCCAGTGGGACTTTAACTAATAAATTAATAGATACTGATAATCTTCCAAGCGTCCTTACCAGTAATTTAGACTTAATGCAAGGTGATAATGGGTTTATGAATATGAAATAGTTTACTAATATGCTTAATAATTAATGTACAAAAAAAAATTTTTTTTTGACAGGTCAATACCGCGTAGATGATAGGAATTTACGACTGTGTAGGGTTTATTACAACACTAGCCGGGTTTTTACCGATATTTGCAAAAGAAGGGATATTGTACTTTATCAAAATCACAGCTAGTTTTGAGATTAATAACAAAAACAGACGAGTGGGAAAAAGATACAGTTTAAGGAAAATGAAAAAGAATAAAGATCAAAATTCTATATTCGGTTAATTAATTGTTCACAAATGTGATTCGTTACTGTGGTGTAATAATTAAAAGGAAACGAAAGTAGTGTAATTTACTGAGAGTGATAGATATCTTAGCAAGAGTGATACTAGAGGAACAAACAAATAAAAGACAAGGCATACATAAAACCCAAAAAAAAATCAAACTCTTGAGAATTAAAGAAAGAAAAGAAAAAAATTTGTTCATTAAAAAAAAACACAACACACGATAACGAAAGATCTTTCAACAACCAAACCAACTTTCATCCTTCTACCAATATCTTCAACAAAAGTTTTATTCAATACTATTTTAAAAATAACAGTGTTACTCGTTCATTTGATTTGTTAATAAGACTGATTTACCCACTTTTTAGTTCCTATAATCATACAGGTTTCTCGTCCTAAATCTATTTTTATTGTTATTTTTACTTTAGTTTTCACTTTTGCTTTCAGTTTTTTCTTTTTTTAGCACAAGAGAAAAGTATTCAGCTCATAAATAATTAATATATCCATATATCATGCAAACTATAAAATGTGTTGTTGTCGGTGATGGTGCCGTTGGTAAAACTTGCTTATTAATCTCGTATACCACTAGTAAATTTCCAGCTGATTATGTTCCTACTGTTTTTGATAATTATGCTGTAACCGTGATGATAGGAGACGAACCATTTACCTTGGGATTATTTGATACTGCTGGTCAAGAAGATTACGACAGATTAAGGCCTTTGTCATATCCATCGACTGATGTATTCCTTGTTTGTTTTTCCGTCATTTCTCCCGCTTCGTTTGAAAATGTTAAAGAAAAATGGTTCCCAGAAGTTCATCACCATTGTCCCGGTGTGCCAATAATTATTGTCGGTACCCAAACTGATTTACGAAACGATGATGTTATTTTACAGAGATTGCACAGACAAAAATTGTCCCCAATCACCCAGGAACAGGGTGAAAAATTGGCTAAGGAATTGAGAGCTGTCAAGTATGTTGAGTGTTCTGCATTGACTCAAAGAGGATTGAAAACAGTGTTTGACGAGGCTATAGTAGCTGCATTAGAACCTCCTGTAATTAAAAAATCGAAAAAGTGTACTATTTTATAGGTCGGCGATACTAGAAGATAGAGGATATTGGAAATAGGGCATACATGAGATATTGAATATCTATCATTAAATATATAATTAGTTTTTTTCTAAAACCTATCTTTAGGTTTGATCTCGTTTGATGTGTTGGGCTGTTTCGCCAAACAGTGTTCCAATCAATAAAAAAGATGTGTGTAAGACTCTAGACATAATATAAATCAAGTAGAGATAATACAATTAAAAAAAAAGGGAACAAAGAACTACAGACAACAAGACAGGGATATTATTGATTAAGAAAAATACATTGTAAAGAATAAAAAAGTACGTGTTTCAAAAGTGATAGAGAAACAAAAGGGCAAACAGAAAAAAGAAGAGTACAACTGAGTTACTCTGATTTTGTTTGTTTACAGTTCGCAAATTTTTTTTTTTGTTGTTGTGGTTTTTGGGTCTCTATTTGCTTAAAAAATACATTATACTTCTTTATTCAGTTTTCTTGAAGATCAATTTGATATAACCATCAACAAAAGACTAAGGATATATCTACATATAGCTAACCATTTGGATGGATAATATGGTTAGTATTCTGGAAAATTTCACTAATTCGTTCCCACGTAATATTACTGCTTTGAACTCCCAAAAAAGGGGTATGCCACTACAAGAAACATCACCAAACATAATAAACAAATCACCGATAAAACAACAACCAGTTTCAGTGATTTCATCAAAGAAAAGGTTAGCAGGGAGCCCTGTATCTTTACAACGCGAATCTGTGCGGTTGAAAGTCAATAAACCAGAATCTACTCCAACAGATTTTGATAGTACATTTGGAACCACTGAAGCTGAAATCGAATTAAATTATAGAAATTGGTTGCTAGAAAGGCGGTTACAGCAAGCTAATGAAATGAAAGATTTTCTAATACTAGAGCAAGAAGTATCGATATAGTTCAATTATTAGAGATCTATGTTTGTTTTTTTTAATTTACATAACTATGCATATACATACTTAATGATCAATTTCGTTTTATCTATTTGCTGCTTCTTGTGCTTTTGAAATATTGTGCAAGTTTTGAGTCGTCAGCATCAAAATATTTACCATCTCTGGAATTGACGTAATCGTTGTGTCGTTTACTCATTTTCAATTTTTCGTCATCTCTGGTTCCTCTTCTTTCTAGATCCTTATTTAACCAGAATAATGCCAATGGATGTAAGGATTCAGCTTTGCTTACAATGATCTTTTCGTCGCCAACTTCAACTCGACCATCGTCATTCACAAACTCTATGTCTTTGATTTTCACATCATTCAACTTAAGACCAGCATCTATATGTATCACTCTATCACACCACTTATGCCCCAACCCATCAAATATATGAGTAGCATACACAACAGTACAGTTTCTCTCCTGACACTCTTGTTTCAAATAGTTCAACAACTTCAGTCTGACTACAACATCTAAATCAATGGTGACTTCATCCAAAAGTAATAACTTCCAAGGCTTCACCAACCCCATGGCAATCTGCACTCGACGTCTCTCTCCATCACTTATATTCAACATTGACCAGCTTGGATCAATATCCAATATGTCAATTAACAAATTGCGTCTATCCTGATATGTTTCTCCGCCAATAGAAGCAAGTAACAAGTTGACAGGTATATCCCTTTTAATGATGGAATTAGTTGCCCATTCTGTGCCCAAGTATGTTATATAATTATTAATATCGGAGTTGGCTTGTTCGTGACGTTGAGATGAAAAATGAAACGGGTCAAATCCACCAAGTTTGAGATGGCCTTTCTTGATCAATGTTTTCCCAGCTAATATACGTAATAATGTTGATTTTCCGGCACCATTCGGTCCCACTACCAAGTTCGTTGTGCCCCAGGGGATGGCTAAATTGAAATCTTGTAACCCGATCTTTTTGCTGTTTGGGAATTCGTAAGTAAGGTTTTTAACCTCGATTGCTAAAGTGTTATCAATGGTATCTAAAGTCATACTAAGTGTTAATCAATAAGAACTTAAAAGAATAAAGGTAAGATAGAAATGGGTCCTTCGTTTTTTTTTTTGGTTCGTTGACTGATACCACCTTCGTTCGTCCAGAGAGTGGTGGTTCTTTTTTTTCAGCGTCGTCCATATCTACCGAACCAAACCAAAAACAAACTGATCTTATGCATGTCAGGTCAGGAGATCTTTAGAAAACAGAAGAAAGCCAAAAAAACTCTATCGAGATTTGCATAAGTATGAGTTATCTTGCATGAACACACATCAGAATTCTATTTCTTCTGTATATTATTTTATTCTTCGAATGTATCAGTTTCTTTTAACTATTTACTCTTACTTATATACTATACATTATATTACAAGCTCTAAAAATGCATCTTTAGCCAAACCATTTAAGAATTTCGTCTTTAGCCAGTGCATTTTCCAATTGTCCGACAATTTCTTTAACTTTATCGTGACACTCTACATCACCAATGATATACTTTCTGTAATACGATTTCAATAAACCCAAGTATTCATAAAACAACCATTGTTTATCGACTTCTGTAGCGTTTGATTCGGTGACTTCCTCGATTTCGACACGTTTCTCTTTGTCCAACTCTAATTTGTTCAAATTATCAATAATGGCAGTGAATAATTGTATGATCAACTCTTTCAGTTCAGCCTTGCTCAATATTCTATTAATCGACTCCATACATGATACATTATCGATAATCAAGTTAGATTCCAATGCCTTTACCAATATATATTTTGGATCAATGATTCCAAACTCGATTAAATACTCCAAGATCAAAAACACCACTTGGGGTTGATGAATCCAAATTCTGAAAACAGCTTCAATGATCCAATTCTGTCTATTTTGTTTTTCTTCTTCGGTAAAATGCAAATCTTCAAAACGTGCCTCGTCGCCAACATAATCAATTGGAGCGCCACTCAAGAATTTCAACTTGTTGATATCTCTACTCAAAATACTGACCACAGAATAAATGGATCTTGATCCAATATAGGCATACGTTTGTATAATCAAGTTGATGGCAAACCTTTCATTGTTAGGGGCAGTTATTGACTCAAGAACTGATTTGTACAACTCATTGAAATCAGTGTTTGACTTCCAATGCGTAAGAATGAAATCATAAACTTTAGATGCTGTTTCATGAAATGGTAGTTCTGAATTAGTAAAGTTGAAAAATATTTCGTTTTGAGCACCAATATTCGATTTGGAATTAAGCTGTTCCTGTTTCTGTTCATACAACTGGATTAATGTGTCACGCAGACTTTCACCATATAATTCTGTGTCGTATGAGATGATATAAGATTTCACATCTGGAACCATACTGATATCCAAGTATTGATAAAATTCGTCTAAATTCACAACTTCACCGTCTACTATATCAATAAAACTATCCTTTATTCTTTTCTTATTTGATAATCTAATCTCTTTGGCAATTAAATTTTTGATGAAATTCTTTTTGGGGTGGTATTTAAGATCTTTTAATTTCTTAGAGTCACTAACCCATTCTTCCCATTTCCAAGAAAACTCAAAATTCGACAACTGAATACTCATCCAGTCTAAAAATCGTATTTTAAGTTCGTAATCTAATGTCTCCAAGTGATTGTAGAAATATCTAATGGCACGACCAAACACAGGGGCAATTGATTCTGGTGATTCACGACAACACGAAATCAAAACGGTGTAATAGTAAATTTCTACTTCCAATGGGTTGGGTAATTGGAAAATCATAGTAAGAATACTTTCAACGGCAACATCTTCAATTTTCCAAGTTGATAATGACGGATCATTAGTTCCCAGTTTGTTGTCCTCATATATGGCATTCAATTGATCAATGCTCGTACCCGGTGGAGCAAACAATTTATTATCGAAAAACATATCCAAAATACTAAGTTCAATTGCAGTTTCATTTTTGTTGAAGGAGAGATTGGTCAAAATATCAAAAGCGATATCTTTGAAAAACAATCCTAAATATGTTTCGATTGGAGGAACAGTTTCATACTCTGTAGTGTTGTTATACACTTGGAACAAGTAGCGTGGATTATCATTCCATAATTTATCAATTGACGTTGACTTGAAACTGGCATTCTCAACACTTGGAAACGATAACTGAGGCAATTTGTGTTTGACTAACTCACTAGAAATCGAGTTGTTTTCTAAAGCAGATTGAATTACTGGATCCAAATGAGTCTTGAAATCAAGAAACAATCTAAAATTCCAGTCATCATTCTGTAACTTTATGAGTGCTGGCAAAATTAAATCTACCATTTGCTTTGGAATATATGGCAACTCGAAATTCCCCATTCTTGTATCAAATGGAAGTAAAACAGTGGCAGACTCTGCAACGATTTTAAAATTTCTGGCCAATTCAATCAACTCATTGATACTTTTTTTCAAATCGTCAGAATTATCATTACTAAGTACGTATGGTATGGCAATCAAAACATTATAGTATATCTCTTGGGCTAAACCATTTCTAACTTCAGTTTGCTCTTGTAATTCGATTGCAAAATTTAAAAATTGTTTGAAGATTTGGATAATTCCGTTATCTTCGATAATTGGTGTCAATGTGCTCAAAAATTTCAATATATTCTTAATATCATTAAACACTGAGCCTTCTTGAGAATCCAACATGGTTTGCATCTTTGAATGTAAATATTCAACCACATATTTGGCAATGACAAAGTTCTTGGCGTTACAAATCAATATCAAGTTTGCAATAGCACTGATTTTATGAGGTTGTTCAGTTATCAATGCATAAACAGTTGACAAGATGGAGTTTCTCAAGTTGTCAATTTTCTCAAATTCAGCAACTATAGGGTTGGAAATATAGTTTGTGTCAGCAATCAAGTTCTCGATATCACCTGCTTCACCCAATCTTCGAATGTCTTTACATATATTATTTATCAATTCCTGTGCTGGGTCAATATGGTGTCGTTTATGGTCAAAACTATCATGGCTAGGACCATCGTGGAATTGACCTTCATCTTGTTCAAAGTCGTCTCTTGATCTTTTATTTGAAAACTCCATACCTTCTGTTTTACCTCACTGTATGTATGTTTGTTTTGTTTTAGTTGATTAAAGCAGTGCTGGGAATGTATCGCAGAACCGATGGTCTATTTTTCAAGTCTTCCACAATGCAATTACCAAACAGCAGGAAAAAAAAAAAAGAAAGAGAAAATCAAACTGGGAAGGAAAGAAATTGCGTGAACCAAGGCGAAAAATTGCATAACTCTTTATTACTTTCTCTCTCTCTCACCTTACCAATCCTACAACAGCGCACGGCAAACAGAAAATGAAATTCTCTTCCAATTTCTTGATTTCATTATATACCGGACCATTCCTGATTGAAGTACTAGCCACATATCGTTGGGTTATGACTAATACATACATCCATTTCATCATTGTTGAAAAAAAAAAAATTTCAATACTAATAACTTATTCCTTATTCTTCTTCGGTAAATCATTCAACTGATTATCTTACTTCAACAGTAATGGGACGTGTTCAGGATATTTTAGATAAAAGAAAATTAGTCATCGACGGTGCTTTAGGTACTGAGTTGGAAAGATTATTACCAACAACTTCCACCTATCTCCCAAGCGGCAGCCCACTTTGGTCTGGTCAAGTTTTGATCAAGAACCCTGAGTTGGTGGAACAGGTCCATTTAGATTATATCAATGTTGGCGCCGACATGATTATTACTTCAACATACCAAACATCATATGCGTCATTGCATAAATATATTGGCTACGATATGGATCAAGCCATTGCTCTTTGGAACCTGGCTTTGAATGTTGCTAAAAACGCCGTCAAGAAATCTGGTCGAGACGATGTTATTATTGCTGGGTCTATTGGACCTTATGCTACTTTGCTTGCCAACGGATCAGAATATAACGGTGATTATCAAGGTGTTACTGACGAAGAGTTGATTGAATACCACACTCCGTTGTTTGAATTTTACGAGAATTCCGACGTTGACATTATATGCATTGAGACTATTCCAAGCTTCCAAGAGTTGAAGGTTATAATTGGGTTGGCAAAAAAGTACACTTCGAAGGAATTTTTCATTTCAATTAATCCTCAAACAGGATCTGCTTTGAGTGATGGAACATCTTTGATTGAAGTAGCTCAATTGTTTGCTGAAATCAATGACCCAAGATTTGTTGCCGTTGGTATTAACTGTACCAGTTATGAAAATGTTGATCAAATCTCAACATATTTGACCGACTTCCCTCTTTTTATTTACCCCAACTTGGGATTTGTGTATGACACTACTGTCCACAAATTTGTTTCGAAAGTGTTGCAAGAATCAACTTGGTCAAAAAGCGTTGCAAAGTGGTTGGCTTTTCCAAATGTTAAGGCTATTGGTGGTTGTTGTAGCACCACTCCAGCGGAAATCAAGCAAGTTGCACAATTGATCAACCAATAGACGTTTCTCCAAAACTGTATAGTTTAATAAATTATAGATTGTAAATATAAGTTCTTATAGACTAGCAGACTGTGTGATAAAAACACTAGCTAGCTCTATAGGAAGGTCCGTACTAACAAAGATTTATGTTTTTGGCATAAGGCTGTTGACAATTCTTTTTTTTTGTTTTGATTTCGCTGATATTCATGATTAAGATCATATGCAAGATCCATATTGTAACTGTTTTCTATGTAAAGTATATTTATTATTATTATTATTAAGGGAGACCATTTAGATGTCTTCCTAACAACAGCAAGACTATAACCAGAGTCATAGTAATAGCATTCTCGGTAAAACAAAACCGAGGTCAAGAAATACTAAAAGATTGTGTCTATACAGGAAAGTGTATTTTTGACTTCGTTTATTTTTTTTCTGTCTACTTCTCAATCTCCTCCGGGAAAGATAAGCTAGCTTTGATAAAAGAAAAGGGCTCTGTGGGTGGCAAGGGATTAGTCTTTTCTCCTTTTCATAACTATCATTGAATCTTACTCAGTATGAAGACAAAACAATCTGGTCATGCATAGTTCCTACATAACAAGTTTGGGTCCAATACAATCTTTTGACAACTGTGAATGGATAGAAGGAAGTGTGTTTCTTTTTTTTTTTCACTCGTGTGTGGGTGGTGAGTTTTGTGTAATAGTGACTCCGATTTGATGCAGAGTTTGGTGCCGCTTTAACTTCTGGATATCTCTATTTTATTCAATAATATGTAACCATACTTTATTATTAGAGTTCTCATCTCGGGTTAAGATTTTTCATACGGAAGGTTAAAAATTGACTTCTTTACTACGAGTATATATAATCTTTACAATATTCCCAGTTTGTTTATTTATTTGGAAATTTTTCAGATTCTGAGTTATTTTTTTCTTCTTTTTAACAGAACCAACTACATTCATTTTTCAACTGATTTCTAATCATTTAGCCAGTGGATAACATGTTTACCAAGTCAACGATTAGGACTGTCTTGAGGTCTTTGGCAACAAAGGCAAACACGTCGTCAGAAAACTTTGCTAAAGTCCTTAACCCAAAAGTGTCGTTTGATAATCTCGATGTATTTGCTCGAAGACATATAGGACCAACGCCCAAAGAGGTGCAAAAAATGTTATCTTCATTGGGGTACAATGATTTGGATGAGTTTTTATCAAACGTTGTTCCGGAACATATTTTGATCAAGAGAAAGTTAAGTGTGCAACCAGAAAAGGGTTTTACTGAATCAGAAATGTTGGATCATTTGCATAAATTAGCTAATAAAAACAAAATAAAGAAATCATTCATTGGTAAAGGTTATGCGGGAACACTTTTGCCACCCGTAATTCAAAGAAACCTTCTTGAATCCCCTGAGTGGTACACTTCGTATACTCCTTATCAACCAGAAATTTCCCAAGGAAGATTAAACTCATTATTGAATTACCAAACCATGATCTGTTCACTTACAGGAATGGCAATGGCTAATGCCTCCTTGTTAGATGAAGGTACTGCTGCTGGTGAAGCCATGGCTTTGTCATTCCACAACTCAAAAGACAAGAAAAAGATCTACGTGGTTGATGCCAATCTTCATCCTCAAACTGTGGATGTTATAGAATCCAGAGCCGAAAATATTGGTGTTGAAATTGTTGAAATACCTTTAGCTACTAAACAAGGGGTTGAAGAATTATCTAGAATTGCTGATAAAGTCTGTGGTGCATTGGTTCAATATCCAGATACCAATGGAGAAATAACTGATTTCACCGAAATCGGTAATATTTTGCATTCTAATAAAGCTCTTTTCGCCATGGCTACTGATTTATTGGCTTTGACTGTTCTCAAACCACCAAGTGAATTTGGAGCTGATATTGCATTGGGTACTTCTCAAAGATTTGGTGTTCCATTTGGTTATGGTGGCCCACACGCTGCATTTTTCGCTACTTCATCTAAATATGCCAGAAAGATTCCAGGAAGAATAGTGGGTGTCTCAAAAGACAGATTGGGTAATCCAGCTTTACGTTTGGCATTGCAAACTAGAGAGCAGCACATTAAAAGAGAAAAAGCCACTTCAAATATTTGTACTGCCCAAGCTTTATTGGCCAATATTTCTGCCAATTATGCTGTTTATCATGGTCCTCAAGGATTGAAAAACATTGCCAACAGAGTTTATGGTTTCACAACATTATTAGCTAATGAAATCTCCAAAAAGCATCAATTGGTCAACAACAAATGGTTTGATACCTTGACTGTTAAGTTGAATGGTGTTTCTTCAGATGAAATTTTAGCTAAAGCTTTGAATGAATACGATATCAACATGTTTAGAGTTGATGAATCCACGGTGTCATTGCAATTAGATGAAACAGTCCAAAAGCAGGATTTGATCAATTTAGTCAATGTTTTCACTGGTCAAGAAAACTATTCTCCAGATGAATTGCCAGCTATTCCTCAAGAATTATTGAGATCTGATGAAATTTTAACAAATGAAGTTTTTAATGCCCATCATTCAGAAACAGCAATGTTAAGATACTTGCACTCTTTACAAAGAATGGATTTGTCATTGGCTGATAGTATGATCCCATTGGGTTCTTGTACTATGAAATTAAACGCCACTGTGGAAATGCAGACTTTGTCTATTCCTGGATTCAATTCAATTCACCCATTTGCCCCAATTGACCAAGCTCAAGGTTATAAGGAATTAATTGATGAATTTGAAAAGGACTTGAATGACATCACTGGTTTCGATGGAACTACTTCGATGCCCAACTCTGGTGCTCAAGGTGAATACACAGGGTTGTCTTTAATTAGAGAATATCATAGATCTCGTGGTGAACATGACCAAAGAAACATTTGTTTGATTCCAGTCAGTGCTCATGGAACCAATCCAGCATCAGCTGCTATGTGTGGATTGAAAGTTGTTCCAGTCAAATGTTTATCTAATGGGTCCATTGATTTGGAAGATTTAGAGGCAAAAGCTGCCAAACATGCTAAAAATTTGTGTTCAATCATGATTACCTACCCATCTACTTATGGTTTATTCGAACCGGGTGTTAAGAAAGCCATTGATATTGTTCATGCCAACGGTGGTTTGGTTTACTTGGACGGTGCCAACATGAATGCCCAAGTTGGTTTAACTTCTCCAGGTGATTTGGGTGCTGATGTTTGTCATTTGAATATTCACAAAACATTTGCATTAAGTCATGGTGGTGGTGGTCCAGGTCAAGCACCAGTTTGTGTTAAAGAACACTTGAAACCATTCTTACCAAAACATCATTTTGTCAATACTCCACATTCGACCAGTGAATCGATCAAAGCCGTCAACTCAGCTCCATATGGTAGTGCATCGGTTATTCCCGTTTCATATTCATACATCAAGATGTTGGGAGCACAAGCTTTACCATATGTTTCTGCTATTGCTATGTTGAATGCCAATTATATTTTAACCAAATTAGAACCACATTATAAGATCTTGTTTGTTGACCGTGATGCCTCATCTGAAAGTGGTACCAAGCATTGTGCACATGAGTTTATTCTTGATTTACGTGAATTCCAAAAGATTGGCATTGAAGCCATTGATGTGGCTAAAAGATTACAGGATTATGGATTCCATGCACCAACCATGTCTTTCCCAGTTGCTGGAACTTTGATGATTGAGCCTACTGAATCTGAAAATTTGGGTGAGTTAGACAGATTTATTGATTCATTGATTTCAATCAGAAAAGAAATTGAAGCCTACCAAAATAAGGAACCATTAGGACAAGTCTTGAAAAATGCCCCACATTCATTGGAAGACATTGTTAGCTCAGAAGATTGGGATGCAAGAGGCTACACTAGAGAACAAGCTGCTTACCCATTACCATTCTTAAAGAAAAACAAGTGTTGGCCAACTGTTAGTCGTTTGAACGATACGTATGGTGATTTGAATTTAATCTGTACATGTCCTTCAGTTGAAGAAGTTGCTGCTGAAAGTTAGATATTTTAATTCTGTATATGTCAATAATTTGCAAGTTTATATATATTAGTTTTATAAAAGAATAGATGTTTCTTTTTTGTTTTATTATTTGCTTTTGCCATGCTTGCTATTGTGTGTTTTCCAGCTTTATGGATGAGGAGGAAAGATTTTGGGCTTAGTTCAAGTTTTCTAAGGACAGGAAGAGAGAAAGAGGGAGGGGAAAAAGAATCACGAGTCAAACTATTACCAATTTGTGTTGTCTTTAATGTGTAATATATCAATTCTAACAGTTAATAAGTTGCTGCTTAAGCTCTTTTTTTTTTCTTTCTTTCTTTCTTTCTGTTTCTGTACGTTTGTGCCCGTTGGTAACGAGAAGAAGAAAAAAAACAGGAACTTTTGATTTCAAACTCACTTCACTTCACACAGTTTAATTCAATTTTACTGTTTCTCTCTCTCTTTTTTTCTTCTTCAGTTTGTCTTCTTCCTTTTAGGTTTTTGGCTTGTTGAAGTTTTAACTTTTTTTTGTTTTTTTCTAACCAACATTTGTGGTTCTCTCACCCACTCCACTTTATTGAAACATCAATTTAATCTTTAATATCTTTATTACTATTAGTAAAAAAATTTTATGGATTGGTATAATAACAGATCTAGACGAAGTTCAATAACAACAGGTCAACCCACCCAATCAAACCCAGCATTTCATGGAATTATCAATTCTAATAATAGTACCACCGCATCAAGTTCATTATCTTCTTCATCCAATTCGTATTCCTCCTCGTCCATGATTAATCCAAATAAGTATCCCACGCAACAGCAACAGCAGCAGCAGCACGGTAATATTCCATCGCCCCTTAATCTATCGTCGCAACAAACTATGGGTCGTAACTTGAGTCCGGTGTCTCAAACAAACTCGCCTATTGTGACAATTCCTCCAACACCATTAGAAAGGAACTCATATTATTTTAGTGAGTTCCCACTTTATGCATGTGATTGGACTTGTTTAAACAATGGACAAATGGATTGTATTGCAGTGGGTTCATACAAGGAAACATTTGCCAATAAACTAGAAATCGTCCATGGCAGTAACTATGAAAATGAATTTAATATGGAGAATTCACTTAGTCCTGGCACAGACAATTCGTTCAATTATAATAATAAAAACAACACTAATGCATACTATGAAGATGAAGAGATAGCATCTCGTGATGAAGGGTTTTGTTTCCAAAAAGTTTGTGATGTCACTTTGGATTATCCAATCACTCATTTACAATGGGATCCCCTGATGTTACTGTACGGTTCAAGCGGTGTTGAAAGATTAGCTACATCTAGTGAAGTGTTACGGTTGTATAAAGTTGCTAATAACGGTAATGATTCTTATTCATTGCAACAGACTCATGTGTTGGCTAATAATACTGCTAGCTGTTCGAGTACTTCTTCCAACAGCAACAATTCATCAGGATCAAGCAGTGCTCGAACTATTGAAGATGTAAACACATTCCCTCCCGTGACATCGTTTGACTGGAATAAGACTGATCCAAATGTACTAATAACCTCGAGTGTGGATACAACATGCATAGTGTGGGATTTGCACCGATCACCCGGCAGAACAGCAATCAATGAAGAAATGCTAGATACGGCGACGGTCAAGACGCAATTGATTGCTCATGATTCAGAAGTGTTTGATGTCAAGTTTTTACACAAGTCAACTAATGTATTTGCATCAGTGGGGAATGATGGATCAATGAGAGTGTTTGATTTACGATCATTGGAGCATTCAACCATTATATACGAACCGTCTCCGTCGGCCTCTTCATCTGCAACAGCATCGGCATCAGCATCAACGTCAGCAGCAAACCACTCCTTGTCAGCAACTTTCAATTCAAAGGCTTTGTTAACATTAAGTACATCGAATGTCGATCAACATCATCTAGCAGCTGTTGGTGTCAACTCTAATCAAATTATTATCATTGATATGAGAATGCCAGGATTACCCGTTGTGATAATTGATGCTTCATTAGGTGGGATGAATAATTCTCTGATCAATCTGATAAAATGGCATCCAACATCAAACTATTTACTTAGTGGTGGTGATGATTGTCAGGCATTGGTATGGGACATCAACAATTTGTCAAATGCAACGAACGGAAGCACGAATGGAAGTAATCATTCAGGTAGGATTATTGATACACCTGTATTGGCATATTCAGAAGACTTGGAAATCAATAACGTGTGTTGGAGACAGAACCAAGGGGATTGGATGGGTGTTGTTAGTGGGAAAGGTTTCCAAGCAGTTCTGATATGATTTAGAGTTTGTATGTACAATATAGCACCATCAACATATGTGTAAGATTAACTAACTGGTAAGAATATATATATATACATAAACAAAGAAGCACATAACTCCTCTTCTTTTTTTTATTTACAGAGCTGGGACTCTTCGCTCCTTACTACATGTTGTATGATTATTCTCTTATTTATATATATTTTAAAAAAATAATATAATCACAACTATTTAAACAAAGGTATTTAATTAGTTTATTTCTTAGCAGCTTTTTGAGCAGCCTTGGTAACTTTACCAGCTTTGTCGGAT